>Ga0116227_10009853_pt1 | contig 17088 bp, 7 predicted proteins | sample S1TSphgellanicum_FD_89693 | JGI IMG/M metagenome (GOLD analysis project Ga0116227, IMG submission 89693) | Host-associated microbial communities from peat moss isolated from Minnesota, USA - S1T2_Fb - Sphagnum magellanicum MG | ecosystem: Host-associated > Plants > Peat moss > Unclassified...
AAAAAAAAAAAAAAAAAAAACATGCCAAGTAAAAAAAAAAAATTCAAAAAGCTTTTATTAAAAAAAAAAAAAAAAAAACAAGGTTATGACAAGAAAATGGATGCAAGATTAGTGTTAAATATACTAAAGGTAATGGGGGATTATATCATTATTTATACCCCTTAAACATTTAATTAAAGGAAGTTTCTTAAAAAACTTCCAATGTACATGTGGCCAATGTTCACCCATGTACACCAATGTGCGCTGATGTGTGAATTATGAATGAACTAAGATTCAACTAAAAATGAACTAAATTCAACTAATAATGAATTAAAACTTAATTAAAACTAATTGAAAAATTAATTAAGAGTAAACGAAGGGTTAACTGGAAATGAACTAAAAGTGAATTAATTATAAGTTAACTAAAAGTGAATGAAAATTTAATTAAAAATGAATTAGGACTTAACTAAGAATGAAGGGTAGATGCAAGTTATAGTGGCTCACTTTTTGCATCCTTATGGACTTTCTACACTAGAATTTATTCTATTCAAATGTTACAAACGCATTATAAAATCATCAATTTGATATAAATGTTTATGGATTAAAATTTCCAACTTGAATAATAATATTTATTAAAGGGTGAAATTCAATAAACATACACCAATCATATAGTAATAGACTTTTAAAGTGGACATATGGATTATAACTTAGTTCTACATTAACATTCAAATCCATTTTTGGTTGTAATTCACCTCAATATTTTTTATAGGGATTCAATATATGATACATGATGGAAAAAAAAATATGAATTGAAAAAATTACAACAAAAGCTTTAACTAACAAATAATTATGGACTTTTGAATGGCTAAATTTGGGCTTTATTTTTAAAAGTCTCAATTTTAGTTATTTTTAGTTGGATTGATATTTTTTTTTCCCCTAACATGTATAATAAAGAGTTTTTTAAATGGACAACCTTTCATATGGATTTTATTAATTGATTAATCACCACATAAAGCCTAATCAACATCGGTTTTTAACATTTTTTTTCCATTTTAGTGTTAATTTTCCATTTATATGGATTTTTGGGATTGGACCAACCTTTTTTTTGTGGCAAATTTTCGTCACTTGGTGTAAAAAAAAGGGGCTAGCAAATCTAACATAGGAAATTTTGGGAATTGTTTTTAAAAAGTCACCATATTTTGAAGAAAAGAAACTAGAAATCGCTAAATTTAAATAATGTGTTACTATAGGTCATTAAAACTAGGCAGGATTCCAAAAAAGATTTATTTGTTCACTAAGACAATCGCCATTCATTATTAATTAATGTTGAGGATCTTAGTTAGTGCACCTATTTGAAAAATTTGAAAAAAAAACCTGATTGAGATTCTTACTACTTTTGAACCACCATAACTTGCATCTACTTTGAATTAAAAGTCAAGTAGAAGAGAACTATGAATCAAGTGAAAGTGAACTAAAATTTAATTGGAAGCTAATTAAGAGTAAATTGAAACTAAATTAAAAGTTAAATACAAGTTTATTACAAGTCATGGATGAACATTCAAATGAATGAACCCATGGCATTGGCATCTATGACAAATTTCAAATATAATGTAGATTAATTTTAATTTTATTCAAGGATTGTTTCATTCAAATCAATTTATAATGCGAGTATTGTCATTTGTGAGACCCTACAAATATTATCATTTGGAAGATTTATCTGGTCTTTTGTAGTGACATGGAAATATTGCATTTTGGGATATATAATTGGTTTAGGTCACATGTGATTTTTTAGGAATCTCGCATGTAGGTATTATAGTCCAAGAAGGGCCATGCCTTCAAATGAACCATATTATTTACATATAAATCAAATGTACGTATTGCATTTTGTAAAATATAATTGGTTTATGTCACATTATGTGGTTAAAAGTTGGTTTTTGGGAATCTCGTATACATGTATTGTAGTACAAGAAAGGCCTTTCCTTTAAATGAACCATGTTATTATACCTAATCATATGTAGGTATTACGTTTTATGAAACATAATTGGTTTAAACCACATTGTGTGGTCAAGGGTCATTTTCTAAGACTTTCATCTACAATTATTGTAATATAAGAAGAGCCTTTACTTTAAATGAGCCCTACTCTTGCACCCTAGTTAGATACATGTATTATGTTTTGGGAGTTATAAATAGGTTAGGTTGCATTATGTGGCCAAAGGTGAGTGGGATCAATGCTGCCTTATCCACATAGTATTGCAAAAGGTGTTCATTCAATGATTATCATTAATGAATTAAACAAATTAAATATATTAATATTGATATTTAGCATGAAATTTTGAATAATTAATTATTATATTTGATCCTTCATTAAAATTAAAAGGATTGTAAAAGTAAAAATTAAGACTAAATTTTGGACATCTTGCATTGAAGTTCAATCTCAATTTATCATTTTTTTGGTTATATATGGAAATGTATTCTAGGCATGACATGAATAATTACTAATTTCAAAATTATGAATTTTAATATATTGAAAAAATTAATCCAAGGAAATCTTTCCTTAAAAATCAATCTCAATCTATTAAAAAAATTAACCCAAGGATTGACACGTTCAGTGCACTACCATATTTTAATAATTATTAATTGGAAAATTTGAATTAAATATTTAAAATATTTCTTTAAATGTCAATTTCATCTATTTAATTTATTTATATGTGAAAAATTCATCAAAGGAACAACATGCCCAAAGCATTATCATACATTTAAAACTACTAGTATATAAAAAGAAAAATATAAAGATTGACAAAACTAAGATTGATTTTCAATGCAAGATTTCCAAAAAATAATTATTTATCATGATGGTTACAAATATTTTTAAATCCTTTTCCTTTTCTTCAAACATCAATAAATGTATTTCAAATAAAAAATGGAAAAACTCCATGAGAGGTTTTATCATAGTTGTTATAAATATTTGAAAATTTTTAATATGTTTTTAAAGAAAAAATAGAAGTATTTCAAATAAAAATGGAAAAACTCCATGAGAGGTTTTATCATAATTGTTATAAATACTTGAAAATTCCTTATATATTTTAAAAGCAAAAATAGAAGTATTTCAAATAAAAAATGGAGAAATTTCATGATAAGTTTTACCATGGTTGTTACCAATATTTGTAAACCATTTTCCTATTCTTCAAATGAACATAAAATTATTTTAAATAGAAAATGGAAAAATTCCATGATAGGCTTTATGACAATTGTTATAAATATTTGAAATCCCTTTCCTATTCTTCAGTTTGAAATAAAAGTATTTAAAATTTAAAAATGGTTAAAATTGCATAACAAGTTTTATCATAATTGTTATATATATTTGAATATCCCTTTTCTATTTCTTCAAACAAAAATAGAAATGTTTCAAATAAAAAATGGAAAAATTACATGATAAACTTTATCGCAATAGTTATAAATATTTAAAGATCCCTTTTATGTTTTGCAAGCAAGAATAAAAGTATTATATATATATATGAATATGGAAAATAAAATGGTTTTAAGGTTCAATTTGATTTTCCAAGGAAGACATCATTGGATTCATACCAAACATAATTTATTAAATTTTTTTTAAAAAAATGATTTATATTTTTTTGTATTTTTATAATCATTTTAATTCAAATGAAAGGTTGAATATAATAATTAAATATACAAAATTTCATGCCGAATATTAATCTTTATATATATATTAATGCATTAATGGTAATTATTTCAATGAACGCCTTGTGCAATAACTCCCAAAAAACAATACCTACATGTGGTTAAGGGTGTAAATAATATGGTTTACTTAAAGGAAAAACCATTTTTATACTACTGTACATGCATACAAGATACCTGAAAAATGACCCATGGCCACATAATTTGGCTTAAACCAACCTTATCTCTTAAAACATAATACCTGCATATGGTTAATGTATAAAAAACATAACTCATTTATAGGAAAGGCCCTTCTTGTATTGTAATAAATACATTCATGTGATATTTTAAAATGACCTTTAACCACTTAATGAGGCCTAAACCAATTATGTATCCTAAAATGTAATACATGCATATGGTTAGGTTATAAAGAACATGGCTCACTTAAAGGAAAGGCCCCTCTTATATTATAATGGTTGCATATGGGTTTCCCAAAAATCTTAAACTTATACTATCATATGTCTAATACCTCCATGTAATATCCACAATAAAGGATTTAATTTACATTATTCTAATAACAATACTTGTACATAATTATATATATATACACTTATTACAAGCTCCATTAACAATATTTATATTACATAGCATAAGTTTGTATTGTGACATGCATAATACCCCCATAATGCGTGGTTAATATAAACTAAAAAAATCCTTTAACTGCAATACCCACATTCAATGAGTTAACCTCACTACAACAAAAGGTTTCCTTATATGCCAAGTGATTTCATTGGATTTTGAATGAATTTTCTGGTTGTAGTGAATGGGGATTAGTGCGGAAGAAGTGAATTCACTGGTTTAATGAATGGGGCTTAATGAACTACACCCACATTTTGTAGTAGTGCTTACACTATGGTAATAATAATACTTGTTGTTAGTCCTTTTTATATATTTTAGGTTCAAGATCCATTGGCAATACCTACATTACATGGCTTAAATTCCAATCATGAATTTTGCATTACCCACATGGTGCATTCTTAATACACATTGGATAAATCCTCACAATGTAATACTTGTGTATGGAGACCTAATCTTTATTCTTTATGGTTGAATATTGGCATAATGTCTTTCTAATATATAGTAGGAACATTATTTGTATACAATACCTGCACTTTGATGTTAAAAAATTAATTTCCCAAAAGGTAATACGTACACATAAGTAAATTCCTTAAACCCACATAACATAATTTGCTTCACATTGTAGTGTTTATATGGCAAAAATGTAACATTGCATTATCATGCACAAAATATGTTTCATAAAATTTGGTGCATATTTGACCATGAGCCTTGAACATAAATGGAGAAGTGAATAATGTACACATCAATGATGAGTGAAGGCAAAGAATTCGGTTTTTACTCATGGGTTTTTTTTTTTCTTACAAAATTGTATGAAAGCATTATCTCATGCCAATCCTTCAAATTACACACAAAATTCCCTAAATCATTTACATGATATAACTTTAATATTGAATGTAAGGATTCATTTGCCTTTCCGAGTTGAATGTTCTAGTTGTTTGATATAATAATTACAAAGAGTGAGTTGGCATGGTCTAAAAGTGCAACCCTTCCTAGGGTGCATTCCTCTATGATTTCTTGCATGGTGTTTTGTTAATGCACATGTCGCAACCCTAGCTTTGGGCTTATGACCAAGGCACGGGTTTACATAAGTGCGGGCCAAGAATGAGCTTGGGAGTCACATTTCATGTTTCCAGGTGTGTAAGAGAGTGTGAAAGAATGAACCCTCACACTCTTAAGGGAGCTCCCATTTTGGGAATTGAAATCCTAATAGACTCCCAAATTTTCAAAAGGTGATTTCGAGGTCAAAACTCATTGGATCAAAAACTTTCTTATATCATTGGAAAGATCTTGAAACTTAAATGTTTAAAATGGGCTCGCATGACCTATTTGGATACCTAAAACACAAGTTATGTCCAAAAGAAGGGTAGGGAGTCAAATTGGCCATTTGATTCCCAACCATTAAAAGTTAGGAATTGCCTTGATTCCCTTGTGTGCAGGTGGTGTGCCATGTACCATTGGAAAGTTCTTGACAAGGGTTATAACATTTTTTTAGACTTCAACTCAATTGGAGGTCTACACACAAAGTTATGGGATTCTAAAGTTGTGGAAGTCCCAATTTTGGGAATTTTGAAACTCTCACTTTGGAATCCTGGAACAAAATGACATTTGGGTGTTGACCCTGTGGCCAGGCACAAAGTATACTATAAGGGGGAAGGTGCTGGCTTCCCCCAAGTTTGGGCCGTGGTGAGTTTTGTGAGTTTGTGTTTACCCATGACTCGTTCGTGCACCAAATGTGCTTAAACTATGCACTAACCAAAACTCTTTACTCTTTCACTATTTTCTCTTTACACTCTCATTTGAAACTATCAAGGAAGTTGGGAGCACATCAATTAATTATGATGAATAATTATTTAAAATAATGATTTGAATAATTTATCCACATAAAAGTCTAATTAAAATAATAAATTAAATATCAAATCATAGATTAGAGTTTTAAATGTAAATTTTAATTATCTCAATAATGAATATTCAACTAAATAATCAGTTAATTAATATTTTAAAAAAAGATTGTTTAAATATGATAATCAATCATTTACATGATCTGAAATTTTTTTTAAATAATTATGACATTATTTATTAATAATTAAACTAGATTATTATGTCATATGAGTCCTATAAATATTACAATGGAAACCTATATGCAAATATTTCAAAAGATGTTAAAGAAGAACAATTATTTACAAAACCTATATGCGAGTATTGTAATGGATGTAAAAAAAAAAACTATTACAAGACCTATATGCAGGTATTGTAATGGATGTAAAAAACTAGCAACTATTACAAGACCTATATGGGAGTATTGCAATGGATGTAAAAAACTGGCAACAATTACAAGACCTATATGCGGGTATTGCAATGGATGTAAAAAATTAAGAACTATTACAATACCTATATGCGGGTATTGTAATAGATGTAAAAAAAACCATTAACTATTATGAAACCTATCTTCGAGTATTGCATATTTGAAATGGCCTTATGGAAATTATAATAGAAAGGATGTAGGTATTACACAATGTTCGTTTTGATCTTTATAAACCTTAGACAAATTAATGTTACCTATTCATATGGGCTTATTTAAGTTTTGATTTTTATATTTAAAGTACTAAGAAGATTATGAAAAAGAAAACATATATAATTAACCATATACTAATCAAACAAATGTGATTAGAGGAAAATATTATATTGATAAAAGATATACAAATATGGGTAGATCAAAAAATGTTAAAGAACCCAATGAATAAAAAGGTTATTTATCAAAAGAATAAAGTTAAAAAATTGGGTAGTTCAAAATAAGAAGGCGTTAAAAAAACCTAGCTAACGATATAAAGTGGAAACCTTAAACCATATCATTATATACAATTTTATGTTGAGTTTAATAAACAACTATTACATTTGCAACCCTTGCTACATGACAAACAATGTATAGATGACGGCGTTGCATTTCAACTTGAACTACATTTGCAACAAACTCTTCCTTTATTATCTCTCGAACACTATAAACACCTAAAACCACCAAATTAAACTTTAACACACCTTGGATGAAACAAAATTATAAAAAAATAATTAACATTAATTATTACTATTTCTTACCTTCCATGAATCATTCTAGATTCATGGAAATCTAATACATCTATTAACTCATGTGTCTGATTTGCTTTACTAGACTCTCAATCCTAATTTTTGACATCACATGCCATCTTCAATCATCATGCATATGTAGAACGGGTGGATCAAATCATTTTTTATAAATTTTCATCCTTCTCAATTTGTGATGTTCCATCTCGAGGCACACTTCCCACACCCTAGACATTAAAATTCAACACTTACAACAGTTGCTTTGAAACAATTTGATCAAAGTTGGTTTTGGTAATGGTGGACATTGTTTTATAACAATTATTAGTTTATCCCACTTGCGTTGGGTTTTGGCACGAACGTGACTGGCAACCTTTTGATCATTTTGCCTTTGCATGGCCATGGCATCTTCTAAGATGCGAGAGTTCATTTTAGCATGGTCTTGATGTTGAGGACCTCCTTCAAAGTTAAAAGCCTCTTAGGTTTAGCCCTTTTTGCTATTAAGCCATGCACCCCCTTCAAATGCTTGGTCAATAACCACTTGGCACACTGTGCAATAATGTAAATGCCAATTTTACACTCCCATTTCGACCCAACCTTTGTCCAGTCTTTTTCTTTTCAAACCATATTAAGTGGACAAGGAAGTGCAAGTGATTGAAAGGTCTGGTTGGTTTTAAGTTCTAAACTTAAACCAAGAAATTTTTTAAAAAATCATTACTTTGTAACCCTAAAACCTTAACCCTAAAACCTTACACATAAAAAGTTAAAACAATAGAATGCAAGTAGTATAAAACATAAAATCACACAATCACATATAATTTTTGCAAACTCTAATTATTTTCAAGTATTGCAATAAAAAAAACTTGACAAAAAAAATCCCGCACCTTCCATCAAATGATGGAAGGTGTGAATATAAGTAAACTTAAAAAAAACTTGTATAATTTCTTTTATCTACATTTAATCTAATGTATGTAAATTCTAAAACAATCTAATCAACCATTTTTTAATCAAAATTCCTAATTAGGAGTGATTTTGTCATTTGAATTACAAATTTTCATCATTGTCAACTCTAAGCCACATAGATTACTTGATTCATTAAGTCTCAATTCTAATGGAGTAAAATTTTGCTTCTCAATTATCTATTATGATAAAACAACATTTTTCTTCTAAGCTTCCAAATTCACCATCACCTTTCTTTAATCTCCTTCCTCTAGGCATTGCAATCTTCAAAAAATACCACCATTTCATTATTAATTGTCAATTCCAATGAACATATTATATAGCTTTATATAGTTTCAAGTTAAGTAATGATAGAAGAAACCTTTCATGTGGTAAAGTACCGCATTCATATTAAAAAAAGAGAAGGGACAATTTAAAAAAGGAATATAAGCTTACTTGAGAAAAATCTCATCCTTGTGTTAAAAAGGTATACATGAAAATTCAAAGTCTTTTGTTAAAACCTTCCAACAATATGATTGAATTTATTAATGATGTTCACTCAATATGGCTTGAAAGTTGAGAGAATGACATAACATTGTTCCAAAAAACATGAGATAATGTATTGAAAACAGTGAGAATTTCAACAAATAATGGGTACTTGAAAAAGAAGTTGATAAATAGTATGTCTTGGAAAGGAAACAAATAGCATGTACTCACTTGATGTGTGAGAAAAGTCTCCAAGCAAAATTCACAACCACACATAAGAAATTCATGAAATATTGCATGTTACCATGAAAAAATATTTGTGGCAACGTCATCAAGAAGAACAAACATTCAAGGATACATAGGCTGAATATCACAAGAACCCAAAAAGGAAAAATGTTCTTCATTTGTTACAAATAAGAAAATCTGATTGACATGCTTCAAACATACGATAACATTCACAATTGAAGAAATACATGATAAGGCCAATTATCTAGCATTAGGTAAATTCAAGTATTTGACATTCATTATCATCCAATGTCATATCAACAATTGGAATTGGATTCCTCAAATAACAACATTATCTATATTGCACATTTCATACAACATGGTCATATTATGATTCAACTGCGCTAAATGTTATTTTACTTTCCAGATCTTGTCTGGTTATTTTTCCTCTAAATAGAAACATTTAAAATAATATTTTGTAGATAGATGCTTTTACATTTAAAGTCTTATAAACGTTTCATACAAATTGATGATCAATTTTTTGTGAAAATCAACCTCCGTAAACGTAGAGAAAAGGAAAAAATCACTATAATGCAAACTACTCCACCCGCCAATGTGGTGTACAACGTTAGCGCTTTGTGCTGTTGATGTACCACAGCAAGTGAAGAAGTTGCAAAAGAAATAAGCACACTAATAATGGACGTTAGAAGCATTATTAGGGCTATTGATATGGTCTTTCGAATGCGTTGTAATTCCTCACGCACCCCGAACAGGAGACCATCTTGGGGAATAGGAAGAGATGGCACAATTGCCAACATGATGGATGCAATGGCCAAATAGAATGACAAACTATTGCTCACTACAAAAACCTTGATCATAAGTTGTGTATCTTGAATTCCAAGATCTATTGTTGTTGGACCAGAAAGCATGCTTACATAACCAAGAGGCGGTTGCAACGGCCCGACAAAAGAAGCAGTTGCTACAAGAGCTGCGACCACGGCAATCCCAGTTCCAGCTGCATTTAATTGCTTTCTAATGTTTTCGGTTTCTTTTGCAACCCTTTCATACCACCATAATCGCATTTCGGGTTTTGCCCAAGGTCCTGGATCAGCCCATTTTTCCTCTTTATCTTTTGCCCATATGTTAGCACCAGCTTGCAACAGTAGGTTGATACAACCTTGTCTTTCAATATGCATGACCTGATATGACGCACCGGGCCAATTCTCTCTGGCTATAAACAGTTTGCTGTTTGTCTTCAGTAACAATTCTGGACTTAGAAGATCGCGAAGGTCAAAATCCACAAGTATAGGAGCACGCCCATGTACTGCCAAATGTAGTGGTGGAGGATATTCCTCAAGGTCTGTCTTCGAATCATTTTTGTATGGAGAGTTTAATTGGTCAACGAACTCCTTAGTTAAAAAGAGTTGCAACATTTCAAGATTTCCAGATGCAGCAGCAAGGTGCAAACAATAATTCTTCTTGGAGGGGTACAGCACCTCATATTCCTACAAGGAAAATGCATGCAATATATTGAAATTTTGCACCATTCATAAACAAGATGAAGAGTATTTTTCAAAGCTATATTGAATATATATCAAATTGCCCAGATTGCAAAAATTTCAACTCAAGAATAGGGGATAAGATTGGTGAAACATACCTTCACTTGTCTCATTCTCCGTGCAAGTTTCACTTGAGCCATAATGATCGCCAAATCCAGCGGACACCATTTCTTTTGAGAATGAGAGCCGAATGAGATGTCTATTCCCATCGAAAGGCTCATTTGATCTAAGTTACAATTGCTCTCCAATAAATGACGTGCGCAATCGTCACAATCATATATCACTGCTAAATGAAGGGCAGTCACATTTTCGCAATGTGTCGTTTTACATGTTGCGCAAAGATCTGCTTTTCCACTTTCAACAAGAATTTTCACTGCCCAACAAGAATTGTAGGCCACAGCCCAATGTAATACTGTCCTTCCAGCACTATCACGGGCATTTACACACTCAGGCGGCAGCATGTCTAACAGTTTTTGAAACTTATCTTCCACCCACGTTTTATTTTCATTAGCTATTGCATATTTGGAAGCAATAAAAACTTGTAAGATTGTTCTGCCTCGAGCATCTGTTTGTTTGAATAGTTTCTGTAAAAGGTTTTTGTCTTTTAATTCCTTCAATATTTTAGATATGAAAGTAACAATCTTAGACAATTCATCGCTTACAGAGGGATCACTCTCAAATTTTTTGGTTACCAAATTTCGTAATCTACTACAGGCCATGTGAACTAACAATTCACTCCGAACATCAAAGTTGAAATTCACATCATCCATGTCCATCTGGAATGGCTCCTGGTATGAGGTCATAACTTTTCGTAACCTCGACATTTCCACGTCTTCCTCGTCACCGAGGGGGGCGCTCGTAGGATGTGCTGATATATAATCATCAGAAGACCGTTCGGCTGAACCCGCATCCATAATCCTCCATATATCTAGTGCAGAAGCATTCTGCATACTGCTATCTTTCGCATACTCCCACAAATCGTTAAATGGAGAAGAATCTTCACTCTTATGAAGTTTGTGCACCAATTCCGTACATCCCTGCATGATTGCTACATGCAACACACTTCGACCGTCGACAGTTTGTTTCCATAGTTCAGGATTATCTTCCAATAATTTCAAAAGCGTCTTGCAATCATTCCTCTGTATTGCAGTACCCCATTCAGAATCCGAAGGAGCTCTCTCAAAGGATACGCCTCGATTAAAATATTGATTGTAAGGCTTTCCCCTGGTGTTATCAGTATTAATTTTAGTGAAAGAAGCCAACCCATACAAAACGTTAGTTTATATCAAGGCATGTGAAGGGCCAAAAGATTCAAACGTGGGTGATATTGGAACGTCACCGAGAATTTGAAGTTATAGAAATACACTTTTTCTCTCGCCTGAAATTTTCAGCTGTAGTGTGAATTAATGTAATTAAAAAAAGAGTATTCACGCCAGCACTATTTTCCTTGGGCAATATGTATGGAGCTAAAGTTAAACATAAAGACTTAACGAAAGTATATATATTGAGCCAAGAATGAAGTGACAGTGGTAAAGAAATGCCGTACCTTATCAACGTCACTGGAATTTTAGCGCCCCCTCGCTGCATTTGAACAAGGCATAAAGTTATGGACATAGATAGCATTGTACTTAGATGTAATATTCGTTTATTTGAGCATTTTATATTTATATAAGCAGGGAACTAGGGAACTGAACATATCGAAGAAATGAGAGAATAGATAATTATTGGCATCCATTTCCTCTTATAAGAGTGCCCTGGTGCGGTAACTGAAACATATAACAAAGTTATCAAGCCTGAAACATCTACTTGATACAGCATGTTCACGGACTGCCAAAAATAGTTAACGTAGGCGGCCCCAGGGGACAGACTATTTTAAATTCCATCTCCAAAGTTTTGAGGTAGTATAAACTAGGAACCACCAAAACATCTCTGGATATACTATTAAGGCCTGAGACATCTTAATACATGAATAAATCAAGCTGCTCAAAATCATGACAACTCCAAAACTACATAAACCAATGAGCATCGCTTGCCTCTGGGAAGTATGGTTGGAACATCATAGAACAACAGAGAACACCCCAAAACAGGATACATGCATGAAGGCCACTCTTCCAACACTAACTTCTGTTAGTACTATTGTGTGTACATAATACATACTTCCAATAAACGTAGACCCCAAACTTGCAACTTAATCACTCTACGAGGAAACGAACTGAAGTGAACCCGGGAAAAGGAGTAGAAACAAACCAGTTGGCTAGTTTCTACATCAAATTGTCCAACTTCAGGCATCGTCGACATCCTCTCATCTTGGCCAAGTCTCAAAGCTTCATGACCCGGCTGGCTGGTCTCACCAGAATGTCCAATTTCAGGCATTTCCGACTTCGCGATCACTTGGCCCCCAACTCCCAAACCTTCTTGGGCCGTCTGGCTGGTCTCACCAGAATGTCCAATTTCAGGCATTTCCGACTTCGCGATCACTTCGTCCTCAACTCCCAAAGCTTCTTGGCCCGGCTGGCTGGTCTTACCAGAATGTCCAATTTCAGGCATTTCCGACTTCGCGATCACTTGGCCCCCAACTCCCAAACCTTCTTCGGCCGTCCGGCTGGTCTCACCAGAATGTCCAATTTCAGGCATCTCCGATTTCGCGATCACTTCGCCCCCAACTGCCAACGCTTCTTGCCCCAGCTGGCTGGTCTCACCAGAATGTCTAATTTCAGGCATCTCCGACTTCGCGATCACTTCGCCCCCAACTCCCAAACCTTCTTGCCCCGGCTGGCTGATCGTTTCAGAAAGTGGAACAATTTCAGGGATCGTCGACATCTTCACCACTTTGCCAACTCTGAACCCTTCTAGACCCTCTCAAAGCAAGCTTGAGAATCTGGTGACGGTCCTTGACGTAAACAGAACGATAGTAGGAGGAGGAGACGGAAGGCTCTGGACAGGAGATGCAAGTAAGGCAAGCAAACTGTGAACGCGGGTGGAAGGAGGCAGGCCTGCTTATTATAGGCCAAAAAAAAAGGCACATTCTTTCGTGTCGACACATGCCTAGGCAATGGCAACACAATTCAGCACACACTGTAAAGAAGCCCACACTTCTTTGTCAGATAATTCACTGAATTGATGGGTATAATTCTTCCTGCATTTCAGGCTTTCTATGTTATTTCAATTATTTAAAATAACACGCCACCCAACTTGACAAAATTTCAGCTTTCGACATCTGAGTCGTATTACCGCTCATGAAAGCAAGTTCCCAGTATGGTTCGGTAGACAAGCTTGTGATGGGTAGGCCTTTGAGGAACCCATTAAGAAGACATAAAGTTTTACCATAGTACCTTTTCAGGTTCGGCACCAGGATAATTAATATAATTCTTAATTCGACGGTTGAAAATTGAATTCTGAAAATTTTGGCACTCTATTATTAAATTTATGAATGCACATCACAAAAAAGTTTAGTGCTTTTGTGGGTAGGTGGGCAGTAAGTTACTGCTTAAAGCCAGGGGGAGAGGTTTAGGCATCCGAACTCAGGCTGCATGAATTTTTCAAATTTTTGTCATAACTAACTATTAATATCCAAAAAATTCGACAAACTTGAAAATAATTTAATTTATGCCGAACTGGAAAAGGTCCTACGGTATGAGAGAAGATTGTGCCACTTTTGAGAGTTCATAAATTGTATAAATCTCATCAAAAGTCATCACTACTTAACATGTCATTGTCTTCAATTCATAATTTAACAAAATAGTCATATGTCCTGGTTGAGGACTAGTGATTTTTTTTTGGGTGAATTTTTTTTCTAATGGCAGATTGTTTTTTCAAAATGGCGATTTTTGGGTGTTTTTGTGGGTTATTTAAGTCACCAAGATTCGACCAAAAATTTCCAATTTAAAAAAAATTGCCAAATGCTACACTAAGTTCTGATTGGTTGTCAAAAATACAAAAGGAGCCTACGAAAAATTTATTTCAAGTTTTTAATCGCCAAGCGTGAGGTGATCGCCACCTTTACATGGCAAAATTGAAAAGAAAAACGCTGGTAAGGACCATAATTTAACTTAATCTTCCTTTTCCAAATAGTGGGGGGGCAAAAATCCTGTAAGTAAGAGAAGGGGCATTCTCTGTATCCTTATGGTTTGCTTCCTACTCCTTTATCTCAGCCAGCCTTCGTTTTTCTGGCAAACTGGTGCCAGATTTCGCCCTACCTTGGTGAGGCGCAACCACCTTAACAAGGGTTTTTTTATCTTCAATTCGCCAAACATCGCTGTTGGATGGGGGATTAAAGTGCTAGTTTGCACTCAGTTAGGCAGGAGTTTTCGCCAGATTTCTATTAGTTTTCTACAATTTTACAGTTTCCTTAACATTTTTCGCCATTAATGCTAAAATCTACAGTGGGATCATTTCCACTCATGCTAAATCCCTTATGAGATGGTCGCCACCCATGCCTCATCATAAAAACGAAAAAAAAAACCGATGATCCCGGCTCACAGACAGGCTTACTTGATTTGTACTTCATATCTGGTTTATAGCCAGATTTGGCTAAATATTCACTTCAAGTGAAGCATCTTGCCTTTGTTTTAGGTTTTTTTTTCTTTCTTGTTCATTTCTTTTGTATTTTTCTTTGGTGGGAACTTGGAAGCAGGGATTTTTTCTCAAATTCCTGAAGTAGGTGCAGTGAGTAGGATACTCAGCATTAACTAGCACTAAATGCTAACTGTCCTAATGGACAAGTGTATCTTTTTCGGAATCCTGAGGACGTACAGCAACACACTGTTTAAATCTGGCGACTTCTAGCTTTTTTTTTGCTCAAGATATGTTGATTTTTAAAATAAAATTCCCAAAATGCCCTTTGTTAGATTCATCAGCCCTGTTTTTTTGTTGCCAAGTGGCGAAATTCCGCCAAAAACAAAACGCTGGTTGGAAGGTCCTTGAAGTTTCTTTAGGACAGCACCTTCTGTAATGGAGGGAGCCACAGAAGGACAGCACCTAAACCCACTAAGTAACGCCTACGTACCATGTAGGCGTTACCATGTAGGCGTTACTTAGTGGGTACCCACCTAAGTGCATTTCATTAGTATTACCGTGGCCTAGGATCAGTTTAGGGTACCCTGTGAAGGCAGTGAGTTGGTGAGCTTCGACAGAAAATATTAATCAGGCCAAAGGAAATGAATGCAGTCAGTGCAAAAGTACTGCAGCAGCAGCAGTAATTTAATGGCGGTAGGTTATGTCCTCTTGACTTTTGGTCTCGTGCCAACCTCTTGGAAATTGTGGGGTTATTCTTTTCTTCTGGTGGGGAAGGGTGGAAAATATTAAACAAGCCAAAGGAAATGAATGCATTCAGTACAAACGTACTGCTGCGATTTTTTCCTCCAGTCTGCCCATTTGCCCGGTTTATTTTTACCTTGTCGTGTCTAGGCATGTTTTGAGTCCATGTTATGCACGTTATAAACCCACTAGGGGTATAAAGGGGTATGCAACATATTACTTGGCATGTTATGTGGAGGTTACAAGTGCAAAACATGCCATATTATATGAGGTTACGAGTGCAAAACATGCCTGGGTGTCACTTGAGAAAATATGGATGAGAAAAATGAGCAGAATAAAAGATCAACTACTAGAACAATCACATAGGGGAGACAAAAAGGGAAGGCCAAAGAAAGGTCAAAAGACAAACAGCCCGTAGGAACCAAGAAAAAATAGATTAGCAGTACATGTGAAGACGGCCATGGAAACCCAGCAAGGTCTAATCCTCGAAACCACCACAATAATGAAATAAAAGATCAATGATCAGAACAATCACACAGGGTAGACAAAAAGGAAAGGCCAAAGAAAGGTCAAAAGACAAACAGCTCATAGGAACCAAGAATAACGATACATGTGAAGACTGAACATGGAGACCAAGCAAGGTCTAATTCTTGAAACCACCACAATAATGCAATAAAAGATCAACGACCAGAACAATCACACAAGGAAGACAAAAAGGGTCGGCCAAAGAAAGGTCAAAAGACAAAAAACTTGCAGGAACCAAGAGAAAGGAGAAATATTAGGGAGGAAGAAAAGTTCCAAGCTATTTAGTAAATAATGCATAATCTCTTGGCAAGCATTCTAATCTATTATTTTATGAGCAAATGTAATTTTTTGCTTAATCAAATTCTAAATATTTTGTCTCAATGCTCACTAAACGTTTTATTGTCTTGTAAATCATTTGGGTTGGCATTAGGCATGTAGTTCTTATTTTTGAGACATCTTTCAACCAAGGATGCAGTCTTTTTTTTTTCTTTTTTAAAAAATTGAGTTTAGGCACATGGTTGATATGGTTGGTTACATCCTATGGGTGGTGCCATGGTAGTAACTAAGAAAAACTTAGTTTTGGCCTATGCATAATAGCTAGAACTAGACGTGGTTTACAATCAAAATTGACTAAATTTTTTAAAAAGCTGAACCCAAAACTGGGGTTCTTTGAAATTGAAGAATTAGGTCTAAAACTGGACTAGAGATTTTGTCAAAATGTTTTTTAAATCCA
>Ga0116227_10009854_pt1 | contig 17084 bp, 8 predicted proteins | sample S1TSphgellanicum_FD_89693 | JGI IMG/M metagenome (GOLD analysis project Ga0116227, IMG submission 89693) | Host-associated microbial communities from peat moss isolated from Minnesota, USA - S1T2_Fb - Sphagnum magellanicum MG | ecosystem: Host-associated > Plants > Peat moss > Unclassified...
CGGGTGAGTTCACCTGTGTGTATATAAGAAAGAAAAAAGTGGTTGGTGATTGGGGTGTTGAAGGGTGTGTGGGGGGTAATCATCAAACTGCATTACAAACAGATAATGGTTTTCCTCATTCATCCATTGAAGAGAGAGAGTTGGATTGATTCCCAACAAGTTAAGAAAGACAAAAAGAAAAGGATCCAAATTTTCTTTTCATCCATAAGGAGTCCCCCCCACCCATTTGTGCTCATGGATGAAGATGATGATGATGCTTCTTGAAGAGGGAGTTAGTTCAGAAAGACAAAAAAGAAAAGGACCCAAAGTTTCTTTTCATCCATGAGGACTCTCCCCCACCCCTTTGTGTTCATGGATGATGATGATGATGATGATGCTTCTTGAAGAGGGAGTTAGTTGGATTCCCAACCAGGTTCAGAAAGACAAAAAGAAAAGGACCCAAAATTTCTTTTCATCCATGAGGAGCCCCACCCCTCCCTTTCTGTTCATGGATGATGATGCTTCTTGAAGAGGGAGTTAGTTGGATTCCCAAACAGGTTCAGAAAGACAAAAGTTTCAAGGACCCAAAATTTCTTTTCATCCATGAGGACCCCCCCACCCCCTTTGTGTTCATGGATGATGATGATGATGATTCTTCTTGAAGGAGTTAGTTGGATTCCCAAACAGGTTCAGAAAGATAAAAGAGAAAGGACCCAAAAAAAAATTCAAAGATTCAGAAATTCATCCATTAAGAGCTTCTGTGTTCATGGATGGATGATGATGATGTTTGAAGAGGTAGTTAGTTGGATTCCCAAGAGGTTTAGAAAAGACAAAAGGAACCAAAAAATCTACCCAAAAAACAAAGAGTAAAAGTCATCCATCAACACATGGATGATGCTTTCATCTAAGCACTAAAATTGTACTAACACACAGCTACAAACCGAAATAGATATCTCTTAAAATAAATAGAATTCATTCATTCGTTCATTCATTCATTCATGCATACATTTATACATTCATCTGCATGAAGGCAGCAAGCTCATCCATGAACGAAGAAGCTCTGTCTTTTATGTAACGAACCATCCGGTCTCATCCATGAACGAAGGCCTGTTTGTATGTAACTGAGTCACCGACCGTCCAGGCTCATCCATGAACGAAGCAGAAGAAGAAGTCCTGTCTGTATGCGAGCGAGGAACCGACCGGTCAAGATCATCCATCCATCCATCCATGAACCAAGGACGGCCTGCCTGTTTGCGACCGACCGACCAGCCGGCCGGGCTCATCATCCAGGACCGAAGCCGGCCCTGTCTGTATGCGACCGACCGACCGGCCGGGGTCTCCGTTCAGTGGACGAGGACGGCGCTTGGCTCTGCTGCTGCTGCTGCTGAAGAAGCAAGAGATTGACAGAAGAAGTGTCGGAATTTGGCGATGTCAGCCGCATCCACAAGAGCGCTCTTTCACGATGTAAGGTGTTCTGTCGCGAGCTGACAGAAAGAAAGAGCGAGAGAGAGAGAGAGAGGAGAAGAGAGAGAACTAGAAGAGACAGCAACCACAAGACTAGAGGAGCTGCAAAGGAGGAGGAGGAGGAAGAGAACTCGGAGGAAGCTCTTCTTGTTGTTGCACAAATTGTCCGTCTTTCTAGCTCCCGAAATTTTTTTGGGGGGCGGGGGGGGGAGGGGGGGTTTCAACAGCTGCTGTACTCTAATTTTTTCAATCATATTTCGAGCTTCCTGCTTTTTGCATCTAAGAAGTTTTGTGTGTGTTCCTGCGGGGTGTAGTAGTAGGTCACTCATTGACAGTACTGCAGTGCTCATGTGGTACTGCTGAGTCTGTGTGTGTGTGTGTGTGTGTGTGTTAGAGAGAGAGAGAGAGAGAGAGAGAGTGCGGGGACAGAGGAGAGTCGAACAACTGTGGAGCTTTTTTTTTGTCTCTATCCTTCGGACAACCCCAATCAAGCGCCAAGGTTTTTTGTTGTGGTCGGTTGCAAGCGCGCATTCATCTCACGGCAACATCGCTCTGTCTGCTGCACGCTTCTTCCAAATGCACAACTTCTTTTCCCATTTCTGGTAAAGAAAATAAAGCGTCAGCAGAGCTTTCTCTTCTTGTGGTGGCTACTGTTGGTTTGTTTTCCTTCTCTCAGTGAGCTGCCACTGTAGTAGGTAATATCTTGAGCTTCTCCTGCAAGCTGGTATGTCTCCAGAAGCATTTTTCTATGAATGATTTTTTTTTTTTGGCTTCCCTGGTTAGTAGTGGCTGTGAGGAAAAAGCAGCAGCAGCTTCTCATCAAGCCCTACTTAGGGTTTCTATTGGCAAATCTAGTGTGGGAGAAGAGAATAGGTGCCGGATTTTACCAAGGATCATATTCATTTGTCAGTCTTTCTGTAGTATATCATCCCCATAATGTTCACAAGAAGAAGATACATGCGGATTTGTATCCCAGATGGCGATGGATATGGGAGCTCCACTATGGTATATCATAGCACTGCTCAAGCCATTACTGCTGCAAAATCCTCCTTCACCACATGAGCTTCTTGCAGATTATTTTGCAGTTATAATACAGCTTGTTCAGATGTTGCCAAGTAGAATTGTTTTTCTCAGATTCTTCTTCTTCTTCTTGCAGAAAGGTCTCACCTCCAAAAGCTTCGTGCTGTAATAAATTTGCAACAATTCTATAATGACTGATACTTGGGTTTCTTGTTTTCTTTCTTTCTTTCTTTCTTTTTCGCACCTGGAGCTTATGATTTTCTTTCTGATATCTGCAGTGAAGATGCAACAGACAGACAAGATGCAGGCGAAAGTACTGGTGGCATTGGTTTATGGGCGGCAGCAGTATGACATTCTTCAGGCTGATAATATAACTAGCACTGGTTGCAGCTGCTGCTGCGGATGCTGCTGACATTCTAGGATAAGCAAAATCCAGCACTTGTATAAAAAAACCAAAACTATTAGAATGGGTGTAGACTATTACAATGTTTTGAAACTCAGTAAAGGTGCATCTGAAGATGATCTCAAGAAAGCTTACCGGAAGCTGGCAATGAAATGGCACCCTGATAAGAACCCCACCAACAAGAAAGCAGCAGAAGCCAAATTCAAAGAAGTTGCAGAAGCATATGAAGTAAGGAAGCAAACCCATTCATTGTTTGTACTTTTCCTTTTACCTCTTCCTCACCACATAGAGCTGCTTGTCTCTTTACCATAGTTGCCAGAAGTTTTTCTTCCTGCAGTTGAGCTCCCTGCATTTATATAATTTTTGTGGTTTATTTTTTGGGGTTGGGGGCGGGTTAGGTGTTGAGTGATCCGCAAAAGCGAAGCTTGTATGACAGTTATGGAGAGGAGGGGTTAAAGGGGAATGTTCCATCACCAAATTCCAGTGGAGCTGGAGGAGGAACAACAACAACACATAGCTTCTCCAATAGTGGTAGTACTACGGGTTTTACAACAACAAACTCATCAAGATTCAACCCTAGAAATGCCGAAGATATTTTTGCTGAGTTCTTTGGTGCCTCCAGTCCTTTTAATCCTGCAGGGATGATGGGTGCAATGGGGAGTAGTACAAATGGCAGGAACTGCAATAGTGCTACTCCATTTGGTGATGGTATATATGGTGGTGGCAACTTTTCGGACACTCCAAATTCTATGCATTTGTTCAATGGGCTGCAGCAGAAATCTGATGGGCATCGCAAAGTTGTGCCCACTGTTGAGAACAAGCTTCAATGTACTCTTGAGGAGCTTTACAAAGGCTCTACAAGAAAAATGAAGATTTCAAGGAATGTCACCAATCCGAATGGGTAACCAAAACTTTCTTCCAAACACAAATCCCCAAATGTTTCATTTGTGTGTGTGTGTGTGTGTGTGTGTTTGGTTTCTAAGTCTGTACTAAGAGTTGAAGAAAGCAGATGAGTAAAGGAACCTTAAATTGTGCTAATGATTAATGTTGAATGTTTTGGGTTTCTGGGTGGAGCTGACATTGTGCAGAAAGATGACGGTGTTGAATGAAATACTCACAATTGACGTGAAGCCTGGGTGGAAGAAAGGAACAAAAATCACATTCCCAAGGAAGGGTAATGAGCAACCAGGTGTGACAGCAGCAGCAGATGATCTGGTGTTTGTTATAGATGAGCGTCCACATGGTAAATTCAAGCGTGATGGGAATGACCTTGTCGTGGTCCACAAAATTCCTCTGGCTGATGCACTCACAGGTTGTACAATCTCACTAACCACTCTTGATGGAAGGTCATTAAGTATTGCTATGCCCGATATTATCCCACCCAGGTATGAAAAAGTCCTGCCTAAGGAAGGTATGCCCATTGCCAAAGAGCCTGGCAAGAGAGGCAACCTCCGGATCAAGTTTGACATCAAATTCCCAACACGATTAAGTGATGAGCAAAAATCTGGCATAAGGAAACTCTTAGCGTAAAAATGCCAACCTAACTTGGGTTCAGATTGCAGTTTGTGAAAATTTGACGGTTTTAAGATTTTCAACTCCCAAAGTTGCACTACTTATTATTAACCCCCCCCTCCCCCCAATTAGTTTAGACTTCGAATCGTATACATAGCAGTAACTTCTTATGGTAGAAAAATGCTTAGGGTTTGAAGGGGATGATGATGATGTGAGATATGGTACCAGCTAATTTTATTAGAGTCACCTGACAACCCTAATTTAAAAAGGGTAATTGATTATAGTGGGTAAACATAGTATAGTGCCAGGCCGGTTTGGCTTTAAGATATACCTTAGTGTTGTGTATTTAGCACATAGGTTCAATCTAATCGACTACAACAGCAGATGGGGTAAAGAAGAGGATTCTTTGCAATTTGAGGGTCAAAGTAGTCTCAGGCTTTTTTGTTTGCTGTATCTTGAGTCTTCCTGAGATAAGTTGTTCTGTACCATTTTACTGGCCTTGTCCAGTGTATAAAAGTTAGGTTTATCTTTTTCTGTTTTTTTCTGGGTTAGATTTAACTCAGTAGCTCTTCCTTTTTTCTTCATCCCAAATCCATGAAATTGGTGCCTGGAAAAATTGTAATATACGAGGGTTTGGTGCAGTTAGTTAGTTTATAATACTCAGATTATACACACTAAATTTATGTATATGTTTAGTTTTAGAGGATGTAAAACTAGACTTAGAAGTGGCTAACAAACTTTTGATAAGTTCATGTAATTTAATCATAAAACACCATATTTCATTTACCAATTGCAATGCAAATGGGTCAATTAAAACATAGAGTCAGACATTTAATGCCATGTTGATTTCCTAGGTTAGTAGCATAGACAATCAATGGGAGGATTGTTGCGTCATAATATGGAATACTTGTTGAGATTAAATGTCACCAAACATAACAATCTTAAGCTTCTCTATAGGGAGTGTTAATGAAGGAAAAAACTCCAAAATTAGGTGTTTTTATAACTATAATTTTGAGTTTAATGCAAGTAGTTGTATTGAACTTGATTGCAAAACATATCTAATCAAAGAAATTCACGTGAAGAGACAATCATTAGAGCTCTTGTTTGATGTCAAATGAAGACCAATCCAAAGCCTATTATTAAAGTTCTATATGGAGAAACCAACTTGGATCTTCACCAAATTTAATAGTCATGTTGAGCTAAAGGAACAACACCAAATTGGAAAGTTTATCAACTCAAGTCACAGTTAACCAAGCCATGATGATCATTGGAGTTGTCCCCATGAAAATCTATATGAGATGTCATATATGTGTGGTTTGGAATGGTAAGGCACACCAAATCTATGTCACATTTTCGGTGCATTTAGAAATTTAATCATTAATGCTATAGGACAAAACATGATTAGTAACCATGTTTGTTTCAAATACACATGTGAATAGTTATTAGAATTTTGTGGTGACATTGTTGAAGGTGTATGGGTTATTTTTACAAAACTTAATCATTCAACCAATCAATATATTATTCAATTTTAAACCATGAAAAGGCAAATTAATGTGCAACACAACTTCATTTCCAAGCACTCTACATTCCTTGGTCAATTACATATTGGGCTTCCCCCATGGCATCACCTTCTCCCCTTCCATCTCTTGTTTGTGTTCCTATTGTGACACACGTTTATGGAACTCAATGAACATTATTTCAGCCCAAAATCATTTTTCTCGTTATCAAATGTAGTTTGGGGCTTATCAATAATAATTGGCCTTTGGTCAAACTTTCTTTTTGGTTTTGCCATTTACCTCAAATATGATGAATCAAGCAAACCATATTGTTTGACTATACATTTTTAGGTATATTATCAAGCTAGGATCATTCTAGCATTAATGTTAGAATGTGATTTTGTGATGGACATATCTTCTTTTTTGCTTTTAGAAACCATGTGAAGTAGATACAAAATGGAGAGAAACTTTGAATGCATTACCTAATGATGATGAAACTAGCGTTGGGTGGATATCTAGAAAATCAAGATATTTGCCCTAGATATTCATCTATATATCAAAATGATATCCGGGTCAATATTCGAGATGTGTGATATCACCCATCGTGATATTTGGTACCTTGATATCCAAAAATTATGTAGGATATAAAGATGATGATGTCCAGCCCTAGATATTAAATCAAGGGCCAGATATCAAGGTTAGTAATTACTAAATAGGTTAGTAGTTATTAAGTAGGTTAGGTTACTAATTAGGTTAAGTTTGTAACATTAACTATTTTTTCTCATTTTCTTGATGCATCGAGGGTGACAAGAATTCCTAGACAATTTTAAACTATTCTAAGGACATATTTTCAGAGGTTTTTTCAAAGTTGTAATTAGTAATAATTATTATTATGACTATATTTTTTTGAAAAATTAATTTTTGATTTTTGATATTCGGATCTATTGATATCTGATTAGTAAATAAACGAAAAATATTCAAGAACACTAATATCCAAGTAGGATTAAAATTGAGAAAATATAATGTCCAACCATGATATTTAGTTTTTTTAAATAATAAAAATGTAATATCCTTATCTAGCAGACAAAAAAAAAGCAAATATCTTTATCTGACGGATATCCCAAAAAGGTGATATATGCACAACACTAAATGAAACCCTATTAAATTTCATTAAAGAAAGCACCCAACAAATGGGGAAAAGAAAGAACAAAAAGAGAGGACCCAAGTCCAACCCAAAAAAAAAAAACCCCCAAAGTGGGTTAGTATGTACTATGGGGCGTAGGAACAAAATCATGTTCCAAAACCCCCACCAAACTCAAAAAAACATATAAAAAAGAAAATGGGATGGGAAACATGAAAGAACAATAAGCTTAAAATAACCCTCACTTGCAACAATGGCGCACTGCAAAATAAAGGGGGCATGAGCTCTCTGCAAAGCTATTGATTACCTTTGCCTATAAAAAACACATAGAACATCCAAGGGAAGGCCCATACCTTTTGCCAACCACACCAGGCTAGCACATTGATGAAGAAAATTGTGTGCTTGTGGTGTAAGCAACTAAAAACCTTTACGACAAGGGGGAAAAATGGATTCGCTTGGGTGCCAATTGTGGTAAAATCTTTTCTTTGCCTAAACTACCATTGCCATGGCCACCCTCGAAAATGAAGCAGTCCACAAAACCAAATCTATTGGGGTGGGATTGACAATGACCACATTGACCAAGGTGAAAATGCCATTAACAACAAACATGATGTCAACCCTTTTGACAAAAAGAGGGTAGTGAAAGGACATGAGTTTGCTTGTGCATGTGAAACATGAAACCTTACATTTTTCATGATGGCAAGTTGTCAAAACTAACATGATGCACTCAAATTGAATCCATTGTCATGTTAATGTCCATCTGAACTCATTAATTTCATCCTTCATTATAGACATTGACCTTTTCTTGGTGACAGAAATGTTTTGGTCACCCAATTTTTTTGTCACTAAATTGGGCAACTAAATATTTATATTTAAGGTTGCCACAATGAGTGACCAAAAAATTTCAACTGCCAAATTGAGCAACTAAAATTTTTCAATCATTATTTGAAATTTTTTGATCATTGCACAAAATGTTTTTTGGTTACTACCTAAAAACATTTTGGGTGTTGGCTAATTAAATTTAGTCTTCCAAATGACAGTGGTTTGATCTTAATTATTGATCTAACAACTATGTTTTTTTCAATTGCCAGTTTTGGGTCACCAATTTGAACAACTACAAAAATTTGATCACCAAATTGAATGATCGAAAATTTGGCAACCAAAAATATAATCATTTGATGGACAATGGTTCAATCTCTAGCATTGATTTAGCGACTAAATTATTTTAATTGTTGCCCAAAAACATTTTGGTCATTACCCAAAAAAATATCGATCACCAAGCGAAAAAATTTAGTTGCCATAAGGTTTAGGGCAACGAAATGATGTGATTTTCAATCACCCCTAACTATCCCCCGAGCAACCTGACTTCATTTTGACTTAGGTTGACCCTATTTTGATGTGGCACTAGGCAACATCAACATCCAAACAGATGCATCAAATCTTCATTAACATTTGGATGTTATGACAACCTTGCACAATGAAGGTGAAGGCATCCTGAATGACATCATGGGATGAAATCCATTCCCCACCATGGAAGCAACAAAGAAGGTGGATCCCTATTAGATCTAAAGGTTGGCTACCAATGCAATGAGTCCATCTAATAGTTAAAAAATGGGGAGGCTCATCATAGTGACAACACAAAGGAGAAAACATATAAGGCCAAAAAAAAAGATGGAATGATTAAACAAACAAAAAACCATGCACCTTCCCCTAGGCCTACATAGGACCTCAAGTTCACACAATGCAAATCAAAAGCCATGTTGGAGATGATGTTAGAAAAGGAATGATCGTGCAATCTATTTTAAATGTTCTTTTGAAATCGATCTACTCCCCTTTTTGCAAACTACATGAAAGGGGGAATGCAAGTCATCACATCCGAAGGAAAAAATTCCTACGCCAACTTCAAGTGGGCTTAGAAGGGGAACAAACTATAATTATTAGTGCCTACCACCTCCAATAAGAACATATAACAATTTGATAAGAATCGAACAATGATGATAGGTGCAACAAGTGTCGAACTCCCCAATAGGTTACAAGTGCAATGAGCTTTATGGAAATGAGGCCAATCCTTTATGAAAAATGGGGAAAAAAACTAGTTGGCATACTAAAAGGGCATGAGAACAATCCAAAGAACCTAGGACCTAAATATTTAGGTGAAGTTGTCATTGTCATAACAACAACAATAACGTGGCAACTATTGTTGTCAAGAAAAGTCTCCCAAAAACTTACATGAAGGTTGCGTCAAAAAGGCAAGCTAGTGCCAAAAGATTGGTAGGACCAGGGAATGGAGCAAATAGGAAGGCTTTTAGGTGAAACACCAAAAAAAGAACCCAAATGCTACTTGGACATCCTTTAACCTTGAAATCACATTTACATGGTGAACATCTTGGTCTAATGTGTCCTATACAAAGGAAGAAGTAAAAGAATCAATATTAAACAATACACCCAAAATCGTGATATCGTCCAATGGCAACAAAAGTTGGTAAGAAGAGAAAAGTTGAAAGGCAAATTAGAAGGTGACAAAATCATGCACTTATGGGGCTAAAAAACAATCCACATAGAAACTAATTTTTTAAAATGTTCAAAAGTTTAAAAAATGACAAAGCCAAAGCCAATGGTGTGAATGTCATCAATAAGGGAAGGGAAAATACAAAAAAGAAAAACCCCCACAAAATATTGTAACATACAAAAGTGGGCCAATGCAAAAAAAAGGCCCAATGAATGGATTACCCTAGCTTATGCCCACCAAAAAAAAATGATACAAAACAAACAATTATCCCAAAAGAAAGTGATGGTTAAAAAAAGGGAACTTGTTAGGCATAAAAAGACTAAACAAAAGGGAAAAGTTGAGACAACTAACCTCCTACCACACATTAAAGCTCTTAGAAAATGGCTTTCTAGAAGATGGTGTGAAATTCATTTGTAATGTCCACCCACAACACCACCTAATCTAAACGTCTAAAACAACTCAAACATTATGAACCACCGCCTCACATCCACCCCCAATTGTCACACCAAACTAATGAAACAACAAGTGAACAAAGAAAACATCATGAAACTGCAAGCATAAAACTACATGTTCACCAACTAGTACAAGACTTCACCCACCACAATCAACCAAATGCTTCCAAATGGCTTGGCCAAAGCAAAAGCTTAGTAATGCCAAGAGCTTGAACAATAGACCTTGGGATATGACTTATAACAACATGGGAATTCAATTGGAATAGCTATGCGAAGTCGTTGACTAGGTGCTTGAAGTCAAAAAGGTTTTGAAAATGCTTGAAAACCATATCTAAAGGACCACCAATTGAAAGATGTAACAACGGAATGAAATTTAACCTAAAGGAATCCAAGAAAAACCAAGAAAAAGTTTGAATTGAATTGAAAACCCACCAAGGGGTCCAAGCAAGGAGAAGATAAATCCGATAGTTGAAACGTTTACAAAACACTAACAATCTTTAAAGAGGTCAAGGGGCCAAGGCAAGGGGGGCAAGAGCCCTAACAACATGGGCATATTCCCCAACATATCCTAGGGCAAGATTTTGTTTAAGCCAACATATATGGCAAAATCAAGACTATAACTTAAGAAGTGTTTAAAGAAGGGATGTTAAACAAAGGGGCTTGAATTTTAAAAAGAGTCATTGTAAATGCTTGCACCTAAAAAACATGTTCCACCTAAAATTCTTCATAATTGCCTATTAAAATTGCACATCCTACTCTCCTTACATGATCAGCTACACCACCACAATAGGGAAGGAAAAAACACCATCAAACAACATGAATAGATGCCAAACAACCACATTGAATGAGTCATGAACCAAATGGTTTAAGGGAAATTGAAAGGATAATTACACCTCTTGCCTTAAAACCAAAAAGGTGTGTTCATAGAAACAAAGCCAAAGAAGACCCAAATGGAAAGCTCTAAGGGAGTCCAAAACCAAATCAAAACCCAAACTAAAAGCAAAGAAAAAGGGGTAGAAAAGGAATATGAAGGACCTTTGCTCACCAAGCAAGGAAATAGCTTGAAATGCCTTGTGCTTTTGATGATGAAACATGCCATATCATGTATTTAATTAATTCCAAACTTTTGAAAAATCCAAAATTAACAATTGACAATTTGGAAGTTAGAAAATTAAAGAGAAGCTTTCATTTGGGGGCTGTCAAATGGTGTAACAATAAATGTTAATAATGTTTTGCCTCATTAAATGATCCAACAAATAAATGGTAACAATGTTTTGTCTTTTTAAAAACTTGAAACCAACCATTAGGTTAAAAAATCCAAAATTGACAATTTAGTCCATAATTAACTAATACATGTTCCATGCTACAAAAACAAGGCTCCACAACTAGATTAGATGATGTCATGTTAAATAAGAGGCCCCATTAAAAAAAAGACCCCGAAACCAACTCCCAGGCCTTCAAAGTGGATGAAAATGAAATAGACCAATGGTTAGGATTCTACACTCTAAGGACCACAATTTAATCTAAGATTTGAAGTAGGATCTATAATCTAGTTTAGGGCCTATGGTAGGGTCCATAGTCTAAATTAGAGGCTACAATCTAAGATTCTAAACTACCTAAAATAAGGTTTGCAATCTAAGCTAGATGTTATATGACTCTATAGTACCTGGGATATACCATCATAAAATTAATGCCATCACAATCTTGCTTTTCAATTTTCATTTTCACATTTAAAATTTCACATTCTTGCCATTGCTACTTGCCAAGCTCCACTTTCTCCATGCATGGAGCTTCACACTCAACCTAATGTTTCATTAGAGCTTCATTTGACACCACACAAGCTAATGTTTACCATCACTTACTAACACCACTATAGTTGTTGTCATCACCTATTAATGTTGTTATAAGTCACAACATTGCCATTACCTTCCAAAGCTTATTAATGTCATTGCAAGTATCAATGTTGCCATCCCCCACTAACATTATGAAGAATCAATACCAAGCACATGTGCACCAAACCTTACTCCATTGATGTTGTTGCATCATGTGATGGTTAGCCCAAGATGTAAAATAGAAGAAGATTGTTGATCAATGAAACCTTCACAATTCCTCGTATTGTGTTTTTTTTCTCTGCATCATCAATTTTGTTTTTGCACAACCAAGCCCAAGCTCTAAGTTGTTTTAAGGTTTGCCAACATTACAAAAAACAAAATATGTGTATTAGAATTTAATCATGAATACATGAGTACTTGATGTATCAAAAGTTTGAGTATGCCAAATATGTGATCCAGAACCCAAAAATAAATAAATAATTTTTTTTGGAACTATTTGGAATGTTAACAATCATGGGATTTTTTAAAGAATTAGAGTAGGTTTTGACTTTTTACACTTGATATTAAAGCCTTTGACCATTGTCCTTACCAAGATGGATTCAATAAAACTCTCAACCATTGGCTTAGCCAAAATGAAACCTACATTAAACTCCACCTCATGAAGGCTTTTATCTTGATAAAGCTTGTGGCCTTGGGCTTTACCATTCACTAAAAGCCCCAAGAATGTCATGTTCTTTAAGCTTTTATCATACCCATAAAACACTAGCAAAAAAAGATTAGTGTATTTTGTGATGTGCTATAAGATTGTCACCCAACAAAATTGTACACATTAAGAAAACCCACCTACAAACCATAGGAATCCAAGTTCAAAACACACAAAACACATGTGTTTTCTTGTGTGCTCTAAAATCTCAAAACACATAATATTATAAAGCCACACCATGAGGATAACTCCAACCATAAATAACATATTGCATGAAATTAATGTCCTACAACAAATACTTGATAATTGTTGTGTGTTACAAGATCACCACCTAACACCATCGAAACTAGCAAAGTCATACACATGAAAACATGCACACAAATCGTCCCCCTAGCTAGGGTAAAAGTCCTCCTACCAAATCTATGGTAATATAGGACATAACATGATAAGGTGATGTATGAAAGGAATTTGGTTCCAACCATGATGAGATTAGTAGGTTGGGTGCAATGTGAGCCCCATCATTAATCACCTAGCTACAATCCTTTATGTTCAACTAAATTACAACCTTCCCTAATCATCCATTGTCCTAATGAATGTCTTAGTATTAAAGTGTGACACAAAAAACAAACTATCTTTATTTGGTGCACATGGACAAACCCAATCTCCTATTAGAACTTTCACAAGTGGTGGTGTAAAACAACCCACATGCCGTCTTCTAAAACAACAATTACAAACATTATTACGAAAACCATGTCTAAACACTAGTACAAAAGTGGGGTGTAGTTCATTAGCCTAAATCACTATAAGATCTTAAAAGTGAAATAAGTTCACTTAATTTTAGTGATTTCACCCTAATTAGAATTATTTCATTATAATATCACTATGTAAACATCGTGTTTCATTATTAGTTGACATAATTCATTATTATAATTTATTGTGATAATAGGTTTTTTTTATGTTATGATTTTAAATATTATGTGTTACTTTATGATATACGTTATATTGTTTTAGGTTATTTTAGTTATTCTAATTTATACCTTAAGTTATTATAAATTATTATAGGCTATTGTAAATTATTATACCTTAAACTATTATACGTTATTCTACCTTAAGGTATCGTAACTAACTTATTGTAAGCTTTTTATTTTAAGTTGTTTTAAATTAAATTATTCAACTAACCTTAAGTTATGCCTTAGGTTATTTATTTTAAGTTAATATATGTTATTTCAAGTTATACTTTAGGTTATTCAAGGTCATTCTATTTTATGTTATTATAAGTTATTTTTATCTTAAATATATATATAAATTTAAAATAATCTATAATATAATATAATGACCTAAGGTAAAATAACCTATAATAGCTTATGAAAATTAATTTAGAATAACCTACAATAAAATAACTACTAATAGCCTATGATAATATAACCTATAATATCCAACAATATTTTATAATAGAGTAACCACCAATAATCGTAATATAATTTAGAATAACAAAAAATATCCACCAATAGAATACCCACCAATAGCCATTAATAGGCACCAATAGAATATCCATCAATAGTTACTAATAAAATAACCATTAATGGCTTATAATAAAATAGCTAACAATACCCACTAATAATCATTAATAAAATGGCCACCAATCGACATTAATATAATAGCCATTAATAACCATAAATAACCTATGATAATTTAATCTAAAATAACCACCAATATCCACCAATAGAATATCCACCAATAGCCATTAATAGCCTATGGAAATTCAACCTAAAATAACCACCAATAGTCACCAATAGAATAACTATGAATGATCATTAATAGAATAACCACCAATAACCATTAATAGAATAATCATCAATAGCCACCAATAGAATAGTTACGAGTAGCCATTAATAAAATAATCACTAATAACCATTAATAAAAGAACAATCAATAGCCATCAATAGCCACTAATAGAATAAGCATTAATAGAATAACCATAAATAGTTTATGGTAATATAACCTAGAATAACCAATAATAACATAAGATGAAACAACTTTCAATAACCAAAAGTATCCAACAATAGCCTCACATAATTGAAAACAACTTTAAATGAAAGAATTTAGGATAATCAAAAATAACATAATAGCCGTAAATAACATAGAATAACAAAAAAAACTTATAATAGTTGAAAATAGCCTAAGGTGAAATAATTTAAAATAGCCCAAAATAACATAAAATAACCAAAAATAACTTACAATAGTTTAAAATGGCCTAAAATGAAAGAACCTAAAATAACCAAAAGTAACTTAGAATAATCGTAAATAAACCTAGGGTGAAATAATTAAAAATAGCCAAAAAAATTGAGAATAGTCATAAATAGCCCTAAATAATGTAGGGTGAAATAATTTAGAACAATGAAAAGTAACCCTAAAATAGTTAAAATTAACTTAACAAGGTAATATTATTATATTAACAAAAAAATTATCCATTCATTAAACTTTTTTTTTCCCAAAAGAATGGTCATTGAAATGTTATTGAATAATGATATTTTTTATAGAAAATTTTGAATGATTTTACATTTTCAAATGGAAATAAATGTAATTATGTACATTATTGAAAAAATTTAAAATTTTAATCATCTCATTTGGACAAAATTTCAATAAGATATGAATTTTTTAAATTTATGTTTTTATAATGTTTAAAATGAAATATTTGATAAATATAATGCAATGTAACACATTATCATAACAAGTGTGATGGCTTGATGGTAGGGGTGTTTGTTTCCATCATAGAGGTCAAAGGATCAAACTTCACAAATGGTGTGTTTGTGCTCAACAATGATAAGTTGACCAAATATTATCCTATGTAATTCCCTAAAATAAGTGCCTATTTACGTTGGTTACATGGCCTATGTACCTAGGCTAGGTTTTTCACCTAACATAAGTAATGACACATGTCAATAATTCATAGGTTGAAAATCTAAAATTTCTAATAATATTAAATATTACATTAAATATTAAATAATTTAAATTTAATTGATTTCCATGTTGCCTAGTTAATTAACTAGCGAGTGAAATGATTTGATAAATTCGTATTTCATTTGAAAATAACCTTGTTTCATTAGATACTAATGGACAAATTCACTGTCCATAGCAATTAATCCCCGTTCATTGGGGGGCTAACCAATTTTACCATGGTAAAACTATTCAAATTCATTCAAAATTTAGTGAAACCCAGAATGAACTAAAACGCATTTTTGTTTAGTCAAAGTGACTATATAATAAATATCTAGGATACATTAGTAGTATAAAGTGATTAAATGTGTCCATCATGATTAAAATCCAAAGTAGCAATGTCCGTTATGATTACAAAATCTACCATTATAGTCAAATTAGACAATATGCTACACATGTGGATTTGTCTATGTTGACTAACACAACTACCATGACTAAAATTAGTCATAAAATATGACACACATGATTATAATGTTATTTTTAATGATGTGGTATTAATGAAATGGAAAAAATAAAATCATGTTCTCATCTTAAAAACTTCATTATAAAAAAATGACAAAATACATAATTTGAGCATGATCTTAATTATTATTCATAATTATTCAAATAAATAAATAATTTACAAGGGGGAAATTTTGAAAAAGAAGTAATGAAAAAATGGAATACTAATTTTTATTTTTTTTCTTTTATCATAATTATAGAAAATAAATAATAATAACTAATTAAATGTATATGCTAATCTTGAATTATTCAAATTCCATGATTCAATTCGTATTTGTGATGAATCAATTGAATGAATATATATATGTCCAAATTAAATTAGCCCCAAATTAAATGATATATTTATTTATTTATGATCAAATGACGTGAATAAAATGGAATAATAAAATAATTTAATTTAATTTAATAAAATTTAATAAAATTAATGTACATCTCATTTAAGTTTGAAAAATAAAAAATAAAAAATAACTTATTTATAAAATTATAGTAAAATCCAATGTTATTACAAAAACAGTATAAGGCTTACACCATAACAAGTGCATGTGACTTTCTAAGTAGGGCAGAAGAATGTGAAGAATGGTTGAACAGTAGAGGGTGCACAACAACAATGAAAGATGATCATGTTCATCTCCATGGTGTGAAAAGGAAAAACCTATTTTTTAATCTACGATATTGGCAAGTATCAACCAAACTTTAATTATCTATTTTTCAAAATGTATGGCACTTAACCTTTGTGTGTATGTATTTTTTCCCCAACCTTATTTCACATACCTAAATAACAATTGTCCCTAAAGTCATGGCCAATTGGCATGACTTTCACATCTTGTTTGCTATTTCATCCCAAGTTGGTTAATGTTTGTAAAGTCAGGAAATCTCAAATCATCTGAAATTCAATCCTTCTTTTAAACCCAATCTACCTTTTTTTTGGGGATTTTTCATATATAATGACTAGACGAAGGGCATTAGTGTTAAACCTATTTACTTTGTGGGTCAATCCAATTTTATAATCACAACAAGAGTATTGATTAATTGAATGTGGGAAGGGTGGGGGGGGGGGGGGGGAAAAAAAATTAAA
>Ga0116227_10009855_pt1 | contig 17083 bp, 11 predicted proteins | sample S1TSphgellanicum_FD_89693 | JGI IMG/M metagenome (GOLD analysis project Ga0116227, IMG submission 89693) | Host-associated microbial communities from peat moss isolated from Minnesota, USA - S1T2_Fb - Sphagnum magellanicum MG | ecosystem: Host-associated > Plants > Peat moss > Unclassified...
TGGGACATATCAACCTATTAATGGATGAAAATAAATGTAAAATTGATGTAACCAATAGGATGAAATTTCTAATAGTTGCATCATAGTTGTGAAAATGACCAAAATAGTTGAAAGTTGGTCTTGGAGTTGCAAATATTTTCAAATCTAATTGCAAACGACTATAAGTCGCATGTAGTCATAAATTGAATGGTTACATTTTGGCTGATTTCTAGTAGTGGGGAGAAGTGACAAGACATCAAGTTGGCTCAAAGTTGTTATGAAAATCTATGTATGTCAAAAACTGACAGCTTGCAATAGGTCGACTGTGGTGATGAGAGGTGTGTCTTGAAGGGGTGGAGGTTGAGAAGTAGCTAACCTTATGGTTATTGCCCAGCTTAAGATGGAAGACGCCTACATCCTTTATAATGTGATCAAAACTTTTTGACAAAGAAAAGTGACCAAGGTAGAAAGATGAGGGCTTTTTGACCCCTTCAAGCTCCAAATGGCATCAACATAGTTGTGTAAAAACACATCAACATGTTTGTGTAAGCAACCAAATACTTCAATTACTAAAGGGAGGAATTGATTAGTGGGGTGTTAGTTGTGATAGTTCTTTTCCTTAGCTTTAGTTTCATCCAATGTAGTAAATCCTTGAGTTGTGCAAGATTGGGGAAGTAAATTTGTTCGCATTGGGTCAGTAATGATAACATCGGCCAAAGTGCGAATGCCATCTTTGGTAAACATAATGTCGATTCATTCATGAGAGGAATTGAATATGGTTGAAGGAAGCACATGTAATTGTTCTTGTCCCATGTGGAAACCAGATTTCATGTAATGGTAGCAAATGTGTCACGAATTGCATCATGGGTTTTAGTGCGTTTGTTGCCATGAGCACAACTAAGAGCCCATAGGGTTGATGGGATGTGTGCACACACATTGAGGGATGCTTACAATTGAAGGATGGGGTAGTCCAAGTCATGTACGAAGTGCTATGTAAGAAACTGGGGAAGATAATTGAAAGGTTGTGAAGACTAATCAAGTTGTAAGCTAAACGCCTGCCCCTTGGGCATGATGAGCTTCAGATCTCTTATTGAAGAGCATGCTAGAAAGGGTATGATGGTGCAGATGTTCCAAAATGGAATTTTGAAGTTGAACCATTTGTTGTCCAATGAGTTGTTCAAATGGAAAAAGACACACACAGGTTGGCGGTGGTAGAAGATCACATGCTGACTTGAGGTGTTGTTAGAAAGGAAATGTGTTATTGTCAATTTGTGCTAAAACTTCAAGAAAGAAGGGACATTGATCAACCATAAACCTAACAACTATGACTGAAGTAACAAGGACCCAATACCCTAAATAGACTGTTGGGGCGATGGTGGATGTCGATATGAATTTGATGCCATTGAAAGTTATTAGTAGGGAGGCTTGTTTTTTAGCTAGAGGTCCTTCTAGGCTATCAAACGATCCTGGTTCCAAAAGGTGTCCAAACATTTTATGGAAGGAGGAGTAAAAGGAAATAAGGGATTTTATGAAGGTAGAAGATGGATGTGTGCATTGTAAAAAATATGATGGGAGATGCGTAAAACAATGAATTAGAATTCCAAAAGCCACATGAACATCACCCATTTTAGGGAAAAGGTCGACATGTCGAACATCCTCTTATAGGGCTTCTTTGATGAAGGATGATGTGAAAATTACGATGCCCAACGAAACCCCTAAGATTTTAATTCCTTCAAATGGGGTGGTAAACTAGCATGGGGTGTTGAAGTTTGGTGGCAAGTTAGGAAGTGACCATGCAACACATTTTTGAAGTTGAAAGGAAAAACCTATCGCACGAAGTTCGGTCTGGAAGTGTTCATAGGTAGATGATGTAATTGAAGGGGGACCTATGATGTGAGTGTCATCTGTAATGGATGAAAATAAACATGAGGGAAAGTGATTTGTTGTAGAACGTAAAACCTTAAAATGGGTTAAAACAAATAGTGCCCCCCCCCTAAAGGATCATCCATGGTAGATCATATGATTGTGACATCAGTTTCATGATTACAATGACTATAAAACAAAGGAGACTTGAATGCATAGAATGAAAGAACAAAGGGGATGAGTTGTATGATGTCCCCACTTGTTACACAAAGTTCTTGAAATATGACCCTTTTTAACACTAAATTAAATGCATTTGCTACGTTTAATTAAAGAACAACCTAGTTGGGGTGAAGGTTTAAGGTGCATTAATGCTGTGTATTACTTTTTCACAACCACCTTTAGTTGCAACTCCAAATTAGTGTGGGGAAAAGTGTGTTGCAAAAGTTTCATGGAATAAAAAACATAAAACATGGCTTGTGAGTAGATATAATGCTTCCTCACTGCAATGGGACAAACTTCACTTGAAGGCTTGGTCATGGTTAAGAGGCAGGTTGCTTTAAGGACATGTGCAATTTGGGGTGGAATGTGGCCTTGTGTAATATGAAAACAAAGTTGGAACAACTGAGGGAATCCACTTATTGAATCTTCAAGTTGAAAACAGTCCCGAAGGCATTCAAAAACCATCCTAAAAGGATTACTTGTTAACAAATGCGGCATGCATTGGAACACCAACTTGAAGGAATTGGAAGAAAGTTCGAAGTTTTTGTCTGGTTCTTAGTCTTTGAAGAAAAATGGGAAGTAGCCATTTAATTTGAGGTGTAATGTTGTGAGAGCTAAGGTGCTGTTGGAGGACATGGATGTGGGAAAAAATGGTGCTAAAACATGAGTTGCTTGAAAGTATTCCCCTGCATGGTTAAAGGTTAAACTGCGGAACAAACGTTTGTGAATTCTAGGATCATGTTGGGGAAAAGGGATGAAGCTCGAATTGGTTGACAAAGCTTGGGCCTGCAAAAAAACTCCTCTTGCAAGTTTTCCCAGTTGCTTGTTGCATTTGAATCAAATCCACGTTTCCCTATGGCTTGTCGCCCCACCATAAGGAAGCAAATTGAGACATCATTGGGATAATAGGAGAAATAAATGCCAAATTGCTACATTATCACGACCTTAACCTTGGGCTTATAACTAAGGCAAATGCATGGAAAGGTGTAAGCTGAAAATGTAACATGAGAGTCACATTTACACTCCCAGAGTGTGAGAAAGTGTAAGGGATGAACCCACACATTCCCAAGTGGACTCCCACCTTAGGAATTGGATTCCCTATGGAGTCCCAAATCATTAGATAATGATTTCAAAGGTTAAAACTCATTGGATTGAAGAATTCCTTATACCATTGCAAAGCTCTTGAGATGTAAATGTCTAAAATGGGTTCGCATGGTCAATTTGAATACTTGCAACACAAGTTATGGTCGAAAGAAGGGTCAAGAGTCAAAGTGTCAATTTGACTCCTAACCACTAAAAGTTAATAATCGCCCTGATTTATTTACGTGCAGGTGACATGCCACATATTACTAGATATCTCTTGATGAAGGCTATAACTTTGCTTTAAAATTAACCTAAATCAAAGGTTTACACAAGAGGTTATGGGTTTCCAAAGTGATGGAAGTCCCAATATTGGGAATTTTTGGACTCCCGACTTGGGAGTCCTATGACAAAATGATATTTGAGTGTAGCCCTCATGGCCATGCACATAAAATAATATAAGGGGAAAAGTGGTGGCTTCCCTCAAGTTTGGGCCATGGTGAATTTTGTGAATTTGTGTATACTTTTGGTTCATCTATGCATCAAAAGTTCTCCAACTATGCGTCAACCAACTTGTTGTTTGGTTTGTGTAGGTTCATATAAGTAATTGACCCGCTTGTCATTCATCCTAGTCCCTATCTTGAAGTTTTAGCATGGCCCTCTCACCCCCAAGTGCTATGAGCTAGAGAGCATACCCTAATTTTTATTTATTTATTGTTATTTTCATTTCCGAATTCACATTTGAATCTTTCAAAGAGTTTGGGGGTGCATCACACATTGTATGGGTCTTACATTAGTTTATTCAATGGAAAATGAAATGTCGCTTATACATCACACTATAAAGTGGTGGGTATGCAATTATATAGACAAGGATGATAAAGGCCTAAGTGAAAGGACATGAGGACATCTAATGTTGAAACCCAAGTCCAAGTTAATGTACATGGAGTGGGAATAAGGGTTTAGATTGAATGAATTAGATGTCTGATAAAAATGTTAATGACAACTAAAACTTTGATTAGTAAATTCATGCCCATAGGTGGGACATGATACTTTAGGTGGGGGTTGAAGGTGCATTGAAAAAATGGGGGTAGGTTGGGGGGTATGATCAAGGCCAACTGTAGGGACCAAGACAGTGGGAAGGGGAAAATGTTTTAGTTGTGCATGATTGAAGGGGTTTGGGAAAGTGTAAGGTTGGTACCTCTCATTCACATGAATGGTTGGGGCTAGTAGGGGGCAATAGTAGGTGGTGTATGATTTGTTACAATTAGAAAGGTAACTAGTGGGTGGTTTGTGGTTTGTATGGGGGATGAAGCGAAGGATAGGTTGGTGGTGCCGCATGATGAAGCGAATGGACAATGAAAATTATGAAGTTTGATGAGACGAGATGAGTTGGAGGACATGGGATGTTTGGTGCTAGTTTGGTCATCTTTCATAGCAAAAACCCATGTTGATTGTTAACAATCTTGCCTACATATAATATATTATAACCCTAGCAAAAGGCACGGTTATTAATTTATCAATATTCTTATAATGGAAATCTTATCACCTAAAAGTTGAGGTTTTTTCACAATACACTTGTTGAGAGCATGAAAATTTTAAAATTGTCCTCATTAACACATCAAACAAGAAAATTAGCTGATTGTAAGTGGATTTGCCATAATAATTGTTACCCATGTGCCCATGATTTTTTGTTTCTCAATTTTGTGACGTTGCTGAAGTGGTGACCATCCATAAGACAATTTAGCCAGATTTGGCTACATTCTAGATGTGAAAGTAGAAAAAAACAGAATTCTTCTGTATTTTTGGCTACTTGCCAGAATTTATCATAAAAATCTGGTGACTTGTGAAAAAAATAAAACACTGCATATCGGCCCTCACAAATAAAACAATCCTTGTTGATATCATCCTTCATTCGATTACTTGATTGGGTCCGTAGTGTGATCAAGCAGGAACCAGGAACTACCTTCCCCACTTAGAGATCTCTGCCGCAAAACCGTAAACAACTCCTTTATGTTAAAATAGAATAGTGTTTAATGATCACTGTCCCCACCCACAAACGTCACAAAAGTCCCTTTGAGACCATTTTATGTCTTTACATCTGGACCGGTAATAGTCACTGTCCAAATCCATAGTAGAAAAAAGACTTTGAAGGGGTTATAATGACCACTGCAAAATTGCCATCAATACAGGAGTGCAGCAGGATTTACGCTATCATGCTGCAAGATTTAATGAAAAGGGGTGTTTGCAGGCGTGCGGTGGAGATGCTCTTAGAGGTTGTTGCTGCAAGCCTTATTTTCATCAAAAGCTCCTCTAAATTGACATGCACTTCTCCGGTCAGTATGCCATTTGGAACAGGTTGGTTATTGAGCATGTCAATAACTCAACAAGCTCGGTAACTCCAAATGGGCCAAAATGTCACTAACTCTACCTAAACCCCTTTAAGTCCCGACCCATGAAGCCAAAAAGTACATCTCCATAGGACTCCCACTCATGGTCTGGACTTGTTATCCGGGCTTTAGTGTGAAGGACTTGGTCCTGATTTGGAGCTCAAGGCTACTCAGATTGTAAGATTTAATTGGGACTTAACAACTGTGCCCTAGTATGAAGTGGGCCTTACAGTTGCAAAAAATGTCATATTTAGGGGTTAACCTTCCATGACACCACATCTTCAAATGAAGAAGGTCCTTAATTTTGCCAATGGAGATGTCAAAATACTAGGATCCTAATATCCTTTTCTGTTTCTTGTAGCTTGCTTGTTAAGTTTTGACTATTTCTTCTTACTTCAAATTTGCAGGGAAGTTTTGACTAGTGTTGGCTAGTTATTAATTTTTTGAAAACCGGTTGAATTGATAACCATCCGGTATAGAAATTTCAAAATTTAATATTCTACCTGGATGACCAGGTAGGTTAGCAATCTTCAAAAAGTATTTTTTAAAAAATAATTTAAAATAATTTAAAATAATTTAAATATATATAACCCTATAACTGGTGCATAACCAGCAGGTTTGACCAGTGGTTCTCAACTGGCGATTTGATCAACCTAACCTTATGCATAACTAATAGTTATTACCCAATTTTCTTCATAACTTACATGTCATCAATTTTTTGATATTGATATTGATAACCTGTGTGATCCCAAAAATTAAAAAAAACCTAACCAACGGTTGTTAAAAAAAGCAATAACTGGTCAACACTGGTTTTCACTTCTTTCTCTTTTTCGAGCCACCTAACTCTAGCCATGTGGTCATTTTTTCTCACCAAGACATCAGACATTTTTTGCAGCTTAAGATTCCTTTCTAGTCTTTTGCGTGCATGCTCACAACCCATCAAGAGTTTATATAGGTTTTGTCCTTTTCAAGCAGAAAAAGGTCTTCAACATGGGAACTTTTAATCCCTTTTGTTTTGAATTATATCCCATCTTTTGCCCATTTTAGCATTCCATAATTTATAAGTATTTTCTTCTTAGGTTTCCTTCCCTTTTGCTAAGTCAAAGTTCATCAAGAATCACTTAATATGGAGCACATTATTATGGAATGATAAATCGATAATTGTAACTTTCCATTTTAATATTTGATCATGTATATTAAATAACAAAAACTCCAATGCATATGTCATTATCTAAGTATATTCATGCCATATAATGACATATGTCATTATTATGTCATAATCTAAACTGATGTGATTCATTTTTTGTCCATTTACATGTTAATAATATCTCACAAAAATTCACATTAATGCAACGTCTAAACCTTCATCAACATGTGTAATTTGGAACTTTTGCAACATTGTTTACCTAGATGATGGTGTTCTTCATTGTGATTGTTCTACACACAATGTGCAAAGAATGAGATTTCTTGTTTCTCCTAACATAGGTTGACTTTACCATGTCACCATTATGGCTTTTGATTATTGTTGACTGTTATGAATATGCAGCACGTTTATTCATACATTTCTGAAATGTTTACATTTGTTAAAAAATGTTGATGTTCTAGTCATTTTTATTGATAGTTAGGGGAATTCAATGCAATGAAACCATGCAATGGGCTAATGAAATTATGTTCAAAATCAAAACTTCATCCCAATGCAAACAATATTTGAAGCGAAAGCCCTACTCAAGTGAAATTGAAAAATATTTCTTCATTGCTACCTTTGATTAACTCAATTTAGTACATCCAATTTATCGACTTCGAACCACATGTAGGACATGATAAATTGACAACTCATAGCTTTGTTATGAAGGTCATGTTGTAGACCAAAGTCACAAGCTAGTTAGCAAGTCACAATAATCCAGCAACGAATGCAAAATTCTAGAAACATGGTACATCCAAACTAAGGTTCCAACCAGGGTTGGCCAGGTCCAGGTTTTGCGTCAGGGGTGGGTCTAAGAACTCGACCGAGGAGTCTAACTTGGAATTGAACTGGACAGGGTTATAGGAGCTAGACTCATCTAAGAACCTGACTCAGCAGGTTTACATGGAGTTAGATCCTGCTTAGAACTGGACCAAACAGATCTTAAGGGCTCTTTTATAAGGTCCAGGTCATAAGTTCATTAGAGGTTAGGGTCCTAAGTCTAGATTGGGTTTAAGGTTTTTAGGTTTCTTGTTCCTAGGGTCTTAGGTACAACTAACAATACATACCCAGAAAACATGAAATGTAAGTTCCCCATTTTGTAGAACTTGGGTATCTTGGAACTACTTTGCAATGGTGTCATAAAGTTTGGCAGGTCTATGTATGTACTTATGCTTGCAAGCAGAGTTTTACTCTCCTGAATTTCTTTAGGTTTGTTGTGCTTGTCACCAGCTTCCTTGCCATAGTGGTGTAATTATGTGATTTTAGGCCTTGTTTTCAACCTTCTCTGGTCTTGCATCCGTGCTAGACCAAGTTCACAAATCCAGAGCAATACTGAAATTTGAGCTTTCCCAGTAAGTACAGAAAGATGCAAACTAAATTTAACAAATCAACTCTCCTTTCTTTGGTGAAGGCAACAGGGACATCCAAGGGACTTTGCTCATGGACTCATTCAGACAAAAAGCACTACAGATGTACATGGAACTGCAATTGCAAGTGTCACACAGATTGTGTGATTGAATGAGTCAATGAATTACCAAATACTCCACTGTACAGAAGCACAGCCTATGCTTTTGTGTAGAAATTTTGGGGCTGGGCCCAATTCAAGCTTACAAAAGGCGCCACTCTGTTTTCAATGGAGGACTTTTAGAAGGGCACTTTTCTCACCAGGGGGACTAAATTGCCCTATTCCTTTGGACCGAAGTGAACCAGCACCCACCAGCTCCCCTGTAGTCTGTCCACAGGAAACACTTTTTCATTGTACATATTCCTCTCCCATAGCTAACTACAGTGGTTAACTACATACTCGCCATCCACATGTATCTATCTAGCCACCAAATGGCCTAAATAATAGGACATATTTATCTACAAAATAACCACTTATGGTTACTACCTGCTTACCTATTATACTTAACCACTTACACGAGTAGTTACCTGGGTTGTGAGAGGGGGAAGTAGGAGGCTTTATAGGGAAGGTCACTAAGGTGGAACCTTGGTAACTGTTTTCCAATGGCTGGTGCACTGGTGGATGGTGGTTCACATAATCCCAGTTGTTTTGGTGCCCATTTTTGTCACAGGTGTCAAAACTAGGGCTTTAAGATTGTACGGTGGACTGACCTTGCAAATTGCTTGGCAGCTTTCACAGCTCTGCTGATGGAAGGATGATCAAAAGTTGTGGGGTTTTGGTGAAGGACTAAAGCTTGGAACAGCTTTTCAAGTTTGAAGGGCAGGAAAATAATTAACTTTGTCTTTCACATGCATAGTTACCTATGGAAGAACATACCTATTGGGCTGGTTGGAGTCTGGAGAATAAAAGGACTTTGTTTCAAAGTCACTGGAAAGGTGCTTTTAAAGTGGGATCTTATGAATTGGGGATAATGTACATAGTTTGCCTTTGTGCACAATCATGTTAATATTGGGCTACTAAATGATCCAAGACAAAACTTTGATGTCCCCAAATGGTTGGCTTCCCCATACCTCCTTCTCTTCAACTCCACTACTTACTACACCATATGGTAACCTCATCAAGACTTAGATCCCACTCTTTCCTCCCTTCTTGGATCAATTTGTCCTCTTTACACCTTTCTATGCTCATGCTTTCAAAAAAATTAAAATTAAAAGGTGAAGCAACATGCGTGCAGATCATCATGTAAGGTTATTTTTTCATGTGAAGAATGATATATGCAAATTAAACAGCATTGATTTTCAATACAATGTGAAAAATATTGGACAGTAAATGGCTTTTGAACAAGGTATGATGAAAATATCCAGAACTCTCACATTACCACAAGTTCTTTCAATGGTTGTTCCACAAGAGGAGTGCAGAGAAAGTTTGAAGCAATCTATATAACTTTAACTTTAGATCTGTCACTGCAATAAACAAGTCCAAGCAAAGCCACTGGAACAAATTTTAGTTGATCATTCTCATAACAAGCTCACACATAATTCCACCTCACAGAGAATGGTGTAAAAGTGAAGAAAGTGTAAATAAATTATCACTCCAGATTCCCTCCTGATCAGTGATAACCCAATCTACAGGATTTTAGCTTCGTTGCAAGGTGGGATTGTTTATTGTCTATTAGCATCTCCACTGGAAGCAGTAAACTGGCTTGCCCACTACATTTTGGATAGAGTATGTTTTCTGCCAGAGAGGGCTAGTAACACAAGTAAATGTGCAGAGGATTCAATGCTTGTAAAAAGCATCAAATGCCAAATTGAGCCCCATTGATGGATGGGAGTACGTTAAATCAGCAATGGGTCCTTCTTGCAGACAGTACAAAAGCACTGTCTGCTTCTTTTTTCCCTGACTGCCCAATTGCTCGACCAAGATAATTTGTGTTTTACTGTACATGCTTTGGGTGTGTAATGGACATGAGGAGGAGGCATACTATGTGTCTCATCGTAATATGGCTCCTAGTGTCCATTACTCACCCAACTCATGCATAGCAGGACCCAAATTTTGTGTCTGGGCACTATCCATCTTTTTCTTAAAAAGATGAATCAGTCCCATAGCAGACGAGAAAAAGAAGAAGCAGACAGTGCATTTGTACTGTTCGCAACAAGGACCCAATACAAATTTAATGTCCTTCCTATTGATGGGCCGATTATAGTAATTAGCAACCTGTAGACAACACTTTTGTTGTGGTAGTGTGAGTATGCTTTTGAACAAATATATTGTCCTAGTTTGATTTAGTACAGATGTATTCTGCTCGAGCTCTTGTTGATATAACTCAAACAACTCACAGGTACTGTCAAACAGGTGACTAGCATATAGATTTGATCAAGTAGGTATACCATGGGAAAGGGCTAGTGGGGTAGGAGGGATGGTCTGGTGGGAGTGTGTGGGATGTTGGGATGAGAGCGTACGACAGAGTAGCTTCTGAATAATCTACAGAAAAATCCTAGGGTTGTTGTTCAGTAATGTTTGCAGTTCCATGCTTTAGTTTTGTTCTGAAAGGAGCAAGCATTAAAATGGCTTCTTTGTATGTTGTATTCTGATATTTTCAAATACATCATGTCAACGACAATTAGACTCGACATGATCAGATTTTGTCAACAATTTCAACACTGGGAGGTTGATTTGGAGGTCAACAGTAGACACTGCATTTTAAACTTCAAATGGAAAAAGAAAAATCTAGTAAAATGATCCTTGATAAACTAACTCTGACTTACTTCTTCATCTCGTCCATTACTATATTGTGTAGCACTGCATCACATTTTCTATAGTGAAGGCACTCCAATCAGGGCATTATGCCGTGGAATGTATGGTGGAGTCCAAGGTCCAGGGTGTAATGTCCTGATTGGAGTGCCTCCCCCTTCATTACAAATGAGGATCTTACATTGGAATTCGTACTGTAATAGGATCTTACCATGGACTTCCAACTGCAGGACGATCTTACATGTTGGAATTCTTACAGGAGAGACACATAGGGCCAGGACAAGGACATCCCTCCTAGTGACGGGTGCTGTAAAATAACAAAGGGTACTTTTCCCCGAGGTTGAACTCCATATACTAGAGTTATGCCCCAGGGTGAGGGTTTTATGCACGATTGTAAAACATGAGGCAAACATTATCATGACCCTAAACATTCGTATATCATGATGTATACTTAAGAGGGGAGGGTTCTTAAACGTACTCCTTGAAAGTGGGAGGGAGGCATCTTTTGCCTATATCATCCTTTCCTCCCACTCTTAAGGAGTAGTTGTAAAGATCCTCCTCTTTTTTTTGGGAGTGAAATTCAGAAGTATAAGGTGCCCCCAAATCCAAAACTAGGAAATTTCTTCCATAGCTTTCCCTGTGTAATATTTGCCCTCCAAACACATTAGGAAAATTTCTCCAAGTGCTTTACATACATACTATTAACTAATCCTTTTGTCTCTTTAAATACCCAGTTTGGGTTGAAGAGTCAAATGCCCTGGTGTACTGCAATGCTCCTGCTGGGCTTATGTAGTCTCTTTTTTCTTTTCCCAGCTTATCAAGTGAAGAAGAATCCAGTAGTCCAGGACCTTGTACCTCTTCTTAAAAAATGAAAACAAACAAACACCCACCCACCCACAACTGAGGTGGATAGCTTACTTAACTCCCACGCGCCACAACTCTGTGAGCTGGAGAAGATCAATGGGTGAGTGAGTACTAAGAAAGCTGGTAGCAGCGGCTGATTCAGCCAGATGTGGTACCGGGCAGTCACAAGACATTTGGAACAAAGGAATTCGCTGTGGCTGATCATAGGACGTCCTGCTCATGTAAGTTCATGTGAAAGAAATGTTCACAAACAAATAATACATGAAGCATACATCATACTACCATTACATATAACATAGTTGTAAACAATTCATATGAATCAAGGCGCAGGCTGCTGCAGCTCCAAACATGAACATGTACATATAATTATTTAGTGCTGATCTAGTGCTGGAGTTGGTTACACCCAATTGCAAAGTCCTGACTACTCTGATGCAGAGTTTGCCTTGGCCATACAGAAAGGGATGGATAAGGTTTTGTCAACAATTCTACTATGTATATTAGTACTGATGGTGCAGTTGTCATGAATCTGGTTGAAAGGAACATAAGTTAATGTAGCAGCTTTCCGATGTTCATGTGCCAGCTACCTAACCACAGCTAGCATTTGATCACTGGTGTACAGCAGACTGCGAAATTGCACCAAACCCTCTCTGGGTATCATACGGGTATCATGGTTGATAAACCTGGTTATTAAATAATTGGTTCTGATATATCAACCTGCAGTTATCGTAGTATGTGAACGGTTTTGACGGAAATTAAAAATTATTTCTTATTTTGTCGAAATTTTGAGAAAATATTTATTGTTTGTGTCAAAATTCTAATCATTATTGTAAAATTATAATTTGAGGCATTTCAACCATTCACCCACCTTCTTGAAGTGAAGGATGTGATGGTCTAGACACACTTAGATCGTCTCACAAAGACAATAAAATCATGTTTATTATTTTATAGAAATATTATGTGCTGGAAATGTCAGAGTTGAAAAACCAACTGCCAAAGTTAAGATTTGAAATTTAATTAATTATTTGGCAGTTTGTGGCCAAATCCACTCAGGTACCACAGTATCTAAAAATCAAATTGCCAATTATTATATACAACCATGGTTCTCAATTGTTTTGAAAAAGTGAACCATGGTTCTCAACCAACTACAAAACAGCCAGGTCTTTGTTGGTTGTTTCATGAAACCTGAACAGGTCTTTGAAATGTTTGAAATACCCAGAACTGGCAATTCTTTGACTCTGAATATTTTTTTTTCATATACCCGGAGCTGGCGGTTCCTTGATACTATTTTTTTTTCAAATACCCAGTATTCTTTGCCGCTGAAATCTTTGACTAATAAGAACCGGCGGTTATTAAAAAAATTAAAAAGACCACACTGGTCTTATTCTCCGGCTAGGCTGCTTGTAGTACTATTTTGAATTCTGTCTCAAGTTCTTCACTCCAACGTCCAGGCTCAAGTTCTCAAACTCTACTACAACTGCTATAAATATGAAATCAGCCTCTTTACAAGTTCATTACATTTCAAAGGTTTCAGTGATCTTTTCAGCGAACAGTTGAACAGCTTGATCAGCTTTTCAGGACAGCCCAATTTCATTATATTCTGCTTGATCATATTGCGGGAGTTATAATTCTAGCTGCAAGATGAAGACTGGATCAAGAATCACATCAGTGCAGATCATGTTGTTGCTAGTCGTTTTCTTTCTTTGCAATGCCGGTGGTCTGCAGGTTGAGAGCCGCTCAATCCCAGCTAAGTTCACGCATCAGCTGAAGCTGAGCTTTAGTAGTACTCAGAAGCTGCAGAATTTTTCTGGTTCTTTGTCAAGTTGCTCTCCTCCTCCTATCAGCTACTCCTCGTCCCCTTATAATTACTACTCACCACCACCTTCCTCCCCAACATATGATCATTCGCCAAATTCACCCGTATACTCTTCACCATCATCTCCCACGTATTATTCACCATCTCCTTATTATGTTTCTCCAGTGCCTCATGAGTCTCCTTCCTCACCAACAGTCATCTACTCACCACCATCGCCAGTCTACTCTTCACCTAACTCCCCTGCTTATCACTCTCCAGAGTACACCTCACCAGCTTCTCCAACTTATAGCAATAGTCCTGCATCACCTGGTTGTGACTCCAATGCTTCTCCGTCCCCAATATTCCCTGCGTCGCCAGCAGCTCCTTATAACAACAGTCCTTGATCAGCTTCACATATCTGGTGGTTACTAACTGCTTCTTTTATGCAGATTCTGTAAGACAATCCATCTCTCCTAATTTGCTCTTGCAAAAATAACTTTCCAGTACTTGAATTTCACTAGACTTGCAAATAAACAGTACTGTGGGGTTTCCTTTCATTAGGCTGATGTGATCACAGTTACACACAATGTGCTCTGATCATCGCAGCCTAATAGAATGCCACTGACATAGGGCCTTGTTTATTGCTCCATGAACAGCTGCTTTCCATTGGATAGTTGCAACTGCATTGTTGAAAACATGTAGTCAATCAATGTTTAAAACTTTGGAAACATGTTCCCATTTTATAAAAAAGACAGATGCTATATTTGTGGTGAGTCACATTTTTGATTCACAACTCTCACAACTCTGTGCATTTGGTCAATGCTAGATTGGTAGAGCTGTGAGATCAATCAAATGAAATCCTTAGTTCACTATAGCTCAATGTGAGGTGTAACATCATGCAAATTTGAATTACTTGAGGCTAGAGCTACTTGGACTGATTTTTTTGCTTTGGCTTTGGGCTTGCAATTTGCAGATGGGAATAAGCAACTACAGTGGTATCAATCCCACTGGGAGGTCGAGGAGCAATATGCATTACACTTTAAAATGCAGAGCATTAATTACATAGTACCGATTTCTATTCAAGTATGCAAAACAGAATCAAAGAATCATGTATAAATGATATATGGTAGCTGACATTATTATTGCACATTTAAGAACACGTTTAAAAATATTCTCGTGATACAAAAATATTGGTTTTCCAGAATCAACAAGCCTCATGAGATTGAAGATTGGTTCATTTACCTGCACAATTAAAGTTAATAATTTCCAAAATCGAGTGCTAAAAAATGCACATTCAACATCCTCTAGATTTGGAACAATTCTTCCAAATTGTTTTCCTTACTTGAAAATTCTCTTAACAATGCTTGGCTTTTATGATGATTTGTTATAAATTTTTAATTAGTTCTGGCTTCATTTACAATTTTATGAACCTAGTCAATTTTTCTAATATCTTCCAAAACAAGATCGATGCCATGGGCTGTGCAGCCATTGTAAGTAATATAAAGATATTTATCCTCTATGATCTATCCAGCACTTTTGCATACTGCTACATTATCAATCACCACCTGTACCACATTTTCACTCCTCACTTTTTCAATCATTTCACAAATTGTGTCAACAATATAAGTTGCCACATTTGTCTTGCTAGTTATATCAACTACTTGCAAAAAATAATCCCCTTTTGGGCAAACACATCAAATGTTTAGTAGTGGTGTGTTGTCAACACTAGTCCAACCATCACATGTTATGGTACATCTAGTTTTTTTCCAACTTTTCTTCACAACATCCAAATGTTTGATCAAATCATTTTTCATTTCTTTTAACAATGTTGTTCTCAACTTTTCATAACTTGGAGGTAAATACCTAGGATTGTAATGTCCAACAGTAGGTATCATTTGTTTGAAATGATTTGATTTGATGACATTAAAAGGATTCCCACATCCAAAAAACAATTTAGCAATTATTTTATCCATTTCTTCACATTTTTTAACATTTCAAATTGTCTACAATTTTGGTTGTGTTAAATCAATGACTTTACTTATAAATGTTTCCATTTTTCTTTTGCCCAATTCTTTTTGCTTCGAAACTTTTGCAACCCGCTATTTCAATGATTGCAAGGTCTTTTGTGGAATTACCAAGCACAATTTTATGTTGTTTGAAATGCCCAAAAAATGTTCTTTAATTCTTGTGATTGATGTTGCTTAAAATGTTTTTGCACAAAACTTACATTTCAGTTCCCAAGAACTCCCATGTTTTGCAAGTGGAGTTACACATTCAACAAATGTCCATTCTATTGCTTTAGAAGGAGGCCATGGAGTAGTTTATTTTTTAAAAACATAAGAACAAATGTTGGGAGCAAAAGAGGAATTATTGAAAGACATTTTTACCAAACAATTTATAACAAAATTATGTGAAGGAAAATTAAGCATGCTAAAGTTGTTGTTATAAAAAATTGTAATTATAGTATGAAGCACAAAAAAAGTGGGGTCCTGAAGCACACCATGTGGCAATGGCATGGAAGCGCACTTGCAGTTGCACAATAGAAATGGGAGGCACATTCACAACAGAAGCATTGAGGATCAAAACACACCACACAATAGACACACTGGGAGGTGTAGTAGGCATAGTTGAGTTTGAGCGATGCAAAATCTAGGTTATGAAGACAACACAAACATCATTAAGCCCAAGTCCCACAGGCCACCCATTATTTTGAAAACTATGTATAGTAATAATCCAAAGCAAGCTGGTTGTTAAAACAAAGTTCAAAGAGAAAAAAATCAATAGAAAAAAAAAATGTAATTTCCATTTCTAGAAAATAAGAAACAAGATTTTCGTCTTTATGTGAAAAAAACTGAAAAAAAAAAAGGAGAAAAAAGAGATGAACAATAAGACTATGAAAAAAATAACAAGTGAAAGTGAAAGTTGTTAAAAAAAAACAAAAAACACAACAAGACAAAGTGCACAAAAAAAAACTTACAATTCAATAGTTAGCTATCTTTTTGTTTTAACTACCAATAATTGATTATCTTCTTCCTCTAGTTGCATGACTATCTTCGTGCTCCAATTGGTTGCTGTGCACAATCAACTAACTTCTTGTTCTAACCACAAGACGTTTTATAGCTCCTCTTTTCTCTAGTTCCAACCATGAAAAGATAGGGGGGGAGAGAGCTTGAGCTCTTGCAAACACCCACGCCCATAGACGACAACAAGTCCTCCAAAAAAAAATAGTGGTGAAGATCTGTCGCGCGTGCATCAGTCGATGTGAACATAGAACGGTCACTAAACATGCTAGTCGATGTAGAACAATCACTGAGGCACATCATGAATGTCAGCTCTAGTTGAGCTTGACATCTCAACACTCCCCCTCAAGCTCAACTCCAACTCCATCATTCCAAGCATGTTGCGGAATCGGTGATGTTTCTCAGCTCCCAAGACCTTGGTGAAGATGTCAGCAACCTGATCCTCTGTGCTGACATAAGTAAGATCAATCTCACCTGCCAAGACCTTCTCCCTGATGAAGTGATAATGAACCTCAATGTGTTTCGTCCGTGCATGAAACA
>Ga0116227_10009856_pt1 | contig 17083 bp, 11 predicted proteins | sample S1TSphgellanicum_FD_89693 | JGI IMG/M metagenome (GOLD analysis project Ga0116227, IMG submission 89693) | Host-associated microbial communities from peat moss isolated from Minnesota, USA - S1T2_Fb - Sphagnum magellanicum MG | ecosystem: Host-associated > Plants > Peat moss > Unclassified...
AAAGTGTTGATGTAAGGGTAGCTCATTTTTGTGATGATTTTTGGGGTTCACAGTTTTTAGATCTCCCCGAAAATAAACTGATCAAAAACCTGCTTGAGAAAGCGAAATACGGCGTTACCGTAAACGGCAAAACCCGGACTCATGTGATATCAATAATGGAGCGTATGTTAGACTGCGAGGGTTGCGAAAAGATCATTTTACTTATCCAGGCGTTGAACGCAATAGCCAGTTGTGACGAAGTTACCGAGCTATCATCAATGGGTTTTGCAAGGCATGCCAAAACATCGTCAGACCATGATCGCATCAATGCTATTTATGAATATTCTATGGCTAATTTTCGCAATAAAATTCACCTCGAAGAAATTGCTGCCGTAGCCTACATCAGTCCTAATTCATTTTGCCGTTATTTTAAATCGCATACGCAAAAAACCTACTCCCAATTTTTGATCGAATTAAAAATTGGATACGCTTGTAAGCTACTTATAGAAAACAAGATAGTTGTTAAGCAATTATGTTACGAAAGTGGCTTTAGCAATTTTTCGAGCTTTCATAAATTTTTTAAGCAAATAACAGGCAAAAGCCCCTTAAGTTATCAAAAAGAATTTATGCACCAGGCTTAATTAAAATCAATTAATATTTACATTTAGTATATGTTTAAGTCAATCCGTTTCTCATTACTTCTTATCGCTTTTTTCGGTTTGACTTTACAATCCGTTTTTTCTCAGTCTCTTAAAAGTGCTATACGCCCGGCTATAAAAAATGCAGGGTTTAAAATGGAAGGTTATATACTTTGGTGCCCATCGGTTATTAAAGTTGGTAACACCTACCATATGTTTGCATCACGCTGGCCCGAAAAATATGGTTTGGGCGGGTGGACAACTTACTCCGAAGTAGTACGCGCCACATCCGACAATTTGTATGGTCCATATACTTTTCAGGAAGTGGTGATACAAAAGCGAACCGATAAATGGGACAAAGAACGGGCGCATAATCCTAAAATAGTTAAAGCCGGCAATAAATATGTTTTGTATTACATATCAAGCGCAAACAAAACAGGTTATGCATGGGCTGATAACATTACCGGCCCGTGGAACAGAACAGACTCTGTAGCGATGCCTTTTTCAAATCCGGCCCCATTAGTAAAAGCGGACGGAAGCATTTATGTTTTCGGGCGAAAAGTTAATAACGATATCCGTATGGCGCAGGTATATACAGCCCCCGCATTTAATGCCCGCTATATTTTACAAGGCGATGGTTCAAATATTCTTCCGGATAATAATGAGTTGGAAGATCCTACTATATGGTGGGCTTCCAAACAATATAATGTGCTTTTAAGCGATTTTAAAGGCAAGCTAACAGGCGTTTCAAAAAGCGGTGCACAATATTATTCTAAAGATGGAAAAACTTACATAGCTGTTTCAAAAGAACCCGTTTATGGTAAAACTGTGCAGTATAACGATGGTACCGAGCAAACTTTTAGCAGACGTGAACGACCGTTTGTGTACCCCAACCCTAAGGGTGAAATTACTGCTTTATTTACTGCTTGCTTAACATCAGCAGGCCAATCATGGATTGTGGTAAACCCAGTTGATAATTACGTGCCACCGGTTTTTTAAATTGTTAGGTTATCAGTTAAAATTAAAAAGGGAATACCCCCTTTTTAATACCTGTATTTGTCTTTTAGTAAATAGATCTAAAAAAATCCCGATCTAAAATCTGTAATGGAAGACGCATCGTTATATGAATAAATTTATAAAGAATACTGTTGTACTGCTCTTAATTATTATTTGCGCTACAGCGATATACGCGCTTAAAGCGGATGATACTGTGCTGGCTGATGCTGATAATGCCGGTTTAAAATTACCCACGGGTTTTGGCGCATTAAATGTTGCCAATATTGGGGCTAAAGCCAGGCATATTGCTGTTACTCCGCAAGGCGATATTTATGTAAAACTTGCTAAACCTAAAGAGGGTAAGGGCATTATTGTTCTGCACCAAAATAGTAATGGAAAAGCGATAGTGACCGGTGGGTTTGGTAATTATGGAGGTACCGGCATGTACATTAAAGACGGGTACATGTATGCCTCTTCCAATACCGAAATTTTTAGATACAAGCTGAATCCTCAAAACAAGATTATTGATCAGGAACATCCGGAAACGATAGTTACGGGTTTAAAGGCTGGTCGGCAGCACGAAACCAAATCGTTGGTTCTGGATAATAATGGTAATATTTATGTGAACATAGGTGCCCCATTGAGTGCCTGTCAGGTTCAGGATAGGGGATTGCATTCGCCAGGCATACCGGGGTGTCCTTTATTGGATTCGGCTGGCGGAATATGGCAATTTAAGGCAAATAGGCTTAACCAAACCTATAAGGATGGCGTGCGCTACGCCACAGGTTTACGCAATATTGTTGGCCTGGATTGGAACCAGCAGGATGATCAATTATTTGTAATGCAGCATGGCCGCGATAACTTAAATAGTTCGTGGCCCGAGCTATTTAGTACAAAGGAATCGGCAGAGCTGCCGGCCGAATGTATGTACGCGTTAAAAAAAGGTGATAATGCAGGTTGGCCATTCATGTTTTATAACCAGATCACTCATAAAAAAATAGTATCCCCTGAATATGGTGGCGATGGTAAAAAGGAAGCTGACTCCAAATATCTGGAGCCCACTGCTGCTTATCCCGGCCATATGGCTCCAAATGGTTTATTGTTTTATACCGGTAAAATGTTTCCCGAAAGGTATCGTAATGGAGCTTTTATTGCTTTTCATGGATCGTGGAACCGAGCCCCGGAACCACAAAAGGGGTATTGTATAGTATTCCAGCCATTTAAAAATGGAAAACCAGCTGGTGATTGGGAAATGTTTGCCGAAGGCTTTGCCGGGGTTGACGAGGTAAAATCTCCCAGCCAGGCACAGCATAGACCATGCGGCTTAGCCTTGGGTGCCGATGGCTCACTCTATGTTACCGATGATGTTAAAGGAAATATTTATCGCATTATTTATATCCCTAAATAATTATTTTAATGAAACGATTGCTTATTCTGTTACTGTTAATTATTCCTGTTTATTTAAACGCCCAGGTTAAAAAAACTAAAGCTGCTGCACCGGGGACTACCGCATCTATTGCACGCGGGCAAAAAGTTTATCTGCAATATTGCTTATCATGCCATCAAATTGATGGTGGCGGCGTACCCAACATGAATCCGCCTTTAATTAAAACCAGTTATGTACAAGGCGATAAAGTGCGTCTGATCAAGGTAGTGTTAAATGGTTTTGCCCAAAATGTTGAAATAGACGGCGAATCGTACTCAAACAATATGCCACCGCAAGCCATGTTAAAAGATCAGGAAATAGCTGATGTGCTTACTTATATACGGAATAGTTTTACCAATAAAGGCGCGGCTATTATAACAGCAGAGGTAAAAGCGGTTAGAGCAAAAAATAAAAAGTAATATTATATAAGCCCCAATTAACCATTATATATTCATCATTATGCGGAAATTATTATCCCTATTCATGTTAACAGTCTGTTGCGGCAGTGCACTGGCGCAAGGTAATACCGAAGAATTGGTACGTCGTGTGGCAGATAATGTTATAAAAAACACATCCTTTAAGTTTGTTAATACTAAAACAGGCGAAAAATTTGATTCAACTAAAGGTTTGGCCGTATCAGGAGATGTTAAGGCCGATAGCAAATACAACAAATGGATGTACGTGAATGGTGTACTTACCACAGGTATGATGCAAGCGGCATCCGTGTTAAACGATAAAAAATATTCGGATTACAGTCTGCATAATTTTGAGTTTATATTCAATAGCCTTTCTTATTTTCAAGAGGTACATAAAGATAAAAGCATCAAGGTTGAATATGGCCCTTATTTTAATATCGGCAATCTGGATGCATGCGGAGCCATGTCTGCGGGCTTGACCGATGTTTACGCCCTTGATAACCGTAAAGATTATCGTACCTATTTAGAGCGTTCTGCCGATTATATTTCCAATAAACAACTGCGTTTAGCCGATGGTATTTTATGCCGGCCAAATCCCAGGAAAAATACGATTTGGGCTGATGATCTGTACATGAGCGTTCCGTTTTTGGCTCGTATGGGTAAACTAACAGGCAATACTAAATACTTTGATGACGCCATTAAACAGGTTGAAGGTTTTAATAAGTACTTGTATGATCAAAATACTGGTTTGTTTTGGCATAATTATTACAGCGATGTAGAAATGAATGGCGTTGGCCATTGGGGCCGTGCTAATGGTTGGCTGGCCGTAGCACAAACCGAACTGCTACGTAACCTGCCTGCAAATCATCCTAAACGTGCCGAGTTGATCCGTTTATTGTTGCGACAAATAGTTGGTTTTGCACGCTATCAGGATCAGAGTGGCTTATGGCACCAGCTACTTGATAAACCCGATTCTTATCTAGAAACATCTGTTACTGCAATGTACACCTATGCTGTTGCAAGAGCAGTTAACGAAGGCTGGATTAATGCCAAATACATAGCTATAGCCCGCGAAGGCTGGAAGGGTTTGGCTGCCAAAGTAACTGCTGATGGGCAATTGGAAGATGTTTGTATTGGTACCAACATGGATGAGAATATTAAATTTTATTACACCCGCCCTAAAGAGTTAAATGATACACACGGCTTGGGTGCATTTTTGTTAGCCGGTACCGAAATGATCAAAGCAGAAAAAACGCTGACCAATAAATAATCCGAATCCCTTGTAACTACTTATATGAAAAAGACAATATTGCTATTTTCCGCATTGGTTATGCTGATTACAAGTGTATCGGCACAAAAAAAATTGACGCGCGATGAGCGGATGAAATGGTGGCGCGAAGCCCGTTTCGGGATGTTTATCCATTGGGGAGATTATGCGCAATGGGCCGGTATGTATAAAGGCTATCAGGTTGGTCATGGTGGCGAATGGATAATGAACCGGGGTAAAATCCCGGTTGCCGAATACCAGGCTATGGTTAAAAACTTTAACCCAGTAAAATACGACGCCGATGCCTGGGTACGGATGGCTAAAGATGCTGGTATGAAATACATCGTAATAACGGCTAAGCATCATGATGGCTTCGCTATGTTTAAATCAAACGCCAGTAAATGGAACATTGCCGATGCTACACCTTATGGCAAAGATGTTTTGAAACCTTTAGCCGCCGCGTGTAAAAAGTATGGCATAAAACTGGGTTTTTATTATTCACAAGCACAGGATTGGAATAACCCCGGAGGTGCTGTTGCGCGTAAAGTTGCATCAGAGGGTTGGCCTAACCCCGATTCTGCAAAAATTGATGCTTATACAAAAGAGCATAACGGACATTGGGATCCGTACCAAACCACATCAACCATGGGTGAATATATTGATAGGGTAGCTGTTCCGCAAGTAAAGGAGTTGTTAACCAATTATGGCGAAGTGGCTGTGTTATGGTGGGATACCCCAACCGGAATGACGGATGAGTACGCGGAAAAGTTAAATGCCGTATTGGCCCTGCAACCCAACATTATTACTAACGATCGTTTAAAACGCCCTAACTTTCCGGGTGATACCAAAACTCCTGAGCAAAAAATACCAAGCCTGAGCGAATTAGACGGTAAAGACTGGGAAACATGTATGACCATGAATGGTACTTGGGGGTATAAAAGCTATGATAATAAATGGAAAACTCCCGAAACTTTGATCCGTAATCTGGTTGATATCGCATCAAAAGGAGGTAACTATTTACTTAATGTTGGTCCGAATGCCGAAGGCGAGTTCCCGCAAGGCAGTATTGATGATTTGAAAGCCATTGGGGCATGGATGAAAATCAACAACGAAGCAATTTATGCAACTACGGCCAGCCCGTTACAGCCATTAACCTGGGGGCGCTGTACGAAAAAGATTGAGTACGGGCGCACCATTTTATACCTGTCTGTATTTAACTGGCCGCCCAATGGTAAACTTATTGTTCCCGGATTGAAAAATGCTGTTATTTCGGCTAAGTTGCTTGCTAATGGCTCAGTGTTAAAATCAGAATCAAATAGTGATGGTTTAGTAATTGATGTTCCTGTTAAAGCTCCTGATGCAATTGCTTCGGTAATAAAAATTGAAGTAAAAGGCATTGTAGGCAATGCTGTAAGTGGAAATGGTAAAATGAAAACTGGCGAATTAGATTAATCAATATCTTATCATGAAAATAAATTTATTTAAAGCTACCGTATGTTCGGTGTTGTTTGTTTTTGTAGCGATTACGGCGTCATACTCGCAAGATGCCAATGCATCTGCTATTATTCTTACACCTAAAGCTGGGCTTGAGCCTCACATTAATGGACCTAAAATATTTGGTGTTCATCCGGGTAATCCTATAGTGTTTACCATCCCGGCAACGGGTGTTAGGCCTATGAAGTTTTCGGCCGATAAACTACCTGCTGGCGTTAAGCTGGATGCAGTAACAGGGAAAATATCTGGCTCCATAGCCAAAGCGGGTACCTATGTTATATTACTCCATGCAAAAAATACATCGGGCGAAACCAGACGTGAGTTTAAGCTGATCGTAGGCGAAACCTTATCGCTAACGCCACCAATGGGTTGGAATAGCTGGAACATTTATGCTACCAAAGTAACACAAGAACTTTTACTGGCTAATGCGAAGGCCATGGTAAGCTCGGGCCTGATCAATCACGGCTGGAGCTACATGAATATCGATGATGTTTGGCAGGGTGAGCGTGGAGGGGAATTTCATGCGATACAACCTAACCCTGTAACTTTCCCGGATATTAAAAAAGCCAGTGATGAGATTCACGCGATGGGGCTTAAGATCGGTATTTACTCAACGCCCTGGGTAGAATCTTATGGGCACCATGTAGGTGGATCGGCAAATAATCCTGAAGGTATTTTTGTAAAAGCTACTGAAAATATACCCCGCAACAAAAAAATGATGCCTTATGCTATCGGTACTTATCAATTTGGCGATAGCGATGTAAAACAATGGGCCGTTTGGGGAATAGATTATTTGAAATATGATTGGAGCCCGATTGAACTACCCGAGACTAAAAAAATGTTTGATGCCCTACGTGCTAGCGGTCGCGATGTTGTATTTAGCTTATCAAACAGTACACCCTTTGCCAGCATTGGCGAACTATCAAAAGTGTCAAACACGTGGCGTACTGGTGGTGATATCAGGGATAGCTGGAAGAGTTTAAGCAGCAGGTTGTTTTCTCAGGATAAATGGGCGCCCTATGCAAGTAACGGACATTGGAATGATCCGGATATGATGGTTGTTGGTGTTGTTGGATGGGGTAAAGATTATCATCCCACAAACTTAACGCCTGATGAGCAATATACACATATGAGTGCATGGTGCCTGATGTCGGTACCGTTGTTGTTGGGTTGCGACTTGACCAAGCTTGACGAGTTTACCCTGAGCCTTTTAACCAATGATGAGGTTATTGCTGTTAACCAGGATGCATTGGGCAAGCAGGCTACAGTAATATCCCGTCAGGGAGATGCCGGTGTAATGGCAAAAGACCTGGAAGATGGCTCAAAAGCTGTGGGCTTGTTTAACCCTGGTGAGGGTTCAAAACAAGTAGTTTTAAATTGGGATGATCTGAAGATTAAAGGTAAATACATTGTTCGCGACCTGTGGCGCCAGAAAGACCTGGGTACGTTTGACGGTGAATTTAAAGCCGATGTTAACCAGCACGGGGTAGTGATGGTAAGCTTGCGTAAGACTAAATAAACGCCTGGTAATTTTCATGAAGCCGCAACTGCTTAAGGTGTCGCCAGGTCCGTCACATTCGTTCAGTGTACGCCGTGATTTTGCACCTCAATTCAACAATAAGTGGCATTACCACGAAGAAATTGAACTGATATATTTTGAAAAAGGCAGTGGCACGCAGTTTATAGGCGATAGTATTAAACGATTTAGAGCAGGTAATATAGTTTTGGTTGGCAAGCAGCTACCGCATTACTGGCGTTTTGATGATGAGTATTTAAATACTGATAAACAAATAAACGTTAGCGTAGTACATTTTGCTGATAATTTTTGGGGACAATCATTTCTGCATTTGCATGAAAATAAAGCCATCAAAATCGTTTTAGAAAATGCCCGCCGCGGAATAGAAATTAGGGGAGGGCACAGTAAAGCGGTGGTGACAATGATAAAAAAACTACATGATGCTGAAGGAGCCGAAAGGATTGTTATGCTGCTTAAAGTATTATTAACAATAGCTACCGGCGAGCAACATTTGCTTACATCCCAACTTTTTAATTACAAGGGTGATAACATTTGTAACGAACGGATAAATGCTATCTATGAGTATTCGCTTGCTAATTTCAGGAACAAGATTCACCTTACTGATATAGCCTTGGTTGCTAATATTAGTCCTAATTCGTTTTGCAGATATTTTAAAGCGCAAATGCGTAAAACATATACCCGGTTTTTAATTGAATTGAAAATTGAATACGCCTGCAAATTATTGATCGAAAATAAGGTAATCATTAAGCAGCTATGCTTCGAGAGCGGCTTTAACAATTTTGCCAGTTTCCATAAATACTTTAAAATGATAACCGGTAAAACACCTTTGAAATATCAACAGGAGTTTTTATAAACCATCGTAAACTAAACCTCATCATGATCTTTAAATATTGCATAACCACCTTAGTTGCTGCCAGTATTTGCACGCGCTTATTTGCAGCAGATGTTAATATTGAAAAGTATGGCGCTATTGCCAATGGGCTTACCCTTAATACAAAAGCGATACAAAATGCTATTGATGAATGCAACCGCACAGGTGGGGGTAAAGTAATATTCCCTGCGGGTAAGTACTTATCAGGTACAATAGCTCTTAAAAATAACGTAACCTTATTATTGCAGAAAGATGCTATTTTATTAGGCAGCACCAATGTGAAGGATTATCAAAACCTTGACCCATTTACCGAAGGTTTAGGTATTGGTGTTGGCTGGGCATTAATTGCAGCCATAGATGTTAAAAATATTGGTATTGAGGGTGAAGGGATCATTGACGGGCAGGGTGCTAAAGTAAAAGCTGAACAGATACTGACCGATAACCGTCCTGAATCACAACGTTGGGGAAGGCGGCCTTTTCTGTTGCGTGTAGTGCGCTGCGATGGTGTAACTATTAACGGTATCACGCTGCATTACTCTGCTGCCTGGACCTCGCATTACTTTCAAACCCGCCATCTTACCATAAAAAATATAAAAATAGTTAGCGTAGGTGTGGCGCATAATGATGGTATTGATATTGATGGTTGCCAGGATGTTAGCATTACCAAGAGTGATATTGAAAGTGGCGATGATGGATTATGCTTTAAAACAACATCCAGCAAAATGCCCTGCAGTAACATTGTTGTATCGGGTTTACGCATTAAGAGTAACCAGGGGGCAATTAAAATGGGTACCGAATCTATGGCCGCTTTTGAAAATATCAAAATATCCGACTGCTATATTTACAACACAACCAATGGTGGTATTAAATTATTGAGCGTTGATGGGGCTCATCTTCACAACATCGAAATCTCGGATATTACTATGGTGGAAGTTAAAACTCCTATCCTTATCCGTTTAGGCTCCAGGTTGAGTGTTTTTAGAAAAGAGCAGGATGCACAGCAACAAACCGGGGTTTTAGAAAACGTTGTGATCAGAAATGTTAAGGCCAAAGCGGCCGATAATGCACAAATAATGCCGCCATCAGGTGTGTTGATAACGGGCATTCCTGGTCATCCCATCAAAAACCTTACACTGCAAAACATCGAGATCCAGTTGGCGGGTGGCGGAACGGTGGAAAATTCCCGCCAGATTGTACCCGAGGCTATTGACAAATATCCGGAAGTTAAAACTTTTGGTCCACGCGTACCGGCTTACGGCATATGGGCGAGGCATGTTGAAGGGTTAAGGCTTATTAATGTGAAGTTTAGCCTGGGAACTAATGATTTACGACCGGCATTTATTTGTGAAGATGGAAAGAATATTGAATTGAGAGATTGGGCGATCCCGGAAACATCAGCCGCGGAATGTATTATCAGGTTAGAAAATGTGGATGGTGTTAAAGTTAATAACACCGATGTAAAAGGTTCTGCAAATGCATTTGTGCGTGTTGAAAACCATGGCGATGGAAGTGTGCAATTAAGCGGCAATAAAATAGCTGGCATAAAAAAGGAAATTGAGTATCACAAACCAGTAGTATTGCCGGCAAATAATTAGTAATAATTAACTAATCACTATTATGATAACTAAGAGTTTTAAAGGGATCGCAAATCTCTTTTCAGGAAAGTCAAAAACTGAAAACGATATTAATGCTGATCTATCCCGCAGAGAATGGCTTGGCCGTGTTTCTGTACCAGCTGTAGCGGCAACTATTGGTTTAGGGCTAATTAACAATACTGCCGGTGCTAAGCCCGGTAATACAACGGCAAAGCAGGATAATCTGGGCGGTACCCGTATTTATAATATTCGGGATTTTGGAGCAAAAGGAGATGGGAAAACATTAGACACTAAAGCATTGCAAACTGCAATTGATGCCTGTAACCGAGACGCGGGTGGAATAGTGGTGGTTCCTGCAGGTACATTTGTAATTGGTACTGTTGAATTAAGAAGCAATGTTCATTTATATATTGCTGCTCAAGGTATTTTATTGGGCACCGATGATGGCAAACAATACTATGCCGCCGATGCTATCCCGCTTAGCGGTGATTCTACTTTGGCTGATGGAAATGTTGGCTTACTGTTCGCTGTTAAAGCTGATAATATTACTATTGATGGCCCCGGTACAATTGACGGGCACGGGTCAAGGTTCCGTAGTCCGGTTAAGGGCGAATTGCCACCCGCCGGAATAAGTGGCCCGCACAGGCCATATCATTTGCTGTTTCATCAATGTAAAAACTTAACTGTTCGTGATATCTATTTATTGAATAGCGCATTTCACTCGGTAAGAGTTATCCAGAGCGAGTTTGTAAAAATGGAAGGGTTGCATATTCGCGGGCGTGTTATTAATAATAATGATGGCTTCCATTTTATCAGTTGCAGATATGTGCATTTAAGCAATTGTGATGTACAAAGCCAGGATGATGCATGTGCGCTGTTCGGCAGCTGTAAATTTATTACAGTAACTAATTGTAGTTTTAGCACACGTTGGTCGGTATTTCGTTTTGGCGGTGGCGAAGCCGAGAATATTACCATCTCTAACTGCCTGATCTATGAAACCTATGGTTGCCCAATCAAAATGCGTTGCGGGCCGGGCTCAAGGTTTGAGCATATCGCTTTCTCTAACATCGTAATGCGCGATGTTACCGGACCCATATCCATTGGGCTTGGCGTTCAAAATTCGCAACAAAATACAATTCCAAAGCCTCCGGGTATAGTGCGGAATATCTCTTTTAGTAACATTACAGCAACAGTGGTTAAACCAGTACCACTGCGTGATACCGAGCATCCAAGCAATTATAATCCGGGCGAGATTTTTTCGAGTATGGTGCTTAACGCCATGGACAGTGTTTACATGGAAAATATCACTTTTAGTGATGTACATATTACTTATCCTGGGGGTGGAACAGTAAAGCAAGGCGCGGTTAGAGATGTTCCAAAAGTGGCTGGTGAATATTACCAAATCGGTATTCCGCCGGCTTATGGATTGTATGCCCGGAATGTAAAAGGCTTGATATTGGATAATGTAAGCTTAAGTGTGGCCGAGGATGATTTGCGCCCGGCGTTAATATTTGATAATGTTTATGATACTGCCATAAACGCTCTTAATATTGATGGCCATGCTAAGGCAGAATCGGCATGCAGGGTGATCAACAGTGCGGATATGTTATTTACAGCAACACGGTTAAGGAAACCCGCATCTGTATTTATGGCGGTTGAAGGCGCGGAAAGTAAAAATATTAAGATTGACGGTGGCGATATTTCTAAAGCAACTACACCAATCGTATTTAGCAGCGGGGCATCAAAATTATCAATCAAACTCCGGGAATAAAGGTCAAAATGTAGTTGAGTTGAAGTGCGAATTGCGTTGTATTGGCATTGTATTGTTGGCAATTATCAATGTGATGCCAATTGCTTTGAGTGGGTGTATCAATGAGGTAAATTTAGATTACCAATTAAACCCCTATTCTCATGCCTGCATCTCAACTCAATTATGAGCATGAACTTTTAGTACAAATTAGCCAGGGCAGCCAAACTGCTTTTAGCAAATTGTTTGATATGTACCACCATCAATTGGGGATATATATATTCAAACTAACTGCTTCGATGGAACTGGCCGAAGAAATTGTACAGGATGTGTTCCTCAAAATTTGGACCGGTCGGGAAACGCTTCACGACATTCAGTGCTTTAAAGCTTACCTTTTTGTTATCTCAAAAAACCAGGCGCTCAACTGTCTTAAAAAAACCATCAGAGAACAGCAAAAACTTAATCAGTGGGTGGAATCAGAAATTATTGATGAACAATTGGTTTTGCAGGATGCTGAAATTGATGATTACAGGCAGCTTTTGGATCTGGCTATAGATCATTTGTCATCCCAACAGCAAAAGGTTTATTTATTGAGTAAACACGAGAGGCTCAAATATGCCGAAATAGCGCAAAAAATGAATATCTCGCGCGAAACTGTGAAAAAGTATTTACAGCACGCGGTTTCTCACATTGGCTCATATTTAAAAAGCCATTCCGACGCTGCACTATAAAATTTGTTTAAAATATACCAACCTATACCCCCTTTTTACCGGGCAACTTGTCTTTGTATTATATATCCACTTACTGTGGCAATAAATCTAACACTAACAATTTTGCTTAATGGATAACATCAATCATAGAACAAGCTATTTGTTTAACCTGTATTATAAAAAACAGGCTACACAGGCAGAGATTGATGAACTGTTTTTACTGCTCAATAATTTGAATGATGAGCAACTATCCCAACTAATGCAAGCAAATTGGGATAATACTGGTAACGACGAAACCCTATTTACTCCCGAAAAAAGTGAATTTATTTTAAATGATATTTTCCAGAAATCTGATACCGGTGATCAACCGGTTAAACTAAAGCATAGTACCGTTTGGGGGTGGGGGAAAATAGCAGCACTTGCAATTATTACATTGAGCATAGGGTTGCTGATCGTAAAAAAATCAACACGCAAAATAGAAACAGTAAACAAAGCTAAAGTGGTGCACGATGCATTGCCTGGGGATAATAGAGCCATACTTACATTAAGTAATGGAGATAAAATTGCGTTGGATAATAGCGCAAAAGGCATTGTTGTCACTCAAGGTAATATAGCCATTGTTAAAAGCAAAAAGGGCTGTATTAATTACAAGGCTACAAATATCGCATCAACCAATGCTATTGCATTTAATACGATAACTACGCCAAAAGGCGGGCAGTACCAGGTTATATTGCCCGATGGTAGTAAAGTATGGCTTAATGCATTGTCATCCTTAAAGTTTCCTACACAGTTTACGGGCAATGAGAGGCGTGTTGAAATTACAGGCGAAGCCTATTTTGAAGTAGCCAAAAATGCCCAAATGCCTTTCATCGTTAAAACAGAACGCGAAGAGGTTAAAGTTTTGGGTACTCATTTCGATGTTATGGATTACAAAAGCGAGGGTGTTTTGAAAACCACTTTGCTCGAAGGATCTATTTTATTAACCACTGCAAAGTCTGCTCATGTACTTAAGCCTGGCAACCAGGCCATGATGGATGACCTGAATGATTTGAGGATCATTCAGGATGTTGATGTTGACCAGGTTGTAGCATGGAAAGATGGCTTTTTTCAGTTTAAGGATACTGATATTAAAGAGATTATGAGCCAGGCTGAGCGATGGTACGATGTAGATGTAAGCTATTTAGGAAATATTCCGACTAAACAATTTACCGGGAAGATATCCAGAAATGTAAACCTGTCGGAAATGCTCGGCATGTTTAAATACGCGGGTATTAATTTTTCAATTGAAGGGAAAAAGATCACAATTATTAATTAAAACTTATAAACCAGAACCAATAACATAACCATATAATTAACCCAATTATTTACTTAAACTAAAATAACATGAGAAGAAAACTACGAAAAAAAAGTTAGTCAGGATGGGTAGCGTTGTTATGCTCATTGCATAAATAACCAATAAAAAAACCGGGGAGTGTTCGTAGCACAGCCCGGTAAATGTTGGGCTACCCAAAAAAACGATCCGCAAACAGAACGCTAACGTTTAACCCAACTTTACAAAAATATGAATTTTAATGCTAAGGTTATACCCAAGGCCCGGCCTGTGGTATGTCAAATTGTATTGACTATGAAACTCACTGCTTTTTTAATAATTGCAGCACTTGCTCAGTTAAGTGCAAAAAGTTTTAGTCAGAATATTACTATTCATCAGAGAAATACTTCTGTTGAAAAAGTTCTGTCAATAATAGAAAAACAAACCAATTATCACTTTCTTTTTGATAAGCATGATTTGCCTCAATCTGTCAGTTTAAATATTGATGTGAACAATGCCGCTGTTGAAGATGTTTTGAAAAGCTTTTTGAAGGAGCAGCAACTGAGCTATAAAATATTTAAGCAAACTATAGTGCTCAAAAAAATAGAAGAAGCACCAAAAAATGTGGTTGCTGTTGCAAAAAAGATACAAGGAATCGTAACCGACGATAAAGGCCAACCTCTTATTGGTGTAACCATTAAGGTTAAGGGCTCGCCCAATGGAGTGGTAACCGATGTTAATGGTAAATATACTATTAATGTACCCGATGATAACTCAGTATTGCAATTTAGCTTTATAGGTTATACAGCAAAGGAAGAACCTGTAGGTAACCGTACAACAATAAACATTGTATTATCTGACAATGTTAGCTCACTTAGCGAGGTAATTGTAACAGGTTATGGTGGATCCGTAAAAAAGAGAGACATTGCCGGATCAATTACCGTTGTTAATGCCGCCCAGATACAAGAGCGCCAGCCAATAAGTCTCGAAGATGCCTTGCAGGGGCAGGCAGCGGGTGTGTTGGTAATGAATGATAGCGGTGAACCCGGTGCTACAGGTAGCATACAAATACGTGGCGCGTCTACTTTTTCTACCAGTGGTGGTAATACCCCTTTATATGTTATTGATGGTATAATATCATCAGATGCGGCTTCAATTAATCCGAACGATATCGAAACCATTGAAGTATTAAAAGATGCAGCCTCCGCATCTATTTATGGCGCGAGCGCGGCAAACGGTGTAATTATCATTACCACTAAAAGAGGTAAAGAAGGTAAGCCGCGTATGGATGTTCAATTTTCACACGTGTTTGGCGAAATAGCGCATACCATTGCACAGGCAAACTCGTCGGACTTGCGTTTGTGGCGTAGGATACAAAGCCCTACAAGTACAGGTGCTGGTACATCTACCGATTCGCTTAACGTGGCATACAATTCTGATAACTATCTGGAAAAGATGTTGCTCGGTAATATCGCTCAAAAAAATGATGTTAAATTTAGTGTAAGCGGTGGCCAAAAAGGACTCACCTATTACGGCAGTTTAAATTATCTGGATGATAGAGGTATTGCGTTAAATACGGCTGCAAAAAGAGGCCAGTCGAGAGTTAATGTGGATTTTCAGGCAACTCCCAAGCTAAAATACTCTACAACTTTAACAGCATCGTGGACAAAGAGCCAAAACTGGAGCACTGGTGGGTCGCTAAACCCAGTGTTTGACCGCCCGAATAACCTAAGGGTATATTTACCGGATGGTACATTAACCAGTTATACATCCACTAAAAGAAACCCGATAGCAAATGTATTGCTCGAGAAAAACGAAACGCAAGCTTACCGCGGCCAGCTTAGTAACATATTAGATTATACCTTATTGCCAAATTTGAAGCTTACAGGTATAGGTAGCGCACAGTTGGATGCCTCGCAAAATACCTACTTTCAGCCGCAATTTTTGGATGATAACGGTAACGAAAACAGGGGTAAAAACGAGCTCGATAAAACGGTGAACTGGCAGTTGCAGGCTTTTGCAAACTATAACCAAACATTTGCAAAAAAACATACCATTACTGCTTTGTTAGGATGGAGCGCTGAACGTAACAGGTATGATGATTTTTATGACGAAGCTATCCCAGCTTCCTTTATAAGTGAGCAGATATACACTTTTAACGGTAATAACATTGATATTACCAAGAGTTACACTACCGCCAATGCACGATCAAAAGAATCGGTATTCGGGCGCTTAGGTTACAACTTTAAAAGCAAGTATATCTTTAACGGAACTTTCCGTCGTGATGGTTCATCACGATTTGGGCCCGAAAGTAAATGGGGTAATTTCTTCTCCGGATCAGTAGTTTGGCGTTTTACGGACGAAAAGTTTATGAATTTTACCAAGTCGTTTCTTGACGATGGTAAGATCAGGTACAACATAGGTCAGCAGGGTAATGATGGGATTGGTAATTACGAATCGTACTCGCTAATTAATTTTGATGAAACCTATGCTTCTGCAGGTGGCGCTACTACATCCACAAAATTAGGTAACAGCCAGATCCAGTGGGAAAATACAGTTCAGCAAGATTATGGTATGGAGCTTTCTTTTTTGAAGGGGCGCCTGAGTTTTATTGCCGATTACTATATCAAAGCCACCAATCATTTGTTGGCCGACAGACAAATACCTAAAGAAACAGGTTTTAGCACGGTTAGGGTAAACGTTGGTGATATTGTAAACAAGGGTATGGAGTTTACCTTAAGCGGAACCCCGATAGCTAATAAAGATTTTAAATGGTATGTAATGGGTAATATTTCATTCCAGCAGGGTAAAGTTAAATCCTTATTTAATCATCAGCCTTTTATCACATCCGACAATAAACACTTGATACAAGAGGGTGGCCGACTGGGTGATTTTTATGGCTGGAAACAACTAGGTATTTACCGTTGGGATGCATCTAACGCGTACTCTGATAACTGGACGAGGCTAACCCCGGTAAACGTATCGGCAGATGGTAAAACAGCCGAGTATTATACTTTGAATGGTAAAAAATATACAGGCACAATCCATAACCTGTATGGCCCGGCCGGTAAGTTGGTTGGTGGCGATACCGAGTGGCA
>Ga0116227_10009858_pt1 | contig 17082 bp, 7 predicted proteins | sample S1TSphgellanicum_FD_89693 | JGI IMG/M metagenome (GOLD analysis project Ga0116227, IMG submission 89693) | Host-associated microbial communities from peat moss isolated from Minnesota, USA - S1T2_Fb - Sphagnum magellanicum MG | ecosystem: Host-associated > Plants > Peat moss > Unclassified...
TACCTATTTATTTTACCATGCACTAGTTAACTATGTAATACATAGTAAATTGGAAGTAAAATTTGCACCACAAAAAACCCCCACATACTTCTAGATCCGCCGTCGAAATTAGGGTTTGATGAATCCATTAGATCTAGGATGTTCGAGTTTTCATGAGGTTCCGCTGTCACTTCCACACCTTACGCCTACCTTAATTTCTTAAATAAAAAGGCCTCGACCCCTTTTGAACGCAAGTACCACTTGTTTGTACTACCTTCTTGGTTTTTATTGATGTAGATGAGAACTAGTCATGGCGGATGATGTCGCTACGCCTTCAAATCCTCCAATTGCACTAGTAGAACAAGAACATCTTGAAGAAGCATTGCTCGACGTGATTGTTTCTCAACGGCCGCACGAAAAAGAACCGCCCAAACGAATGGTGCGCACTCAAGTCGATCGTTCGGCATAAGATCGTCGATTGTCTCCTAACCCACATGCTTTAGCAATGTATTTAGAATTCCTTCCTGCTCGTGGAGCCGCGCCAGAAAGGTTTGAAGAGTGTCAATGCGAAGATGATGATGTACGTCTCCATTGTCAAATGTGGGTTCCCGGTGATGGCCATTATCGTTGGTTACGAGGGCCAATCAACCCCCTTCCCATGGAGCACCGAGCCGAATACCTCGCTCGCACCATTCGTCACATTCTAGATTTTTTGCAATTGCGTTCTATCCTTTAAGTTGGTTATAAAGTTGTAATTTCACCTGAGGCTACTCAGGTGGAAATGTTAATACTTAAGTTTGATTTGATTCTATTTAAAATTCTGATAGAATTGAAACTAAATAAAGACGTATTAGGACTACATCCTAAAAATCTTAAAAGTACATCATTAGTGCTTGAAGATTCTTCTACAGACTAACTTAACCTTGTCATGGCGAAATGTTATTGTTAATTATGGGCTTGAATTCCCTATATATCAATAAATCACATCTAATTTTACATCCCCTTACCCTTCTCTACAACATAAAAGGGATAATGTACTTTAAAAGGTTTACTAGGTGCTTAACTGATTAAGCGCTACATCAACTGGAATAAAGAAGTGTTATATGCCTAGAAATATCACAAAAGCTGATTCAACTATTAATAATCACTACTTGGAAGCTTATAAGCATTCAAATCATTAGTACTAAAAAAAATTACGGAATTAAATCTTAACTAATTGTTGAGCTATAATCCATGGCTCGCAGTAAATGTTGTAAATGTTCACATGGTTGAAGTACCGCTTATGCACCCACATGAACCAAGTTATAATGTGAGATGTGGTGGGAATCTCTACCTTGTGGAATTGGAAATATATCAAAGTTTTTGCAAATACAATGTTTGTCAATACATACATGACAATGTTTGATTAATCATGTTATATAATGAAACATTAAACTTGAGTTTATTTTTGGTTGAACTTGGCAACTCACTTTGTTATTACTCATATTGAATGTGTGATTTTCCTTTATTCATTAGTGTTTGTAAACATATGTTTGGGTTGTATTAATTGTTAAACAATCAATTTTATTTGATCTGGGTTAACTACTTCCATGCATTGTCATAATGAAATGAAAATTTAAGTTGTAAGTAAGTAGATTTCTAATTAGTTTCATCAATTTGTTAATGTACATGACTTGTATATGACATTTCACATAAATAAAATTCATAAATGAAATTATTTTGAAGTTGAATAAAAAACATGCAACATATTTTATTTTATTATGAAAGGTAGGAAACAACTATATAACGAATTTTATGTGGTTGACATTTGACATCGCAATAACTAGTAAATCACTCATCGATTATGACCTCCTTACCATGCCCTTTGACATGTGACCAAATATTATTACGCCAAGTTTTCAAACCATAAAATGCCACATGCTTCAATTTCTAATTGCCAAATGTAATAACAATTGTACATTGTATTATCAAAAATAGAATAACACAATCACAATACACCACATTTTATTTCCCTTCCACATGTACAAATCAATTTTTGCTAGTTGGTCCACTGTTCCAAAGACAAATGGAAACATCACCTTAAACCAATGGACCAATACCTAGTAGTCACATGTATTTTTGTAGTTATTGTTTTTCTATTTAATATGTAACACATGTATAATTACATTGTAATTTAGTCAAATTTTAATCATTTATGGTACTAGACCATGAGTGTTCGATAGTGATAGTTGAGTTTTTTTTTTATTGGCATGTATATGGTAGTTGACCAACATTCTTGCTACATGGATCTCCATGTAGGTGTCATTTGCCATGTATGATACACGTTGGCATCCATGTCAAAAGACACGTGCATCCTATGTGGCATAAATGACTTCACCTTTGTCCTTTATGACTATTGGATAATAGGTGCCACATCATGTCCTTTATGACTTGTCCAATTTGATATTGGAGCCTCTAGTCATATGCATCCGTTCTAATTGAAAAATCAATCACAGAACAAGTCAATTATTTTCAATAATATTTTGATGTAATGAAGCTTGCAACAATGCTAGGAGTTGCAATATGATCACAATGTATTTATCTACACCTAAAAAAATGTAAATAAAAATAACAAATGACAAAGCTTACTTTAAACTTTAAATCATGTTAATAAGATCATAATGAAAGAAATTGCAATACAACCACAAGAAAGACGAGTGTAAACTGACCCCAACAAAAGCAACAAGAAGCTCACCAAAAATAGGTCATTGTTGGAAATTCCAACAATCAAAGATGATGACAACATCATTACCTACACTTGCAAACAACCTAAACAATCTAAATAATTTCACTCCTCATATGAGGATATCATAATATATCATGAAATAATAATAATTTTGAATTGATAAAAATGAATTTTTTTTGCCAATGTGGAAGTTGACCTTGGGTTATAGTATTTCAAATATATAAGCATAGATGTCATGCAAGTGTAAGGGCAAAACCAAAAATATACCCAACAGACAATGTAATTGGAATTGTGAACGATTTACATTTCACACAATTTTATGTGGAATGTAAATTAATCATTTACACTTACTCACACAAACACTAAATTCAATGCCAAAAGTGAGAGAGAAAAAACAAACAATGCAAAAATTTATATATTTGGTTTTCATTGTGTCATCATAACTATAAATTGTTGATTATTATTTTTTTAATTTCATATCTTGTTTATGGCCAGATTTGGGTAAATGTTCCTATGGATTATTGCCATTTTTTCTACATTTCTTATGGATGATCACCACTTAGGCTACAAGAACAAAAATTCTTGGGAAAAAATATGGCCCTAGGCTCTTTAGTTGGGAATGTCATCAAAACATTCTACCCAAATTTTATAAAAAAAAGAAAATAGGGTTTTTCTGCTGTCACCCACAAACTAGTTTCAAGTTCAAGCCAAAATATTAACCCTAAATCTTACACTCATGCAAAGTCTCTTCACTCATGGCACTACCATGTTTTTTTGGATTTTGGTGTTCCCACCATGTTCCCATGTTCCCCAATCATCCCCAATGTTGCTCCCAATGTGTCTCTACAATTTACACATGTTCCCCGAGCTGTTCCTAGTAGCATACACACTTTATTGCATTTCCTTTGCCCAAAAAAAAATTATACCCTTTAACCTAAGTAGCTAGACCGAAGAGAGAGGTTACATGATCTCTTACTTTGGGAGTGTGCTGCATGCATAGTGTGAATTTCTATTTTTTGGTAATGGACCAATCAAAGAGGCCCATTAGTAAAAAGAAGAAAATAACTTTGATGGACCCCCCGCGTCAAACTAAGAAATAATAATAGGTACCCATGTTCCCATAGGGGGTATAAGGCTAGGCAAAAATGGGTGACCATCACGTTGGAAATATAAATTCTAAGCATCCAATGGGAATGCACTCAAGAGATTGAGAGTTTTTCTTGAGGGGTGGAGAAGCCAATAAATCTACGGATGAAAATATTACTTTGGGGAGGGAGGGAGCAACCAAAGTAGGATGATATTTTGTGATTATGTAAGTCTATCCAATTTTGGGTTCCCATCAAAGTTCCCTATTCTGTTCTCAATGCTAAGGTAGAAAATAATTCACATGTGTGCCATGTGGTGGTTATAATCACTTCAAGTATGTGTTTTTAGCATTTGTTTTTTGGTTACATTTGTGATTCTATGAAAAAAGAGCTTTGAGGTGAGATTCTATCCCATGTGTTTTGAGCTTTGCTTCCATCCCATGAAAGCCATAAATGCCAAAATGTGCACATTTTGCCATTTATGGCACATTTAGAAAATGATCCCATGATGAGCATGTTTGGGCAAGCTCCATGGGGGACACCGAGCATAGACGGTAGTGATGAGCCCATTCCATCATATTAACATCTTTTGGTGAATGATGATGACAATTATGAAATGATGTTGTTGGAATGTGGTGGGAAAGTATTGGGAACATGATTGAATGTGAGAATGAAACTTGTGAATATTGTCCATAATACATGATAGTCTCCAAGTAATCTTCTCATACGATCATAATCTTGTATCCTGGAATGTTCTAGTTTGGAAGATTATGGGCATCATCCATTGTGACATTTAGGAAATCAAGCATCATACATGTTATGTATTATTTATTATTTTCAATGTGAAACAAAAATTGACTTTATTGGTTAGTTTATTTTGATTCAAAACATAATTTCATTTTTGACAAAAGAAAAATCAATGGTAGAATTAAAGTTAAAATTAAAATTTTCTTTTCTGATCAAAAGATGAGGATTTTTTTTGGATTTATAATGTATTTTCAGTTAATTTCGCAAAATGATCAAAAGTTTCCATACTTGGAGGGAAAAAAAAACCTAAAAATCACCATATTTAGACATTCAGTTTGTGGAGGTTGTTAGAACAAAGAAGGATTTTTTAAAAAATTCAGGATTATAAAAAATAATTTATACTTTCGTGTTTGACCTATAGCCAAATTTGGTTCAACCCTCTTGGGAATGATTGCCAATCCACATACTTGAAAAATAAAATTAAAATTAAACTAAATTACATATATAACCCTCCTAGTGAGACAACATTTTATTTATTATTTATTCAATTTTGTGATGTATTTGCACTGGAGAGAACTTAGCCGACTTTGGTTATAGAGGAAAGAATAATTTTTTTGGAATCCTGTTGTGCAAAGGTGGTACCATTTTCTGCAATACCCCAATGCCTCCAAATATGGGAAAAAATGGACTCAAGTCTTCACATTATGAAAAAAAAAAAATCCTAAAATTTTCGTATTTAGAAAATGGCTTCTTTAACAAATAGCCAAAACTATAGGCGGAATCCTAATTTTTAAAACTTTCCCCTTTGACCTCTTGCCAAATTTGGCTATGTCCTCTTGTGTGTGATTTGCCAAGCCACTTACTTCACAAATTTTGGAAAACAAAAAACATTGTGTGACCTAACTATAGTTTTTTGGGGGGCTGAATTTTCACCATTTTGGCTTAAGAAAAAGTTGAGTGCCATTCATACAACTTATTTTTGTGAAAGAAATGTGCCAAAGTTGCCAGATTTTGAGGGGAAAAAAATAAAATTCTGAACCATATTTAGGTAGACAATAGATTTCTACAGGTCGCCAAAATTTAGCTGGATTTTTAATTGTGATTATTCCAAAATGGAAAAAAGTAGTACATTAATTTTAATTATTTGAAAATAAATCGTGTAATGTTCAAAATTTAATGATTTGGGTTATAATTTCAAACATAATTTTGAAGATTACATTCAATTTATTTCACTTATTTGCTTTATTTAAATTCTATAATATCTTTAATTCCACATGCCAAACATTACACTAATATAATAATTTGATTTGGGTCATAAATTCAAGTATAGGATTTGTATTCAAAGGTTTTAAACCATCTCACATTGAAATGAATTTTATTTATGAAATTATGTACTTATATTTCATATTTTTACTTATATTTTTACTATTTTAAATCTCAAATTTAAATACATTCCATAAGTTCAAAAACATATTCCAAAAATCATAATGTAATGTCTTTTATTATAATATTTTGTTTAGTTATGTAATGCCATTGATCAAGGAAGTTAACTCAAGTTCAATACCATGTCCACACTCTTGTTTTTAATCCAAATAAAAGTAATTAATTTTATTTTCAAATTTGATATTTCGACGTCATCAAAAGTAACAATATAATCAAAATATATCATGGTGGGATGATTAACTGTAGTCAAATATCTTAGTCAAATTACTCAAATTCTTTGAACCGCATTGCTCCATGCGGGTGCCACATCCACCATTTTTATAGCATAATGTTCAATTTAATTAAATATCCTTTTTTTTTGGGGTCAAAGTGAGCATAATGAATAATTTCATTTTAATGTGTCTACATACAACTTGGGCTTCACATTGCTATGCACTATAATTGAGGATTGACTTTTTTTCTCTCTTCTTATGTTCCCATATGTTTTCCAATAGTTCATCATTATTTATGGCAATGTCAATTTAATTTGAATTATATAAATATAATGGACATGAAAATGCATATGTTGATTTGTGTTTTGATATCCATGTTGATGGGTAGGGAAAAGTAATGAGGTAGTTATCTTAAGAATTGTGTATGGAATTGTCCAGGGACAACCATACGAAGGATTATGCAAAATTAATTGTCTAAATATGACCATAAGAAAGATTATGAAAAATCTCCCATATACCAATTCTTTGAAAAAAAAATTCATTAGAATTTAATTACTATGGTACTACCATAAAAACCATCTTTTTGTTGTAGTTTCATTGTAGTTCAATTGATTCCATACAATGAAAATTCCATTGAAAAATCTTAGTTTTAACTTTGAACCAAGGTTAGGAAAAATAATGAATATAACTACGAAGTAGTTTGAAATTCATTTATTATTTTTAAAATCATATTTAAAATTTTGAATCGAGGAAAAAGAAAAAAAAATGAAAACTTCAACAGGGACCATTTGCATTGGACACTAAAAACCAAACATTGTCTTTGTCCAAAATATATTAATAATTAATTAATTAATATTTATTTATTTATTTTGATGCAAGACCTTATGAATTTCTTGTGGTTTTCAATAGTGTAACAGGGGACCTTATGAAATTCACAAGGTATTATTACTAGTACTAGATTACATTAGTATAAAAACGGGGTGTAATTCATTAGCATAAATCATTATGGGACCTTAAAAGTGAAATAAGTTCATTGCACTTTAATGATTTCACCTTGGTTAAAGTTATTACATTATAATATCACCATGTAAACATCATGTTTCAGTACTAGTTGACATAATTCAATATTATAATTTATTGTGATAAATTTTTTATTTGTATGTTGTTGTTTTAAATATCCTATGTTATTTTATGATATACCTTACATTATTTTAAGCTATCTTAGTTATTCTAACTTATATCTTAAATTATTATAAATTAAATTATTCAACTAACTATAGGCTATACATTATGTTATTTTGTTTTAAGTTAATATATGTTATTTCAAATTATATTTTAAGTTATTAACATCATTTTATTTTATGTTATTATAAGTTATCTTAAGTATAACAATTTAAAATAACTTACAATAAAATAACTACCAATAGCCTAGAATATCCAACAATAATTTATAATAAAATCCCCATCAATAATCATAATATATCATAAAATATCCAAAAATAGCCACTAATAGAATAACCACCAATAGCCATTATTAAAATAGGCATTAATATCCACTAATAAAATAACCACCAATAATCATCAATAATGTAACCACCAATGGCCTACAATAGAATAATCAATAATAAAATAGCCACAAGTAGCCACTAATATAATAAACACTAGTAACCATTAATAACCACCAATAACTTATGATAATTTAACTTAAAATAACCACTAATATCCACCAATAGAATATCCACCAATAACCATTAATAACCTACAATAATTTAACCTAAAATAACCATTAATAACCACCAATAAAATGACCATTAATAGTCATTAATACCCACTAATATAATAACCAACAATAGGCACAAATAGAAGAGGCACCAATAGCCACCAATAAAATAACCAATAATATCCTCATATAGTTGAAAATAGCCTAAGATAAAATAACTTATAATAGCTACAAATAACTTAAAATGAAATAGCCTATAATATTAATAAAATAACATAAAATAACCAAAAATAACTTACAATAGTCAGAATAGCCTAAAATGAAATAATTTAAAATAACCATAAATAGTTGTAAATAATGTAGGATGAAATAACTTAACAATGAAAATTAGCCTTAAAATAACTGAAAATAACCTAATATATGTAGTATTATTATATTAACAAAAATCTTATCCATTTATTAATTTTTTTTTCTTCAAAAGAATGGTCATTGAAATGTTATTAAATAATGATATTCACAAAAAAAATTGTTCAAATGATTTTACATTTTCAAAAGGAAATAAAAGTAATTATGTGCATTATTGAAAAATTAAATTAAATTAAACTTTAGTCATTTCATTTGGACAAAATCTCGATAAAATATGATTTTCAAAGTTTATGTTTTTGTAATGTTTAAAATGAAGTATTTGATAAATAAAATGCAATGTAACATATTATCACAACAAGTGTGGTGACTTGATGGTAGGGGTGTTTACCTCCATTTTAGAAGTCAAGGGTTCAAACTTCATAAATGATGTGTTTATGGTTAATAATGGTAAATTGATTAAATATTTTCCTATGTAGTTTTTTAAAGTAGTGCCTACTTAAATTGATTACATGGCCTATGTACCTAACAAATATTTTAAATCTAACATAGGTAATAACACATGTTAATAATTCATAGGCTGAAAATATGAAAATATTAATAATATTAAATATTAAATAATTTTAATTAAATTGATTTCCATGTTGTTTAGTTAATTAACTAACAAAAGGATCAATTCATTGTTCGTAACAACTAGTCTCTATTCACTAGGGGGTTGACCAGTTTCACCATGGTAAAAATGTTCAAATTCATTCAAAATCTAGTGAAACCCAGAGTAAATTAAAACACATTTTGATGTAATGTTAGTATTTTTTTTCTTTTTTTTTTCATAAATTGAAAATTTTTGTTGGAAAAAATTTCAAGTTTTTATCCCCAAACAATCACAAAATAATAAGAATTTTCCACCAAAAAATCATTGGTACTACTAATATTAAAACTAAATTTTACTTGATATAAAGCAATATACAAGTATGCAAATATTGATTGAACTTTTGATGAACGTTAAAGTTCAATTTTAACTTTTTTTTTATATTCTATAGGTAAATAAAATCACCATTGTTTAATTATATTTACAATGATGTGTTAACTTAAAAATGTGGCTATATTTTTGCATATGATTCAATGTTCAACATTGGACTCAATGTTTTTTATGTCTATTGTTTACAACATTTGGTATGGCGGTTAACCTAATAATTGGGTTATAAAACAAGATTCCTCCTCCTTGAACTAGAGACTTACAATTTAAAACTAATATTGGGACATGAGCACAGAAATTTGTATTACCAAGTAATTTTTTGTATTATTATCTTTGAATATGATCATGCATTCCATGTGGTTTGATTAGTGTGATTTATATTCTTAGACCAATTTTAATTAAAAGACTTTTTGGTCAAAATATGTTTTTCAAAATCAATGTTGGATTCATTTGGGATCAAAGGTTTGCAGAGGTGGACCATGTTTTTAAAAAGTATTGCATATAACTTTTTAATTTAGAAAATCATTTGGTTAAATTATTTGAAATGATAAAAATAAAGAGGTTACATCCCACAAAACAAGATTATTGGAAAAAAGAGGTTGCAAGAGGAAGTTCACATGCTTTCTTAAAATACAAACACTTAGAAGGAAAATAAGTAATTATAAAAAAGAGGCAAAATTGTTATATAAAATACAAATGAAATGAGATTCTCCACCTTATTTGGACTAATGAATGACGGCCCATATTCATTATAAATAATTAACATGTTGCAATTTGGTACCATGTTGTTGGACAAAATTTTATTCATGGCTTTTGAAAATATGTATTTGGAATGTTCATTGTGTTCAAATCATTACTAGCTGGGTAGAAATATGGTTTTATAATATGTTTGCATATGAAAATAATAAAATAATATTGAAATATGTGGAAGTATGATAGAAAAACCATTCATGCCCTTTGTTAAACTTATAATAATTTATTTCCAAAAATTTGAAAACAAAGTTGAATTATAAAAGAGACCAAAGTTGAAGGTAGAAGTATATTTTATTGATTCAAATAATAATTATTATTAAAAGGAAAAAATATGTTCACCCAATCCAAGGAAAGGTGAATAAAAAGGGCAAAATAAAATGTCTAACCCTAAGTCATGTGCAAAGGTTTAAAGGTTGTTAGATGTCACTACTCACAAAATATTAATGATTTTGATGTTTAGAATGAGATTAGTAAGTTTAATTAATTTCATAAACATAACATTGATAAAAATAATGTAGATTTATCAACTTTGATGGATATTTTATTTTCAATTGAATATGTTTTTGATTTTGATTTAAAGGTGTCCATTAAAATATTACCAACAAAATTAAGTTGGAATTATTTGTTTTATGTTCTTATATTTGGTTTAATCATTAAAATCAAATTCATGTAAAAGTATTGTAATATTTTCTAAGCTTTATATAAAATAATGTTATAATATTATAATAAATTATAAATAATTACAATGTAATATCTTGTTAATTCATTAATAATTTTGATTTTCAATATAAACAAAAGTTATTGTCATATTAAATTTAGTGTTACCACTAAATTGTGAAAATTAATGAATATCAAATCCATTAAGGATTATGTGGATATAAAATGTGGTTCAATGGTTTAAAATACATCAAGATCAATGTTTTTATTGCAAAAGTTTGCATTATTGTGATTGTTTTGGAAAAAAAAACTTTTATTGTAAGATTTATTTTTTGAAAAAAAAATTACTAGGTCAATATAACTAGATTTTTATTTGTGGATACTATAGGTAGCTAATTATAAAAGGGTTTTATTTTTTCTTGAAGTTTATAGGAAAAGGTTGTTAATTATTGCTAAATCATTCTTAGGATGCTCATTGGTGACACTACAACAAAAAATTGAAAAACAAATTTGACAAACACTTGTTAATGTAAATATCAAAAGGACACCCATGTACAATAAATTATGCAATAAACAATATTGGTTATTTTCTTCTAGTAGGTCATATTTGGATAAGGGACAAGGATCACCAAATGAATTTTAAAAGACATACAAACCATTTGATCTTATCAAGTTGTGTCACACAAAATCATAAATTTTATGATCTATGAAATAAAAAAGAAATAAATAGGAGATTGAATAGCATGCATAGTGTTGAAATGATTCCATTGTGGTTGTTTCCATAAGTTAGATACAAAAACATTTCTCCATTCTCACCTTTTGCATTTACATTTGTTCCTTTGTTAACAATTTTTTGAACAATGTCAACATATTCACATGAAAGTTAATTAGATACCACATGTTCATATGTCAATGACATGTTATGTTGAAATATATAATTGTTTGCCAAAGGGTAATAATGATATGATGCAATGTGTAACAATAATAAATTGTTTTAATTTGCAACAATACAAGCAAAAAACAAATTCTCTAAATGTTCTTGAAGTGCAAGACATTAATTCATTCATATATGAAATTGAAACATGAAAGGACACAAAGAAAAATACATTGTTCCATTCCATTCCGATTAACATAAATGTCAAGTGGTTTATGTCTTTAATTGTTGTAGCAACAACCAATAATGGAACTTATACATAGTTCACATAAACCAATGTTGATTATCATTGTCATTGGAATTATTATTGTAGAGATTTAGAACCAAAGTTTTACTCTTTTCAAAAATAATTTTACACACAAAAGATCAAAACATCCAAAAAAAAAATTTATAAAAAGAAGAAAATGTACTTTTAAAACAAAAAAACTTCATTTAAAAGATGATGATAACACACAAAATACAATATATTTTTCTAAGAATACTTTTGATTGAATAGTAAGGGGGGATCCCCAAAATTGAGAAAATTAAGGTTTAACTATTTAGTGAAATCTGGTGCAATCCATATCAAAATGCTATTGAAGGAGTTTCAATAGAAATCATGTCAACCCCCACCAATCCTTCATTGACAAATTATAAAATATCACCAACTTCAAAATTACCAATTACTAATCTAAAATTTAATTTAAAACTTGTTCAAAGTTTCAAAAATTCAAAAGTTATCCTTTTTTAACAAATGGCAAGCATGTTGCAACCCCACTTTGAGGGAAATGTGAGGTCGTCACTCACACTCCCGAAAATGGGACTTGGGAGTCCTCTAGGACTCTTGAAAACTTAGAACGTGATTGCAGGGGTCAAAACACCTCGCATTAAGGTGTTATTTATATCGTTGGAAAAGGTCTTGAAGTGTAGATATCCAAAATGGCCTCGTATGAACCATTTGGACATCTGTAGCACAAGTTATGGTCGAAAGAAGGACCGGGAGTCAAATTGGCAGTTTGACTCCCGACCACTAAAAGTCGGGAATTGACCCGATCCTGATGCGTGCAGGTGAAATGAGAAAAACCGTTGGAAAGTTCTCAAGGAGAACTACAACATTGCTTCAGACCTTGTCCCAATCTGAGGTCGGGGCAAAAAGTTATGAACGCCCAAAGTCCTGGGAGTCCAAATCGAAACAGTTTCGGGACCCCACTTTGGGAGTCTCGGGAAAAAGTGCCATTCGGATGCAAGTGCGGCGATGAGACGTAGAGAATACTATATGGGGGAAGGTGGTGGCTTCCCCCGAATTCGGGCCGTGGTGAGTCAAGTGAGTCCAAGGTTGGCCGTGGCTTGTCCCAACACCAAGAATGTTTCGAATGAATACTAACCAACTTGTTGGTTGGTTTTGGATGCAGGACCAAATAACTAAGTAGCTTGTCCGTCTTCCTAGTCTAATCCCGGAGCTTTCAGCACGCCCCTCTTACCCCTTTTAGTGCTGGAAGCTAGGAACGTGCCCCGAGTCCCCCGCATTTCCGCAACTTGAGTGACTTAGCCCCAACTTAAGGCTAACTAGGGATTTGGGAACGCGTCAAAGCACATTTTATTGTAATCAAAAGGTAAAAAAAAAAAATCTTGAATAAGGTCAAAACTCAAAATTCAAAACCTTAAAAATTGAAAGACAATTGTGGATATGATGTTGAGAGTTGAAATGGAATTCAGAACAGTGTGGTGGTGCCATTTGATTCATAAAACATTACGACTATGCAAATTTTGATTTTGGATAAGGTTTTTTGTGTTTTTTTTGAATGATTATTTTTGGGTTAATCTTAGAAAGGTTTAGGGTTAAAAGCTTAAGGTGTGTTAAAGAGCTAATAGTACCATCTAGGGTTTCTAGCAAAAGGTGCAAGGGGTGCAAACATGAATGTAGTTGGGGAGCCTTTGTTGGTATGATCATTTGTAGAGGTTACACATCTTCAAACAACACAACTTGTTCACATGGAAGGTGGCCCAACAAATGCCAAGATGAATGTAATGGCAAAAGTTGGAAGTTAAAATGTTTTTCATTGAAAACTTGGTAGACTTTTTATCAATAACGAGTGCATAGGGGCACAAATCAATTTGTTCAAGCCAATAGAGGGAGAAATTTTATCAATATACATGTTTTGAAATTCCAGTGGCTTCTTAACCAACAAATAGCAAGTTGTTATGGGTGAAAACACACTATGGGTGAACTGCTTTTCATCCAAAAAAATGAGGTATAGCAAGTATGATAGATATGCAATAAGTTGAGATCTTGATGGCATCTTTTGGAAACCCTAAACATTAAAATATATATATATAAAGCGCATAACAACATTTTGGAACTTAAAGCTCATTTTAAATCAAACTTTAGCTTGATCCAATGGTTTAATGAAAAGGATTGGATAAAATCAATGTGCATAAAGTATATAACATACATTTTTTCAATGACCATAGGGACTTATGTTTGTAATTCATGACACATTACTAAACTATAAAAAATGAAAAAAAATGCATTGCTTAAAAAATCTCTTTATTTTTCTTAAGGTATTTTTTTTCCAATTTTTTTTATTATGCATTTATTGTACAAAAAATGGAAAAAACCCATTTTTGAATGGATTTCAACCAAAATTTTAGAAATTCTATATGGTCCTAAATTTAGTTGATGTATATAAATATCATTCACCACAAAAAAATCACTACAAAATTCCACCCATAACCTTAGTTTTAAAATATATTTGCAATTTTTCATACTCTGTGATGTATTTATTTTGACATAAATATATTTAATATGTTCAAGTTTGTAAATGTTTGTTGGAATTTCTTTTTAAATAAACTAGTTTAAGTCCAAAGCTAATGCAATATACTTGAAATGAACAAAAATAATCCAAAATGTGATGTCCATATGTACCCAAAAAAATCAAATGTAAATTTTTTGTTTTTGTGATTATAATTTTTGAAGGGCATAGTGTGTTTTCGCCCTTCCACCTTTTCCCATGGATGTTGTTCATGCTAAGGCATAGTTATTAAGAAAACATTACATCATAGTTGGTTTTGTTAGTCCCATTGAACCTCCTACCATTAATTTCACTCCATGGTTCACAACATTAAATAAGGTCGTGTGCCCAGGAAAAGTGGTATAACTATTTGATATTAGGTATGGTTTTTTCAACTTGAAAGCTGATAGCCTTATTACAACAATTAATGTGTTAACTAAGACCCCTTTCAAATCACAGTGGGCTAGTTGCATCTTTCAGCAATGGGTGCCAAGCTTTAACCCTCATAACCCCACATGTTTGCAACTTCCATCATGGATATATTTGAAGAAATTAAGTTTGGAGTTTTGTCCCATTGTTTTTTTCCTTGTTGAACAAGTTAGTGGTTTGTTAAAGGTGGGCAACACCAATGAAGTTATATGGGATACTACAAGTTATGCATAACATTTGACGTGAACAATGGTTAGATTGCAGAACTTGGAATCCAAGGCTCAATAGAACAGTCAATGCTAATTCCTATTGATTATGAAAGTGCACCAATCAAATGCAAATATTGTTTAAAGATCTCCCATAAGATTGTTAAATGTTGGATGTAGTAATCAAATGAGGTTGTGGTTGACATTGACCCTAGGATGTGTGAAGTTAGGAATCAAAGGATTGAATGCACTCATAACACAATTCCAACCAAGGATTGAAGTTCTTCACATAAGGGAATGAAATTATACAACAATTCTAAATTTTTGATGGTTTCATTATTGTTCATTGCAAAAAGCTTCATGAATAAGTTAAACTTTCCAAGCTAGGCAAGATCATATATTTTCATGTCAAACACACATATAGAAGCAAAGGAAAAGTGAGGGGTGACTTGGAATTTTCAAAAAGGCGACCCATGGCTATTGTAGGCTATAGGAAGAGTGATTATCTCAAGTAGGAAGTTTGATCAATCATCCAAGTTCCAACATAGTGTGGGGTCAAGAGGAAGGTGTACCCATCAAAGATCGATGTTTGCCTCCAATTATTAACAAAAATAATATTAGAAAGGTTGTTTAAAAGGTTGCATTGAAAAATAAACCTCCTTCCTTGGGCAATCATGTTTTAAAAATAAACAATATTGATATGCAGGATGCATGTGATGGGATCATAGATGGTGGGAACAACAACTGATTAAATGGGTTGAATAGAAAGAAGCCCATGTTATCAAATAATTCCAAATGTCATTAATGGTTTTTCCAAAAAGGAATTCATTAAATGTTGCACTCCAAGCCTCCCTTTGTAGATCATTGTCCTTATACGGTTTGATGATTACGTTCATAACACCCTAAGTGGGGGAGCTCAAGATGTTCCATTAGACAAGCTTGTGGGGCTCTTGATGTCACTAAACAAAACCATTGTTGATCATGCTTCAAAGTAGAATTTCAACCCTAAAACAACCTTTAGAACTCAACAACTACAAAAAGAAAATCCAAAATAGTCCTTTCAACTAACCATAGTTCCTTTCGTGTGTGCCAAAATGCATTGAAAAATAAAAACAAATGTGTGCAATGCAAACAACAAGTAAATCAAACATGTAGTCAATATACTACATGGACCAAAGTACGCCTCTTGCATTGGAGCAATTTTCAGCAAAAATGTCTAGCACTTCAAGGCATTATTAGCTCCTTCAAGAGGATTTATCATCATATAATCTTTGGGGGTGGAATTATAACAAGAACATGTAAGAGAAGGGAGCCCATCAATCTCCCCTTGATTTCAATCAAACTTCATGATGAATGTATAATTGTTTCCTTAAATGTGAGGGGGCAAATGAGGATGCCAAAATCTCCTCTTTTCATAATTAGATCCAATCCTTTATTCCCAAGTTGGACATATTGGTGCTCAAAAAGCACAAGTTGAGGTTGGAAAATGTTTTTTCTGGGAAAAAGAATATGGGCCCAAACATAATGTAAGATTTTACATGCAGAACCAAGTTATTTTGTAGTAAAATGAACTTTTAATGCATGCTATGATGGTGTTTACACCATGGTTGCAAGTAGGTGGGCACAATGCATTAGTGCAAAAGGTTGTATTGTTGGTAACAAGGTTTTGTGGATCCAATTTGAAGGTACTTCAAGAGGCAAGCAAGGAAGTTGTCAATACTTGTGCCCTCAATGATTTTTACGATCGATGTAAAAATTGGGAGGAAATGTTAGCAAAGTTGTTAACACTAGAAGAAAAACATGTATTTTTGACTGCTCTTTGCGACTAAATTTTAGTTGCAAGAGACATTTTGCAACTAAAATCCTTTTAGTCGCCTAAGACAAGTCGCACGTGAAAACTAGTCGCAAATGACAAAGAGTATAAAGTCAACAAATACATTTCATCCTTTGACTCCATTATATACGTATTGTCACATGCGACTAATATGCGACTATTTTGGTCACAATTCAAGGCAAATCATGTGCTGCCACGTGTTTTAATATATGATTATTTATATTATTATTATTATTATTTTGAAATAA
>Ga0116227_10009859_pt1 | contig 17078 bp, 19 predicted proteins | sample S1TSphgellanicum_FD_89693 | JGI IMG/M metagenome (GOLD analysis project Ga0116227, IMG submission 89693) | Host-associated microbial communities from peat moss isolated from Minnesota, USA - S1T2_Fb - Sphagnum magellanicum MG | ecosystem: Host-associated > Plants > Peat moss > Unclassified...
AGATGGATACCGATGAGCTTTGGACGACCTTGGTGCGACGACTCCGCCAATACCCATTTTGGATTCTGCCTATCCTTTGCTGTTGCAGCAGATAGACAAACAACCCATTTCTTCAAACTCGGGGATCTTGCAACGAGAGAGACAAAGATAGACAGAGAGACAGAGAGACAGAGAAAAACAGCTGCACTGAAAGGTAAGAGGCATAGCAAGCAGAGTTTTACTAGTGAGAGAAGGAAGTAGTATATGGCAGGCAACGAGGAGAACGACTTGTCGGCCAAAGCGCTCAACAAACGCTATGAGGGGCTGATCACAGTGCGGAACAAAGCAATCAAAGGCAAGGGTGCTTGGTATTGGGCACATCTGCTGCCACTCTTAGTGCAACATCCAGACACAGGAGTTCCCAAAGCTGTGAAGCTGCAATGCTCTCTTTGCAATGCAATGTTTTCAGCATCCAATCCCTCTCGAACGGCTTCAGAGCATCTCAAGCGCGGCACATGTCCTAATTTCAATGGGATTGTTCCAAAACCATTTGTGGCAGCAGCATCCCAACCTGGGCCAAAGCCCATAGCATCCCCCTCTGCAATCACCACCACTACCATCACCACCACAACACCCAGGAAACGCAATGCACCTTCACCATCTGGACCTCCTCTTCTTCTTCCTGCTCCTCTTCCTCTTCCTCCTCCATCATCAGTCTCCATTGCTGATCCAACTTGTGAACCTGAGCTTGTTCACACAGTTTCTTCTGCTACCCCTTTGATGCTGTCAGGAGGTAAGGAGGATTTGGGTGCTTTAGCATTGCTAGAGGACAGTGTGAAGAAGCTCAAGAGCCCAGGTGAGAGGCTAGGAGCAAGTTCACATGGGCAAAGTGGACCAAGCAAAGTGCAGATTGAGGCTGCTTTGAACCTTCTGGCTGAATGGTTGTATGAATCCAGTGCAACAATGTCTCTGTCTTGTGTGGAGCATCCCAAGTTCCGGGCATTTCTTGGTCAGCTGGGATTACCACCACTCAGCAGGAGATATCTTGTAGGAGCAAAGTTGGATGCAAGATTTGAGGAGGTGAAGGCAGAATCGGAGGCAAAACTGAGAGATGCCATGTTTTTCCAGCTTGTATCAGATGGGTGGAAGAAGAAGACAAGCAGCATGGGTGAGACTCTGATCAACATCACACTCAACTTGCCGAATGGAAACTCGCTCTTTCACAGTGTGGTCAATGTAAATACTGGTGCTGTTTCTGTGAAGTTTGTTGAAGAAACTCTGTCAGAGGCTGTTTTTATGATTTGTGGGACAAACCTGGAGCGCTGTGTGGGTATAGTTGCTGACACTGACAAGTACAGTTCAAAGGCTTTGCAAGAATTGGAATATCGATACCCCTGGATGGTGAACCTCTCCTGCCAGGCACAAGGGTTCAACAATCTGTTGAAAGACTTTAACAAGCATCTCTCTCTTTTTAGGTCTGTTGGTGCCGATTGCATTAAGCTTGCCACCTTCTTCAACGGACAGCCACAGGCTCGCACATTCTTGCAAAAATACCAGCGTCAGGTAAAGTTTGTCATGGACATATCTGATGAAAGGAAACAATCTGCAACATGTTTTGTTTTTGGATGTAAATGTGAGCTTTTTCATACAGTTAGAATGCAAGCTAGGAAACTTTGAATATCTTGAGCAACTGCATATTGATCCTATGGTAATGACACCAGGAATATGACATGGAGAAACTTCTACGGACTCCACCAGATCCTCAGTTTGCTGATCCACATTATGCATATGTGCTGGTGATGCTCGACGATGTGGCTTCTTCAGCCAGGGCTCTCCAGCTAACTGTGCTTGATGAGTCCTTCAATCTTCAATTTTCAGATGATCAGCTTGGACGTGATGTAACAGACATGGTGGGTGGTGTGCGATTCTGGTCAGATTTGGAAGCTGTCCAGAACCTGATCAAGATAGTGAAGGTCATGGTGAGTGATGTTGAGGTCGATCGACCACTGGTGAGCCAATGCTTGCCTCTATGGGATGACCTACGAGGCAAAGTGAAGGAGTGGTGTGCACGCTACGATAAAGATGAAACTCCTCTCCAAGGTGTGATTGAGAAGCGTTTCAACAAGAACTACCATCCTGCATGGGCAGCCTCTTTTATCCTTGACCCTCTCTACCTCTTGCGTGACATGAGTGGGAAGTACTTGCCTCCTTTCAAATGCCTGACAATTGAGCAGGAGAAGGATGTGGACAGACTAATCACTCGGTTGGTTGCCAGAGAAGAAGCACATATTGCATTGATGGAGTTAATGAAATGGCGTTCTGATGGTCTTGATCCTCTTTATGCACAAGCCGTACAAGTGAAGGAAAGAGATCCTCTTACAGGCAGAATGAAGTCTGTCAACCCACAAAGCCGGCGGCTGGTATGGGAAACATGCCTGAGTGAGCTTAAGTCATTAGGCAGAGTAGCAGTTCGGCTCATCTTCTTGCATGCCACAAGCTGTGGTCTCAAGTGCAATTGGTCTCTTTGGCGCTGGGCTTATCAAAGTGGCAATCCACAACATGCAATTGAGAAAGCAGAAAAGTTGATATTCATTGCATCACATGCGAAGCTGGAGCGTAGAGAATATACAAATGATGATACAGATCAGCTGCTGTTTATGAATGGTATTGACAGAATTTCAGATGAGGTTTTCCTGACCACAACTTTGTAATTCTGATGCTGCCGCTGCGCTCTTGTTTTTTCCCACGATAATTTTTTAACTGAATATTTTGAGGATGTCTCGCTGGCTGTTCTTTGATTTTTGGAATGTTCTAATTCCTCCCTCAAGAGGGGGCTTTTTCCTTTTTCCTTCACCCTTTGAGACTTTGGTTCCAATGAATTTTATTCTCCGTTTTCAGACCCCTTATGTAGCAATGAAATCTGGACCAGTCACTCAGCATCTCACCTTTCAGAATCATTCAAGGAAAAAAAGAAACAGCTCTTGATGATGAAACCCTATACAAATTCAGGACCTTTGTTGTTTGCCGAATTTACCATAGCAAAGATGACCATGGATTCTTCGAAGATTAGCAAAGAAAGCTTCCACAAAGATCTCTTGATATCTCTCTCCAAGAAGGGGAATTGTGGTTTCCCTGTGAAGCCAGAAGTGAAGGAAACAGCAAGCTATCAAAGCTTCTGAACAAATAATCCACTGCCAAGAGAGAGAAGAGCTTGACAAGGCACATGCATTGTTGATGAGAAAATGGGACCCACTCTTTCCTCCATGCATGACTGTCTGCCTCTGGCTGCACTATGGATTGGACAAAACCTGGACACAACAATACAAACCAATGTGGGGTTGCAGCAGGTTGGGTTAAAGGAACTCTGCACCCAAAACCCATCTTGCATCCATTTCTTGGCACCTGTTTTCTGAGTACTCCCAAGTTTTGGCTAAGAGGGTATTGAAGGACATGAAAGCAGCAAAAGGGATGCAGAATTTCACCAGAGGAGAGAGGAAGAGCAACAAGCTCACAGGTCACAATTCAAAGCTGATTCAGAGAGGAAACGACTCGGTTAGGTAGGAGCTTGATGCACACCACCATTTAGGGGGCCCACTGTGTGTCATCAACCTTGACTTCTTCCTTGCCTCTTTCAGAATTCAAAGGCCATTTTCTCTGTGCATGGGTGCTAAGAATTGGGCTGGTTCTTTAACTCTATTTAGGGTGTGCCATAACTGATATGCCTAGCATAAGATTTTGCAAGTCCTGATGAGCTACAAGACCTTTCTTGGAGTCCCATGAAAGAGGGGCATACAATTGTGTTTGTGTAGAGTGCTTCAAAAAACTTCCCTGGGCTTGAGATCTAATGACAATTCTGTGGTGGCATGAAGGGTGGATAATGTCTGGGGTTGAGGACTTACTTTGTTTGGTCTGTGATGGATGAGTGTGTTCCTGGCCACATTCATTTGGCATTTCCCAATATTCAGTATCTGAGGTTGACCAAATTTCCTGGTTTGATTCTCTCCTGAACTGTGTCCTCCTATTGAGCTAGACCCTGCAGAGGCTGATTTGGAACCAGCTCTCTCAAGTTAAGATGTTTGGAGACACACTTGCTGTAGTAGGTACACCACAAAATTCAGAGTAGTCATCGTCACACAAATCATATAATAGTACATCTCCTCACTTGCATCTAATGATACTCTTCTTTCACAATCACCCATTTACTAACGTGCAATCCATGTTGAGCAGGATAGTGACTAACAACAACAAAAGAACCCCATGCAATGCTGTTGTAAGAATGCAGAGCTTTGCAATTGAGCACCATCACCAACTTCGGAAAAAATAAAATCACAATTACATTGCAACAGGCAGTACCACATACAAGAAGTTGTTGCCAATTTGTTGCTTCAGGTGACTAGCAAATCCAAAACCAAAATGACATAGGTATATGTTCAGCAGCAACTGTCGTGAAATTTTCACAACAGGAACCCTAAACCCCTACATATTCCATACAGTTTTGAGAGGCAAACACACAATGCCAAATAATCCAAGATCGTGTTCTCTCAGTCAAACTGAGTAGTTTCCACAAACCTGTCTCCATAGCATAATAATGCTCTGATGCTTCTTATTAGGATTCATTCACAGCAGTCCAGGAGTCGGATCTTCTCTGCAGAGATCCAACCTGGTACTGACTGACTGACTATACAAGCGGATTGCTTCCGCAATTCTCCACAGAAGTGCACTGTTATTCATGGCCAGTCTACCAATACGAACGGCGCCGGGGCGCCTCCTCCTCCTCTGTATACTCGCCTCGCCCACCTCTTCCCCAATAATAACCCTGCTGCTGCTGCTGCTGCTGCTCATCTTCCTCTCCATGGTGCTTATGATGTGGATGACCATGGCCAGATGGGATTCTCTCTTCCTGCTGCTCCCCTCTCCACACTTGCTCTTGTCGACCTCCATAGCCAAAGGGAGGCTCCTGGTCATAACCACCAGCGTATTCCGATCCTTGCTCGGATTGTCCATAAGCCAGCGTCGGTTTCCGATAGCCATGGTGCTGCTGCTGCACCCGCGTGCTGCTATCTTGCCATTCGCCTTCCCCGTCATAAGACGCTTCAAACGGCTCACCCTTGCTTGGCCTTCTTCCGACATAGCGCGCGCCGCCGTGATAGTCAGATTGTGCACTCTCGAAGTGCGGCTCCGAGCGCTGGTGATAAGTGGAATAACCTGAAGATCCAGGACCTCCTGTTGTGTAGGGAGAATCGTGATGGCCATAGCCACCCTCCGCTAGTTCGCCAAAGGCAGGTGGCGCGTACGTCGTCACGTCATCCAGGCGCTTCACCGGTCCATAAACTTCAGCTTGATTGTATCCTCCCTGAACCAAAACTTGTTGATCAGGGATCCTTATATACGCAATTCTTCAAAACCGAGCTCCACGGCAACCCCGCGAAAAAAAACACAAAAAAGAAGATCGAGAAAGAGATCGAGCGACAGACCGAAATAGGAATATGACCGAAACTTGAATCAAAAAAAAAATTCCAAGAGTGACAACCAAAAAAAATCCAGAAAAACCACACGCAGAAGAAGATCTACCTGATAAGGAGTCGGATCGTAATCGTCGGAATTCTCCTCATTCTGATTGTGCCTGCTGTGTGCCATAGCTCCCTCTGCTTTTTTCCCCGCCCAAAAAATTGAAAAAAAACATACATACACACTTCTAAAAACCCCGAACAAAAAATCAAAAATCCCCGCTGATGAAATCCAACAAGAATAAAACCAAAAACACACGAGGGAAAATAAGAATAAAAATCCACGAATTCCTCCAAAACCCCGTCTCACTTTCTCGACTGTCTCTCTCGGGGCCCGAGAGGAGCGGGGAGGACGATCGAGAGAGACGGTAACCGGAAGATCCGGTAACCACAGCACACAAAAAACTGACACGTATGCAGTATCCACCGCCCATTGCCAGTGAGCGACAGAGGAGTTCATTTTTGTCACCTCACTTGAGGTCCCTTAAAAGACTGTTTCAAGACCTGGAGGTTGGAGGGGGCGGGGTGGGGGAGAGCATGGGACTGGGTGAAACGGATGAAATATAGCCTGCTCAACATTTGGGATATTCATCTAGAAAGGGATGATGTTCGTCCATGTGTGCAGTTCCCGAAGTCAATAATTAATTAATTATTTTAATTAATTTCTTGGGACCCCTAGTACGGTCGTCGTCTACTCTCATCAGTTTTCCGTTGACCGAATAAGCTCATCATTTACGCACGCGCGTGCGTGAAATCAAATGCAGAGAGTAAGTACGTCGTGTACGAGCTCTCGCATGCGCAGCGATGGCGGAAGGAGAGGAAGAGGGAGGACTTCAGCCAGGACTCTCTTGTGGAGGACTCAGGCAGGAGAAGTAAAAGGAAAGGGTCCAGACTCCAGACTCTAGACTCCTCCGGCTTGTGCAACAGAAAAGGCTTTTTTTAATGAAAAAACCTCTTTGAAAATTTCCCGCTCTCCAATAACACTCCAAAAAACCAGATTCCTCCTGGTCGCAAAAGCACGGATTTCGCCCGTTGCTTGCTTGCTTGTTTGTTTGTTTATCTAGTAATAATAATATTATTATTAACTAAGGCAGGCAAGCAGGCAGGCAGGCAGGTAGGCAGGCAGCAGGGGACCTTTCGTCTGGCAACGAACGACCGACCGTTTCCATACTTAGCCTACTCCCAAAAAGAAAAGAAACGAAAGGTGAAAGAACGAAAAAAAAGGGGGAAAAGAATTCTGCAAGAATGTGGTACTTTTTCTCACGCTTCTGGGCGTGGATTCCGAAACCTTAATAATAAGTAAAAGATGATGATGACGCGCGGGGGAGCAGCCCAGCAGAAGAGGAGGAGGAGGACTGAGGAAAGAGGAGAAGAAGAAGAAGAAGAAGAAGAAGTTCGAGAATCGCACCCAGTGTAAGTAAGTACTTTCTGTTTGTTGACCATTTCACTTCGCACTTCGTGCGCTATGTTTATTGTACATATAATGTGCTTTCTGGCGTTCTGCAGCATTCAACGATTACTACCTCACCTGCGGGGAATTGAACGATGCGCATCGTCTTTCTGACCTAAAAAAACTGTCAGACAGTTCGCTCCTTCCATTTCATTTGCTGAAGCGCTCTCTCTCTCTCTCTCTCTCTCTCTCTCTCTCTGACGATTTCTGCTGCTGCTGCTGAGTCTCTTGACATCGAGGTACTTTTCAAGCAGGCAGCCAGCCAGACAGCCGTATGGAAATTATTATTAGCTACTTAACTATTAAGTGTACTGCTGCTGCTGCTGCTAACTAAGGGTTTTTTGTCATTTGTTGTTTTTGTGTTTTGTTTTGTTTGTTGTTTTGTTTGTTGGGCGTTACGTTCGTTGAAAACCAGCGACGACACTCTGCACCACGAGAGATAATACTTTTTACTCTTTCTTTTTTGGCTAAGTACTTACACGCAACAGCAGCGACATAACAGGTCAATGAAGAGCTTTTGCAGATGTGGCGTGTCACACAGGTGCTCCATCATCAAGAAGTAGGTCCTACCCGATGATCACATCATGGTGGGACTCCAGGTACTTCCTTCCTTCTTCATTGTCTGTGCTTTTCTCCCTTGCTTAGTTTAAGCTTCCCCCCACACTCACATGCAAGAAATAAAATCAAAACTCACAAACAAACAAACAGACAGACAAGCAAGCAAACAAACAAACAAACAATCAACAGTGCTCAACAAGTCAACAAACAACAAGTGCACAACAAGCATCAAACAAACAACCATGTGCTTTTGGTTTTAATTTTAGTTTAGAACTTTGTTTTGGCATCATCCATATCATAGCCAGCAATCAAGCAAGCACACAAAACTCAGTATTTTATGTATCTTAGGGTTTGGCACTCTCTCTCTTCTGTTTCTCTCGGGTATTCATTATTTTGGGAACTGTGAAAGTGTTGGTAAGGGCAGGAAAACAGAAGCTAGTGCATCTCTCATTGCTATAGGATTCCAAGCTCATGCATACCTACTCAAAGAATTATCTTCTTGAGCAGAAACAGAGACTTATTGCTCTCAAGTGTGAGAGACACTGCTGAGATTACACCAAGTGTTTTAAGCCAGAATGCATTGTAGTAACCAGTGTTGTAATAGGATATGAACAAGGTTTGATTTTTGTGTTGAACAAAATTTGAAAGCTCAAAAAGAAGAGGGACACAAAGATAGAGAGTCTTGTACTTTGTACATGCTTGTGGACTGGAAAGAACAAAGAACCAAAACTGGTAAGCTGCTAGATCCCATTTGTCCTGAAGCTGGGGGCAAGAATCAGCCATCTCTCTTGGACATCAAGATGCATGTTCCTGGCATTTTTCAGCAGATTCAAAGGGCAACCATTCAGAACACAGAGAACTGGCATACATTGCAAACAAATTGTGTCCATTGATAGTTAAACTCAGCAACATTGACATCAAAGGGTTACATGAAGGACCAATGGAGATACTTTTCTTGTGGATGCACTGATGTCAATTCTCAGTCTCCACACAAATTCCTCCCCAGAGAAATTGGCAAGTGAAATTTATCACCATGGGCAGCAAAACCCTATGATCAGTCTGTTCAATCCCAACCCTTTCATCATCAGTGCAAAAAGGATACATAATGTTGCAGGCCATGGTGCAGGGATCCACATTTCTGTAAATTGTAGAGGAAACATAATCATCACACAAATAAACCATGGTTTGTAGTGAATTTCTCCACTGTGACAAACCCCACATTTCTGTAAATTGTAGAGGAAAAGAAATCATCACCCAAATAACTATGGTTTTTAGTGGATTTCTCCACTAAGATGAACCCCACCTCCTCTCACACTTCTCTCTGTGCTTCATTACTAGTACATGAGGTACTGTGTCATGATTACACCCTTGGGCTGAATACATCTTAATCCATTCTTTGCCAGCTCCTCAAACCTTTGTTGTAAATTTCTCAAGTTGAAAAGAAACTGACAGTCATGGAATACAGGACACACCTTCTCTTTTTGTATTGACCCTGCATTGATAGGCCTCTGTCTCTGTCTCTTTCTATGCCCCTCACAATAGCCGCTACCCTTTGTCCAACTCGCAGAATCTCACCTTTGATTTGAGCAGAGAAAAATCAATTAAGTTCTACTTTACCAAGGTGATCCATCCTACAATACTGTGAAAGTTTTCTCTCTGTATCAAAATAACACCATGATACACTACCTAGGATAACGAGCCTGGCCACGTTTCTTGAGGAAGTTTGGGATATCCAAGCTTGAGCTGCCATTAATTGACACTGGAGGTGAAACTACAGATGGCCGTCGACCTGGTGCCAGCTGCCCCTCCCATGCTCGATTTGATTGCTGAACACAGTCAATGAGGTGCAGATACCACAATCAGTACTCTACAGTTATGATGAAATTAGTATTTGTTGTCCACTTTAGGACAATGGACTAAATGCAAGGAGCTGGCATCAAATACACTCTGAGAACAAAACAAACTATTCAAGTGGGCAGATAGCTTTGCCTGGAGGTTTCGTGCTTCAAACTCCTCCTGGGCCCGAAAACCCGTGGCAATCAGTGTTATGCTCACCTGCACCAGCCATGAAACCGCCCAGTTCATCACATTCTTCAGCAAATAGTACAGCTTTCCTACTTTGTGGCCCCACTGCTTTCAAAGCACACTTGGACCAATCTACTGTGATTAAGCATTTGCAGACATCAACAACCAGCATCTTTAAAGTCAAGGCCAAGGCTCCTGGTGAATTGCAGTTCTGTGAGAAGACCCACTTGACCATGAAGTGCTTCATCCACCACAGCTCCAAATATGAGGTTTGCATTGGGGTCAACAAGATCATAGATGACTTCTGCAGCTGCATTCACCTGGAATGAAATATCATCATAGGTATAAGACTTTCTCCATACTTATGATTTGCATGTGTCTCTATTCATTTCACCAAGATATAAAAAGCTTCATCAGAAGGAAACAGATAAAACACCTAATTTTCAAAGTTGATTAAAACGAATTATATAGTTTGCAGCAAAGAAGGAACAAAATGGACAAGGTATGTGGACTGTGACAAATTAGAGAACAAAATCATGATCCATACCCAAGGGATCAGAATACAGACCTCAAATAGGGTCATATCACTACCACCAGTAATATTCCAAACAATGCCTGTGGCACGTTCTATGCCCACATCTAGTAGTGGCGACTGGATAGCACTCATAGCTGCCTCCTTGGCCCTTGATTTCCCTGTCACCATCATAACCATCTACCAGCTTAATCAGAAATCATTCCCATGTGTGTTTCGTCAGCTTACATATAAATTCTACTCATTGACAGATTGCCAAGTCAGCACACTGCATGTTTTCTTTACAGAAAAACTGTGGGATAGCACCTGTTCTTCAACACTCATTCAGTAAACATAGTCATCATCCTCTTAGGTTCATTGTGCTTTAAAGTTTGTTGCTTACCAGTAGCAGTCCCAATGCCCATTAAGGAAGACCCTGCATTGGCCATGATTGCCCGAACATCAGCAAAATCTACATTCACTAGACCTGGCACCTGTGTCAAACCAACACAGCGTTCACTGCCTCAGTAATCCCAGGTACACTGTAGCCATCAGAAGGTGCTCAAGACATCTCAATAATGTAGAAAGGAGAGAATTCTTCAACTTGCAGTTCTTTCAATCCAGCATTTCCCAAATTACACTCACTGTGATGATGTCTGAGATACCGCGCACTCCTTGCCGAAGAATGTCATCTGCCAGATTGAATGCCTCAGTAACTGGAGTCGACTGGGCAACTGCAGTGAGCAGCTTATCATTAGGGATTGTGATCAGTGTGTCCACATTATTTCGCAGGGCAGCTATAGCTTCTTGTGCTTGCACAGACCTTCGACGCCCTTCGAATGAGAATGGTGTGGTAACTATGCCAACTGTCAAGACTCCAAGCTGCTTGGCCACCCCAGCTATGACTGGTGCAGCACCACTCCCTGTGCCTCCTCCCATACCAGCCTGCATGACCAATTCACACATGCAATCAATCAAGAAACCTTTGTAAGGGGAGTGGCATGATTCTATAACCCTAATAGCTGGAATATCCACTTCAATGGCTGAAATTTGCTGCCTTTCTAGCAATCACAAATCTTTGATTGCAAGAACATCTTGCATTTCACATACTTCCGTCCATGTGCTCCTTCCATGACACTGCAAAAATTACATACAATCTCCTCCTTAAACCCTAGTCCCTCCTGAAAATAATTGTTTCTTCCAAAACAATGTTTCTACAACTTGTGTTCTTGCACAGATTTTCCTGGCAAGGAAGAGAGTTTTGTTTGCAGTGGTGTAGTTGCAACAACACAAGCTATTCTTCAAGCACTTAAGGCTTAATCTTAACCTAACTTTGAGCCATCCATCAACGCCTGTTTGTAAAGGGGTTTAAAGGTACTTACAGTGACAAAGACCATGTCAGCTCCGCGCACAGCTTCCTCCACCATGGCTTTGCTCTCTTCCGCAGCACTGCAACCAATCTCAGGATTACCTCCTGCACCAAGGCCTCGGGTGAGTTGCTGGCCAATCTGAAGCCGATTCTCTGGAGGAACTGGAGACATAGCCATGGCTTGTGCATCCGTGTTCACAATCCAAAACTCAACACCACGCATCTCGCTTTCCAGCATTCGGTTGACGGCATTTGAGCCTCCGCCTCCAACTCCTATCACCTTAATTTTGGCCTCGTTGAAAGAGCTAAAGTCATCTGTTGCTGATCCCCGCCACGCGGCCCGGGGAGCAACACCTCCTCCTCCTCCTCCTCCTCCTCTCGAAACACAAGAATGAAACTCCACTGATGGTGGTTTCCAACCAGAAGACGCTAGTCCAAAACTTGTCTTCGCTGCTCCCCGGAGGAAGAAGCTTTTGGACAACAAAACATTCCTCGACAAGTGCTGCGGAAACCTATTGGAACTAAGCTCCAGTCTATTGAGACTCAGAAGGGACCCTAGTGTCGAAGGAGTTAGAGAGCAGCTGCTGCTGCTGCTGCTGCTACTACTACTACTCACATTGCAAGAAAAGGGAGACGAAACCGCTGAAACAGAGCGTCGCGTACAGGAAGAGGAAGGATGAAGAGGAAACGAGGAGCTCACGGGAAGCGGTGGCACGAGTCCCTGGACATTGCGTGGAGGGGGAGTTACAACAGAAGCTGGAGCAATGCAAGTGGGATCTACCAGATACACCATTGCCAAAGGACTTGAGGACAACAACACCATAGTTTTGTGATTCTCTAGTCGACCGCTTGCTGCATCGCAAAATTCCTCGCCGCCGTTTCTTCCTCCCTTCCTCCCTCCCTCACTCACTCCCTCCCTCGGAAAGTCTCGAAAGCAACTCTCGGAGAACCAAAATCCACCAGCGACAATGGAAAGCTCAAGAGCGATGACGAATTGGGGGTTTCGTTCGTTCATTCATTTCACGTTCATTTTTAGGGTTTGTTCATTCATTCTATGTTCAAATAAACCCTTGAAGCTACATGGTTTAGGGTTTGGGGTTAAGGCATTTTTTACTTCATTTGTCGGCCTTGCCTCAGCGTTTTTCGCCAGTTAGTGACATCATGGAGAAAGGCCCAGCGACCAGCCCAACTCACATTTAAAAACAAACAACCGTTGATTTCTCCAGGATCCCAGGTTTCTGGAATAGGACTAGCAAGGTAGTGGATGTGAGGGGGGAGCGGCTCACCAATTGCTTCTCCTCGTTGTTTTGCATGATCTTTCGCATTCGACGAACCTTCCATATTCTTTCGTCATCACACGATGAAGCTTGACACCTTGTAGTCACATTTTCACTCATCTACACTTTTTCATTGCTCACACTGCATCAAAGCTCTGCATTTACGTTGTTGTCTCTCTCTTATGTCTCTCTCTTACACATAAAGTTTGGATTGTCACCTTTCCATACTTTCTTAAAGAATTAGAGGTGGTTGTTGAGGTCTATTTGTAGTTTAGCTTGTTGTGGTCTGTTTCTAACTTAGCTTGGTAATGATCATTTTGAGTTGTGCAAAAGAAGTCCATTGCTTGATGAGGTCTGTTGGTAGCTGCAACTGTCGATGTGATGTACAATCTCCAAATGGTTTCATGTAATAATCAACTTTCAATGTTGTGTATAAATAGTTTTCACATTTTGTAAGTCTCAAGCTCCTTTCTTTCTTTAATTTTTACTTTGAAGCTTCTTACAAGTTCATAGTTGTAGTTTCTTGACCATGTTTCAACTTTGGAGCTACTTCTTTCTTCCACTTTTGCAGGCTTGTCAAAGTTTTTTTTTTTTTTGCAAGTTTATTGAAATTACTTCTTTCTTTTGTTTTTTTTCAATTTTTGCAAGTTTGTTAAAGCTACTTGTTTCTTTTGCTTTTGTTCAGTTTCTACAAGTCCATTTAGTTCAGCTTTTGACTTAATCACACCATGGCACCTTTGTAGCTACTGAATGGGTTCAAGTACAAGGTTTTTTTTTTCTAATGATGTCCCTCGTGTCATCAAGGTTGGTTCCTCAAGTGAAGATGTTGTTGTTGTTGTTGTTTCTAATGCATCCAAGTGTACTACACTTGAAGTTGATGTTGGTGCAGAGAATGTTGCAACAAAATGTGGTCATGTGCCTAACATTAACCCCATTGAAAAAAAATAATAGGTGAGGGAATGGGAAATTAATCGGGTTTTTCAAGATGTTTAGACAACAAAGCTTCCATGGGTGGAAGTTGTGCTTAGAGCAAATGGGAAAGTGAACATGGTCAAATGTTGTGTTTGCTTGCAAATTGAAGGTAGAGACAAATTCTTGGTTCCCAAATTTGATAGCCTCCAAAAGCATGTTGGGAAGCATATAAGTGCAAGGTTGCAAAACCAAATTACAACATGTGGCAATATTACATGTCTATTGAATCACAACATGCAAAGAATGAGCAACTCTTTTACAATGGGGGAAAAGACACAATGGTTGACATGGTTGTTGTGGGGATGTGGTTGGGGAGAAAAAAATGGAAGTTTATACAATTTGTTGCAATTTTCTAGCTTTTGAAGCAAGGTCATCCTATGACTAACTTTGAAGTAATGAAATTGTTGTTTGAATTTTTTGAAGGTGAAGCACACTTTAAAGAAACATTAGAACAATAATGCTAGTTGGGAGATTGTAGAATATATGCATAGCATTGTTTTCATTGCAACTAAAATGGATGTTCATGCAATCAAGTATCTTGCTATTAGTTGCAATGAAGTGACAATGATCAATAATTAGTCATGGGTTAACATTCACGCATACCTTATGGAGGGCTTCAAACACATACCCATATTGTTGCATTTGGAAAGGTTGGTCAATGGTGGCAATGTTGATAACTTGACCAATGTAATCTTAAAGTCATTGATGGTTAATAGGGGCCTAACCATGGAGGAGATTAACAACAAGCTGATCTCTTTTGGTTCTAATGGGGTTGTTGTGTTTGCATGTGTTCACAATGCTGTGACAACACAAATCACCAAAAAGGCAACCCCTTTCATGTTTGATGTCCATTGTGTTGCACATTGGACAAACCTAATCATGTAAACACTTTCCACGCAACCCCTAGTGCATAAGCTTGAAGGTCTCTTGCAAGCCACATACACCTATTTTTCCTTTTCACCTGAGAGGCATTTGGAGCAGTGTAAGCTTGCACAATTGCTAGAAACAAAAGGGAACAAATTGTTGCACAATGTGAAGACTAGGTGGATATCTATGTTGTTTATTGCCAAGAGGGTGCTTGTGAAGTACAAATCCTTAGTGGTAAGAATGAATGATGACCTTGGGATGATTGAAATTGCAAAACCCACTTTTGAGTTTTCGTGTGATGTCAAGGTTGTCATGGGCTTCATGTGCATCATGCCCATGTTGGAGGTTGTCCATGACCTAATCAAATTTGCCCAAAAAAGTGATACATTTGTGTGTGACTTTGTGGGGGTAATGAAGATGTGTTGTGCACATTTGCACACATTGTATTATGATCCAAAAAATAAATACATTAATGAGCAATTCAAAGGTTTTGCGAATCTCATTATTTGCAACAATGATGAGCTACTCATAGCTTGGTGGATTGATGCAACCACCAACATTGAAAATATTTTTTTTACTTCCAAGGCTAACAAGAGCAAATCCATTCCAAGTGCCTCTCATCAAGGTTTAATGTTATGTGCACTAGTGATGCTTGGGTTGATGCTACAAAAAGAATGAAAGAACAATGTTCGGTTATAGTTATTAACATCATTGAGGAGTTGGTTCAAAGATTTCCTAACCAGGAGTTCATGAATGTCACTGGGATTATACATCCTAAGTATTGGTTGAACTTTAAAGTAGATAATGCGTTCCCTACCCATCTAGCCTTGTTGTAGGTATAACATTATTTTTAAAAGGAAGCTAGTGTTGAAGGCTTAAAAGCACTAGCCCTATTCAATGAAATTTTTTTGACATGGAAGCTTCCCTTTTCAAGGTCACTATGCATTAAAATTACAAACATGTTCTCAAACCTCTTGTGAGCTATAATCCCATGATCAAGTTGTGGTCCAATCTAGCCTTTAACGTTGTGCTACAACATTGATTATTCGAATACTTCAAGTTGGTGGAGATTTATGTAGCAATGGAATTGGGAAGCATGGAAGACAAGTGATCTTTTTGAACAACTTCCTCTTTCATGAAATCTAAGCTTAGAAATCAGTTCACAATTCATCTTGATTTGGTTGTCAAAATGTTTGCCCAAAATCATTACTCCATAAACATTTTCCCATTTGGAAATGCCATCAAGGAGTGGTAGGAAATGAAACATAAGTATGTAGTGGATGCATATATGATTATGGAGGTTTCAATGTTGCAATACATTGGTGTTTTTGCACATTATTTTGAACTCAAGTTACAGCTTGTATATAGGCATTAAACAATAATGAAAACAAAATTTGTATTACAACTACATTTTTCCTAGCTAATGTGATGTGTTATTTGAGTAACTCATCAAATGATACATCATTGATGAGTTATTTGGCTTGTTGTTGATTTGAGTGTTTTGATATGCACATTGTTTTATGTTTTGTTGATTATTTTCTTGAGTTAACGTGAGATTGTAGGGAAGGTTTTAACATGTGTTATTTGTGCAAATCTAATTTGGGCTGCAATGGGCAAGATTTGAAAGGACCGGGGTTCAATCCCTCCCCAAACGTTCAAATTTTTGAAACAAAAGTTCTTGGTAATTATTTATTGTTAGTACAATTTTTTGCACATGTACAAGTTGTTTGCAAATTTTTATTGTTGGCATCTTGATGTTGAAAGGATCACCATATTTTGTATATTGATGTTGAAATGCTCGCCATTGCACATACCTAAATCTTGAAAGGATTGTCGATTGTCTTACACCTATAAACACATTGTAGCCAATCACCCATTCTTAAAAAAAAATTGTATCACAATTGTTGGCTATGTAGAATTTTACTTGGATGCCACATTTTGACTTTTATTTGTTATAGGGTGCTAAATGTTTATACAAAAAATCCAAATTGGTTGGCAAGTTTGCCTCCAAGGGCCAATGTGTGTAGCCAATTAGGATACTTTGAACAAATGAAGAAAAAAAAATTACCTTGCCTACCAATGCAAGGATATTGTGTTTAGATTAATTATATAATATAATAACTTAATGGATTGTGGCCCCTAAGTAATAGGTCTATTTTTATAGGAGGATTTGTATATGAAAGATGATATTTTGGCTTGTGTTGAAACTTGAAATTAGTTATAGATTTATAATAACTTGAAGGGTTTTCTTTTCTTTTAGAGGACTTTTTGAAGATTATATTTTTGCATTGTGAAATATTTGAGTTTCCATAATTCTTTTTGCCTTAAAATATTTTTTAATCTAAATGGCAAAGCCATAATGTGACACACCCCTTGTTTCACATTCAAATCCTTGTACATGATTTAAAATTTGAGGGTGGTTTGAATCCATTCATTTCAAGTTGAAATCAAGTGGTTTGGGGGGGGGGGGGGGTCATCCCAAATTTTAAATTTAAAAAATGTGATTAAAATTTAACAAAAAATTTTTTCAAAAAAAAAAAAACACAATTTCTACAAATTTTAA
>Ga0116227_10009861_pt1 | contig 17077 bp, 15 predicted proteins | sample S1TSphgellanicum_FD_89693 | JGI IMG/M metagenome (GOLD analysis project Ga0116227, IMG submission 89693) | Host-associated microbial communities from peat moss isolated from Minnesota, USA - S1T2_Fb - Sphagnum magellanicum MG | ecosystem: Host-associated > Plants > Peat moss > Unclassified...
CATGACATTTTGACCAAAAGTGAGATATATTTTATTTTCTTTGTTTTTTTCCTTTAAAAATAAAATATAAAAAAAAATATAAAACCTTTCCCCATCGTGCAAGTGCAAAAAAAAAAAAAAAAAAAAAAAATTGTTCCTATTGGGCACTATATTGTATGTATTATAATTGTGTTGAGCCCGGTGCCACATTTAATTTGTTGCGCATGTTTAGTGCTTGCGGGTGGGTTGGCAAGAATCATGCACAAAGAGTACATAGCCAAGTTTGGCTAGAGTTGATACAAGGAAGTAGAAAACTTTATAAAGTTCCTCCTGTAATTTGGCCACTTATTGGAATCTATTCTCTCTAAAAATGGCGAGTTTAGAGGAAAAACCTACCCCCCCCTCCCCACTCCCGTCTTCCTCCCCTGAATCTTTTTTTCTTCATTTGGATGGCGGTTTTGGGGTCGTCTTCTTCATCCTGCCAAAACCAGGACCCACTCTTGTCGAGCACTTCTTCGCGTTTGTCTTCTTCTGCTGCTGCCGCTGCTGCTGCTCGTCTTCCTTCCTTCCCTCCTTCCAGCTGCTACACGGATCGCTTACTTTTTTTGAGGTAATCTCCCTTGGTTCGCCAACTCTTGTGTTTGCGTCCCGACAACAGCTTTCAGCATCTTCCACTTTTTAAGAAATAAATTTTTTAAAAAAAAATCTTTGGGGGAAAAAGGAAGATCCATCTTCCACTTTTATCACCAAAAAAAGAAGAACAAAACAAAACCAAAACGAAGACAAAATTAAAAAACAAAGCTAAATAGGAAAGGTTTCCAATCTTTTGTTTTGTGTTTTGTGTTTCGGTTATTGTCACCCTGCGGGGCATTTGCGATTGTGCTAGTAGAGGAGGAGGAGGAGGAAGAGGAGGGACCGTCTTTCTTGTGCGATTCATCCGGGATTGATTGCCTGAGTTTTCGCCATTGTCTTTGTGTTTACTTGTTTTGTTTTTGTCCCTTGTTCTTGTTCTTCTCCTTCTGCTTCCTCCTCTTGTTCTTGTTCTTCTTGCTCTCGTTTTCGTTGGAGTATGAAGGACAGTGCTGCTGCTCCTGGATTTTTTTTGGGAATTTTTGGCTGTTTTTGTGAGGATTTATTTCGGTGGATAAGTAGTTGTCGAGGGGAGGCGAGATTTGCTGCCTGCAAGCGGTGATGCTTGATTGTTGTGTTTTTGTGGAGCGGCGGAAAATGAGTGGAGTGGAGAAGAATAACAACTACAAGAGCGGCGTTGGCTTCTTCTTCCTCTTCTGATGTTGCCGGATGTTGTACCAAAGACGGCTCTCTAAGAACTGTTACGGTGCAGTTGTTGCATCCAGTTTCTGTGCATTTTTGTTTGCAATCAAGTGCGGAAATCTTGTAGAACGTGGTTGCGTTGCGATTTTCTGCTTTCGGGAAAGGATTTTGTCCCCCGTTTGCTGCTGCATCTTGCAAGTATACCGATTCTGCTGCTGCTGCATTTCGAGGTTCCAGGCATAGATCGCCCGTGCTCTTCTCTAAAGCTGCTTGCTTAGACTGGACAATTCTTAGTCCCCGATCTGTTTTGTCCGGATTCAGTAAGCGCCTTAGAAGAAAAGAACAGAAGAAGAACAGAGTGTTTGTGTTCAAGAGATCCAATCTGGAGCTTCAGAGACTCGCAGATCGGTCTAGAGGAGAGAGAAGGTGCACATTTGGATGGTCTGGTCCATAGCATAGCACCGCCAGAAGAAGCGACAACCAACGATTGATTGTCAAGTGCTGTCGGACCGACCTGCAAGCTTGAATGTACAGACTTCCGTCTGGTTTTTTCACAGATCGCAGATTCTAGAGCATTTGAGGAGCGTCATCCTCTGCTGCAAGGCGGCGGACTGCGGAACCTTTTGGACATGCTGCTGATGCGCACGGATCCAAACTCCTTCTGCACGTTTCTGGACTCCTCTAGAACGTCAGTAAGTACGTATAGCGTGATCTGCAGCTTTTCTGACATGTATCTGAAGGGCCGCTTGAGTGCCACGCGACAGACGATGTATCGTGGGACGATGATGCGGTGGTAGACGTACCATATGTGCAGAGCCTGCGAGGCCGTTGTTTTCTGGCGCACCTTTCCAACAGACTGAACAAGTGCTGCCGCTCTTTCGGAGGCAGCAGCGTCGTCTACAGACTTCTCAGGCAAGTAAAGTGAAGCTGGTGGATCCAAGCTTGAGACACTGGTGATGATGAGCAGCCTCGGAAGTAGTAGATGTGGAGCTTGCTGACTTGTTGAATGGCAACTGCAGAATACGTTTCTGAAGGATTGGGAGTGGAAGAAGGGATGATGATGATGGAGTTGGTGGTCTTTGGTGGCCAATCAATCCAGAGCCTCTCCTGTTTTCTTTCTAGCACTTTCAATGATGCTGCTGCTGCAGTGGGGAGCAGCTCTGCTGCGGCAAGCAATCCACAAGTTGTTGCTGGTTGTCTGACTGATTTTTAGAAAATCCAAAAAAGTTTGAAAGCATTGAAAGTTTTGTTGAGGAAGTCTAGTTTGCTTGAGAATCAGTGACTACTGATGATGAGGAAACCATGAGAAGAAGAGGCAACCCATTAATGCATGTCAGCAGCAAGCCAGTGTGAAACAACAATCTTGGAAAATGGCTGGTGAAGGAAGCAGCCGGGGTTTGAGGCGGCAGAGCAGTGCAACAGTTTGTGCAGAGTTCAATTACAGGCTAGGCAAAACAATGGGGTTTGGAGCCTTCAGCAAAGTGAAATCTGCCACCCATTCTCTGACTGGCAAGAAGGTTGCCATCAAGATCATGAATCGCCACAAAATGAAGGACATGGAGGAGAAAGGTATATTCTCTTGTTGTCCCTCTGTTTTGATTTTCCATTTTTTACCTTCCTTTATGACCATGTTTGTTCTTGGTCAGTGCTATGAGTGCCCTACTGTTGAGTATACAACCCTTGAGTGGTTGGAATCCAAGGAATAGGGATTGCAGTCTGGGAAGAGATGTTTCTGATTAGTGGTTTCTTCATGAAGTGGGTTTTCATTTTTATGTTGAAAACTCCATCCAGTGTCACCCATCTGTGTATCCAATAGATGAAGAGTTTAGAGAACAATGGGTAAGCCAGATAAACAGGCATGGAAAATTCTTCTTCTTCTTCTCAGCCTTGGGATAATTAACTGTAAACCCCTTCTGTTAACATCATCTAGTTATGACCTTACTTTACTAGCAGGAGTTTGTTCAGCCTCTCAAGAATGTGTAAAATGTCTTTTTCATGTTGCAGTGAGGCGGGAACTCAAAGTTATGCAGGTGGTTATGCACCCCCACATTATTCGCTTGTATGAGATCATTGAGACCCACTCAGACATCTATGTGGTTATGGAGTATGTGGAGTCTGGGGACTTGTTTGATTACATTGTCTTGAATGGCAGGCTTCCTGAAGAGGAGGCCTGCCACTTCTTTCAGCAGGTACAAACCCTAGTATTTCTACAATTTGTACTGTTGATCCACCATATGAATAAGCAACAATTGAACAAATTGGCTGAATGCATGCTGAGCCACCTGAATAGGGTCTTCAAGGGTTGTTTGTCATTATCAAGTTCCACCTTCTCGTGACTGCCTGAGTGATCTGGTTCTCTAGTACTAAGAGGGGTGTTGTGTTATCCTGCAATGTGTACAGCATTGCGATGCATGTAGATGCAAGGCAAGGTGTAACAGAACTCAGTGGAAAGTACCTGCGTAGTGATATTGAATTATTTCTATGCAGCATACATTTCCAAGCATTTTCAGACATAGTGGTGGGTAGTGAAATTCAGGTATAATTTTTCTCATTTCAAACAGTAGCTTGAGATACTTGTTCGGGGTGAAATCAGATTATAGCAGGTGTGGAGTACTGCCATCGCAACAGGGTGGTACACAGGGACTTGAAACCTGAAAATCTGCTACTTGATGCAAAAAGGAGGAGTGTGAAGATTGCAGATTTTGGTCTGAGCAACATTATGCGTGATGGCCAGTTTCTCAAGACCAGCTGTGGCAGTCCTAATTATGCAGCCCCAGAAGTAACTATGAAGTTCTATTTTCTACTTTTACATGGTCTTTTGTAGGGATCATGCTTGAATGACTTGTATATTCAAGCAGAATCTGCATTGCTTGGTGGATGCTTCAGTTGTTTGTATACAAAGGGTGTGATTTCATGGCTAGAACCACAAAGCTCCATTAAACTGAACACTAGACCTCTAACCCTAAAAACCAGAGCTCACAGCGCATTGCACTGTTAGTACCAAACATATGAGCATGAAGCAAATTGAGTCTACACTTGTGAGCAGTAGCAGTATGTACCATGTTGCACAGGTCATGTGGCCTGGTACATGGACATGGTGGTCTAGTTCTTTGACCATTTGCTGGATGAATTGGAGTTATTGATTTGGACTGCAAAATTTCTCAAACTGGCTTGCTGTGTATGACAGGTGATACAAAGAAGGTACTATGCTGGGCCTGAAGTAGACGTGTGGAGCTGTGGTGTGATCCTATATGCAATGTTGTGTGGGATCTTGCCGTTTGACGATGAGAACATATCGAGCCTGTACCAGAAAATCACGGTACTTTCTCTAAGTTTTCCATTGATGTATAGTATAATGTGCAGAGAAAGGCATAAGGCAACATGACCAGCAAAGTATCCTCCATTTTCATGTTCCTGTTTTCAAGAAGGTAATCATGGTGAGTTCATCTGATGTTGGCAATTCTGAAAGTGCTATATGGCACAACTTTGCAGAAATGGAGCTTCTTTACTATATGACTGAGATTGATTGCAGGATCCTGAATGGTGTATTGAGTACTACACTTAAGAACCACAGAAAAGCCAAGTGTTAAACTTCAGGACAAAACAGCAGCTATATGTGCAAGCAATTCTTTAATGGGGTTTAAACATTAGCTTTGCTTTCGAAGGTTTCTTTTGCTAGTTTTGCCTCCAGTCATACTGTCCCCTCTTTCAGCAAAGATGCATTTGAAGAAGCAAGGTTCTTCTTCACTCCCCACATGATAATGGAGCTCAGTGGAGATATCCTGATCACAAATCAATTGCAACCTACACTTGCTGAGTACTTGTTGCTTTGTCCCTCTGCAGGATGGAATTTATACACTCCCATGCCATCTTTCAATGCAAGCAAGGGATCTCATTACACGCATTCTGAAAGCTGACCCCCTGCACCGGATAACCATTCCTGAGATTCGAGGTCACCCATGGTTTCGAGTGCAGCTCCCCCTTTATTTGGCTGTCCCTCCACCTGAATATGCCCAACAGTTAAAGCGGGTGATCTTTTTTTCTTCTGTTGGCATGCTTTCCCTGATGAGGATCGGGGTGGTTTATTGCTTTGCCCTGCACTAGCTTATTTGTCAACATCTGAACAATCCCTTTTTTTTCAGAGCATGCCTGGAGCTTTGAAAACTGCACAAGACAGTCCTACAGTCCAAATTCTTTTCTTTACTTGGTTGAGATCAAACCTAGGGAATTCACATGTCTCCATGCATGGAATGTTGTGATTGTTCCTACCCATCTGATTCATTCAAAAGAGGTCTCAATGTAATTGTCCCCAGTTAACAAAGTCTCCAAATGTTGTAAATTGACTTGAGCACATCGACCAGATATATTAACTGTTTGTGAGCAGCTCTGTTGGATGATTGTTTAGTTTCACCTGACTTTGCAGATGTCATTGCAGAATGCATTGTCACTGGTAATGCCTATTTACAGGTGTTTGTACTGAAGATTGGCATGTGGTCTTCCAATCTCCTGAAATCTATTATGTAGTCACCCTTTACTAGCTTGCTTGCTGAAACAGATCGATGATGATGTTGCATCAAGAGTGGAGAAATTGGGCTTTGATCGCGAGCATTTAATTGATTGCTTACTCAGGCGGGAGACAACAAAGGTGTGTATAGCTCTCTCCATCAGTTTTTACATCTTTAGTACTGAGGGCAATTGCATATAGAGCCAAGAGTTGAGCATCCAAACCACAAGTCTCCTTGTCTAAGTAATCACTTTATTTAAGCCTGTGTGAGCTGTCCTCACTAGTTGTTGTTGAGCGTCTTAGATTGTCTTGCCACCAGTTACAAATAGGCATACTGAAGATGCCACTGTCCTTCTAGTTGTGATACTTTTTGAGATGCTTGCTGCCTGTCATGTAGAAATTCTTTTCATAATGGACCTCAAAATGTAGAGCAATCAGCAGAATGACTTCATCATGGGCATATTGTTTGCAAAAATGCTGGTAAGCATTAACTGATAGGGGTTTATCTTTTTAAGTCCTGTTTAGTTTGGCTGTTGTTGACATTACTGGACATGATGTTTGGTGACAGGCAACAGTGACATACTACCTACTGTTGGACAGTCTGCACTCTGAGAACCAGGATGACTACCTGGAATCTGAATTTGATGAACTGGTGAGCTCCAGATTTATGTAGAAGTTTTTGTATCAGAATTATATCTTGATCTTGCACAGGTTCTACCTGCTGAACCAACCTGTGCATGGGCTTGGTCGTTACCTAAACCTCCTGTGGTCATTAATTATGACATTTGTGGACAGATAAACTGATCATGCCATTTACATTTTGCTCCAAGATAGCAGTTTGTGGGCTCTAATCTGAAGCCCTGCAGAACAGAAGTCATAGGAAAAATCACTTGGTCATTATGAGTGAGCTTTGTCCAATGTGAAAGAATTGGTCAAAGGTTATTTTCTCTACAGGTGTAGTGTCAAGAGGAATGGAATGATGTTCAGGTGTGGTAATTCATCCAAAGGCAATAATCAGAGCAAATTGCTCTTAAGGCCACATGCCTGTTTCTTTCTTGTGCAGAGGTCCTCAAGCATGTAATCTCCCCTCTGCCTGTAATAAAGTAAAGAAAAGTTGGAGTTTTCAGTATGATTGGGGGTGGGATGAACTTGCTTACCTTTTTTTGGCTGGAATTTCACTCTTTGTTTCCTGCTTTTCTTCATGGCAAGATACACAGGATGAGTATATGTCAGTTGGAGACTTACAATCATTTAGCTTTGGCACATGCTGCAAGTTATGAAAGATTTGTTGGAAATGAACTTGTCTTCCTGAGATCTGTAATTTACTTTCTTCACAAGTAACTTTCAGGTTTGATGAGAACTGACTGTTGCCTTCCTTTTTAGTTGAGGCCAATGAGGTTCTGGAGCCTCATTGGTATGCCAGTTGTCTTGGAGATCTATAAAGAGCAATAGTATGTCAAGGGATACACATCTATACCTGTTTTTCTTGTATTGTGCAAGTCAAGATATATGTGCAGTATAATAAAGTGCCACTTTAAGTGGAAAGCAACAAGGGTGGCGGGTTTTCAGGAAGCCATTGCTTGCAATCGTGAAGATCCCACACAAAGTGTGTCAGTAACAGCCGGGATTTCAAACCATCAGCTACAATCATCTAATGAAGCTTATGTTCACACTACAAGCTTGGAACAGAAGCCAAAAATTTCTGCGCTTATGTCCTCAACAAGGATCGCTCCTGGTGGGAATTGGGCTGTTGGCCTCCAGGTACCTAACCTTAAAAGATCTCTTGGCTATCAAAACAAGTACTTGTAAGCAATCATACTGTCTATATTTTGGATGTGACCAAATGAATTCATGACTTAGTATACTTTGTTTGCAGTCCCAGGCAGATCCCAGTGAAATCATGATGGAGGTACTGAAGACCTTGCAGGAGTTAGATATTGTGTGGAAGGTAATAGGAGCATATTCGGTTAGGTGCCGGTGGGTGCCACCTCCACAAAACCCAAGCAAGAGCTGTAACTGGTCTGCTGGAAATAGCTTAAGTGAGTCACCAATGACCTTGGGATCCTTCCACTCAAGTGAAATGAGCTTTCAAGCAAATGGTGTCATGCTGGATGACAACAAACTGGGAGACCAATTTCTCGTTCGATTTGAGATTCAAGTATGTTGGTTGAGAACATGCTCTCTCCTCACTTTCTGTTTTACAATGTACTCGCTATTAATCCAATCACAAGTTCTGATTCAAAAGTTCATTTCATACAGGTTACTGTTAATGGTTACTGAACAATTGAGAGTGTTACTGCTGTTCATACTGCTAGTTTTATTGTTCATTTTGAACTAGTTCTTCTTCCCTTCTGAGTATTTTGTCTTCCCTGTTCTTTTAGTCCTTATCTGGAGTTTTTCTTCGACTTGAAAGGAGAAGTTTTTCACCTGGTTCTGGTTATACCTTTGGTTGTGAGTTTCGAGACACATGGAGAGTTATTGCTGACAATCCAAAAATATATTGCTGTTCAGTGCATATGTGAGTTGGAAGAAACTTGTAATGGGTTTGGATTTCACTGACCTACATATGGGTAAGGGGTGAATTGCAGCTTTTCAGGATAAGGGAAGGGAAATATTTGCTGGATCTCCAACGAGTTGGTGGCCCCAGTTTTTTGTTTCTAGAGCTCTGCTCGTCCTTCCTTACAGAGGTTGGGGCAGTCTGAACATCATCAGCATCCTTAGTAGTGGCTTGACTTTCAGTGCTGCCAACTTCTCGTTTGTTTGCTTGGTAAGTAGCAAACTCCTCACTCATGAACATCATATGTGTTGATTTTCTTTGCCTCTTAACACTAATATCTGAATCCCCAGGACACTACAAAACACAGGAAAAACTATCCACCTTGGACCTTTAGGTCATTGGCTCTAGGAGGAGATTTCACACATCCGTATAGGATACAATTGGAGATACTATTTTGGCTTGAGCTGGTTGTCTCATTGTTGTCCAACTTCACAAACAGTAGTAAAAAAATGTATACTTGCTACAGCTTGATGTTTTTAATGCCACTTTTATCATCAATCTAGCAAAGACTCTGATTCATCACTACTGATGTGATCTGTGTGAATTTGGTGCAGAATTTCTCAGGGAGAAAGAGGAAAAAAAGGATTTGATCAATCGATCAATCAATGATCTTCTCAAAAAAGTTCTCTCTCATGTACATTGTACATTTGCAAACCACAGCCCTTTTAAATTATCATAGTCTCTTGACTCTCCACCCATGACCTGCCACCACTCCTTAGGTCTCCCTGAGTTTTTGAGATCGAATTTTGAGTCCCTTATTATTGCTATTGATTACAAGCAATTTTGTAGTGTATGTATGTATCCAACAAAAGATTATCCATTATTCATATATTGTTCTCTCTGGCAGATGGATCGGTGTATGCGGTTTTGAAAACTTGTACAGTTGGCTTTGTTCTGTCTGAAATGGCAGATCATGTCTAAATGTAAATCAGTTTGTTTCTATGGGGATTGGAATGAAAGATCAATCTGCAGATGATGGTACCTGGGAACAGCAGCAGCAGCAGCAGTAGCAGCAGATGTACAAGAGTCCATTCCAGATGCAAGATACAAGAGAAATTTGCAAATATGTACTTAGGAGAGAATCTGCTGCATCATCAGGAATTGGAAGTGAATGTATTTGTTGATGTACATTGGGTGGACTGAGCCAACATACAGATGGCCATGAGCGGGGCTTAACAAGTGTCCATTATCTGTTGTAATTGGTCTCATGAATTTCCATTAACTGTTGTAACTGGCATTCAAGCCAGGTGTAACAAATGGTCATTGTCTGATATAATCAGCACTCAGCAGAGAGAATCTGCCATGTCATTAGGAACTGTGTCCTCACGATGTCTTATGTGCTAGCTGCATGCGTTTGAAATAGCAGTTAACCGAAATAGCAGTTAACTAAAAGAAATTTAGAGTGAAGGGTTGTATCTCTCCTTGGTGCCAATTATGTGGTGGCAGTCATGTAACCAAATAGTCGCAGTAACAGTAACCACAGCACCAGCACCAGCACAGCATGGAAGAGAAAACATAAATTTGTACTTTCAGGCATTCAAAGACCCATTTCACCAGCATCTGCAACTATGAATTACCCACTTATTGCATTTTGCCTGACTATCAAGGACTAGATGGCTGTGAGAAGAGGGCCAAAACTCTATGTTAACCTTTCAATCAAAACACTGGAAACTATAATTACATACACTAGTTCTGTCAAAACTCATTGATGGTGTCAAGGACCAAATATTTCTTGATAGGAATTGAGAAATTTTCTCAATACTTATGATTCAACTCAACCTGAAGAAAAGGAGACTTGACCATAATAAGGTTATGAAACCTTTGAAGATCTGAAAACATACTGGCAGCAAGAAAATGAGGAACCCCAACACTTAAAACAAAAGAGAAATTAAAGATGAAAAAGAAAAAATCAGATGTGGAAAGCATGAAAGAAAATGAGTGACTTGCAACCCTAAAGAAAAAGAGAGAACAAGATGACTTAGTGGTTTGGATGACAGATATGGTCATACACATTCGAGGACCAGCAAACACAGTAAATGTGGTAGATACAGTTAGACACATGTTCAAGGAACCTTCAACAGCAACATGTCTTTATGTATGGTATTGCTCACCTACCTGGACATCCCCCATCTTCATCAGTTCCCAGTGGCAGCGATGGGTGTAGCTTCTCAATGTCCAACATGAGGCAACATACTGAGTTTCTGTCACAAGACCGGAAGTAATTGGAAAATTATCATCAGCCAACATCAGCCATGATGCTTGTTAGCTCAATAAAACTTAGAAGACATTGAGAAGACCAAGAGAATCCCAAAAAGAAAGAGGAACAGAAAAAAACAAAGAGAAAGAAATGGAACAAGGAAAGGAATGGGAAATACTCAAAAGAGAAAAAGAGGGAGAAACAGACTCAAGCTTGTTACTCATAAATGAGGAGATGATGATGAACTTCACGACAGGACATGACATGCCACAATATGACTTGCACAGAATTGCTGGCTGGCCAATTGTCTGAAGCTCTATCTTTTATGAAATATTGTACAAACTGTGGAGAAGGACAGAACTTTGACACAGAGACTCACGCTTTCTATGTCCATAGAGAAACATTGCAAAAGGTCCCATATGGGGATCAGCTACACAACTACTACTTCATATCTTTCTGTTCAACATAGATGCAGCACAAGCTATAAATTGCAAGATACCACCACCACCACCACAAGAACAGAGCCTGAATGGCTCATTCATTGAGTTGCTGCTCATCAAATTCCAGATATGCAAGGTTGGAGCACATGGTGCTGCACCATGCATCAAACGCCTCAGAAAGATTTGGCCAATTTTGTGTTGGCCAGCTTTTGAGATATGGCACTTGCTCAAGAGGAGGGAGGGTCTTGAGGACTCCATTCAGGGCTTTGTCAACATTCTTCTTGGTGGCCTCGTAGATACAGAAATCAATTGCTACCAGCTCTGGCAGCCATGCTTCAACCAGAGCAAGGCGCACAGAATTCTCCAACCAGATTTCTCCCTTTGCCACTATTTCCAGATAGCGCACAAGCACATTGCAGGTGTCTTGGACAAAGTTGAGACCTGAGTATGCATACTCTGTGCTCACAAGAGGCCAGATACCAAACAGCATTTGAGAGAAGGATCTGTCAACAAAGATCGTCCTTGCTGCTAACTCAGCAATCCCAAAATCAACAAGGGAGTTCAACAGCCAGAACAAACCTTTGCCTGCAACAGAGAATTCTTCATCTTTATACAAGTGGGGGATCCTGCAATGTTGCCTAAAATCGTCAACAGCCCGCTGTAGAGCATCGTACATAACAGCTTTCACGACATTAGCAACAGATTTAGACACTGCTGGTCCCCGCATTGACACCTTCAGTAACCTCTCAAATGCAGCTCTGTTTTCCAGCACTTTAGTCTCAATCATCTGATCCTGCTGATTCAACTGCATGCTCTTCAAAAGCAAAGTCTCAAGTACCTTCTTCAATGCATCCAAGGAGCTGTCTCTTGCCAGGTTCCCAAAAGTACCAAGCCGGGCAGCCAGATCAGGCGAAGGAGCAATCTGGAAAGTGGAGACTGCACATCGAATGGCATCCAGATCCACTGCACTCCATGGCATCAATGCCAGGTATCGCATGCAGGTATCTACACAGTCCTGGAAAACAAGCTGTGCTGCAACAGGCAACACTTCTATAGCATGTGCCACATTCTCAAAGGAGGCAGGAGAGACTTGCTGGGCGTACAGAAGCTGCATACATCGCGTGTAAGCCCGCGGATTGCTGCGGGCCTCCAAGGTCAGGTCAAGAGGAGGAAGGTCATTCTTGGACCAACGCTCCGCCAAGCATGCATCGAAGTATTGGCAACGTCGTAGATATGCGGAATGGACATGTAGGGTAGCGACAGCAGCATCTACCTGATCCGCCGTCAGCTGCTGCTGCTGCTTCTTCGATGATTGCCCTTGCTGCTCCAGGGATTCGCCTCTACTACGCAGATCTGAGGGGCCGCATTGTAGTTTTCTGGATTTTTTGCAAGGAGGAGGTCCTTTCTCTGAGGAGGAGTCGCCCTCCTCCTGTTGTCTCTGGAACTGGTCCGGATTTCCTCCTCCTCCTCCTGCCTGCTGCTGCAATGGTACCAACCGCAGAGTCACGTCGCTAGTTTCGTCTTCCTTAAGCCACACCTCTGTCGGCATTCCTGAGCCATCTGCTTCCAGGCGCAAGGGTGGAGCCAAACGGAGCGTGATGCTGCTCTCGTCGTCTTTCGGCCACACCTCCATCAGCATCGCTACACTGCACCTCAGGACTACTAAGGAAGGAATAAACACCTGAAGACTGTGCACCTAAGACCTTAAGGTAGAGAACAGTTACAAACAGAGATAGCAAACGAAACGAGGACAGCGCAAGCACTCGGCAACATGTCCATTAGCATTCCTACCATGATATTCTTCTCTATGGAGAAACCCGACCGGCTTGCAAAGCAAGAGGAACAGAGCAAAATTTGACAGCAACGCCCCACAAAGGTCAACTGCAATGAGGAGAAACAAAAGAAGCAGCCTCAAAATGCAACAAACACTGCAACAAACAAAAAAAAGAGATGAAGAACCTGGGGGCCGGCGGGGGAGGTTCTTCTACGACAGAAGACACAAAAAGTGGCACATCCAGAAAGCAATTTTCCACAGCAAAAGGATCTATAAAAATTGGAAAAAAATTCAAAAATTCCCTGCAAACGCTTCTCCTGTATTTCAAGCTCTGGGGGAACTTGGATGTAGAGAAAAACAGCAAAACGAAGCAAGCAGACCACCCACTGTGTCGTTTTCTCTCTCTCTCTCTCTCTCTCTTTCTCACCCTCTCTCTCGCGCAGCAACTGTGCGCTTCCTTCCTCCCGCGGACCTTCCTGAGAGAGACGAAGGCTCAACAGCGTTCATCCAAACTACACAATTCACAGTTCATCCATCCATTTTTCATTCAGGATCAACAGAGTTCATCTAATTCATACAATTCACCATCATCTAGTAGTTTTCATCCAAATGTTCTTCACCAAGAGTTTTCCCCCTTCTTCTTTTATGATCATCTTTGTCTTTTTACCTGTCTATGTAGAAATATCTATATTTCTTTTTCTTTGTTTCCCTGTTATTCTTTTTTTTCCTTTTTTCTTTGCCACATGAGGTTCTTTCTATTAGGCTCAACAGAGTTCATCCATATTTCTTTTTCTTTCTTTCTCCTTTTTTTTTTTGCCACATGGAGTTTTTCTCTCATTCTCAGTAGAGTTCATCCAAACCACATAATGCACCATCCATATGTGTTCCTCTTGTTTGGTAGGGGGATGGTGTTGTGCAGATACCCAACTTGTGGGCCGCAAACTTGTTGACATCTGAGGAGAAAGTTGGAGAAGTCTGAAGAGCGGTCGATACATACCGGCCAGCTTTCACCATTGCACAAAGCATTCCTGGTGATAAGGAATTAGCAGTGGGAAAGCTGTCTAACAAAGAAGATGACGGAGAGAATGGTCTTGAAGATGAGAATCTGCAATGGTGCGCTTTTAGAGCACAAATTGAGTACACTGCCTGGCAGTAATTCTGAAGCCAATGGTTTTTCTAAGCAATGAACTCGAAAGCTCGAGGCACTGGGTGCTCACATGCAGCCTTTGGAGAGCAGAGATGTTAGAATTGCCTGCTGCAACCAAACAGTCCTCCGAGGATCCCCGGTTTTGAAGAACCTTGATATGCCTAGGATTACATGTAGCTAATCTCCATGCTTGTGACTGCTGTTCTGATTTGGCTGTCATTTATGATTCTAGAAAACATGTTCTTGAAGTCAGTGGAATAACGTTAGCTAGTCAGCTCCATTTTTTATGGAGGTGATGGACTGTTGTAACTCACTGTAGTTAGCGCTCACAGTACCAGTGTTGGGTGGGACAGAGATACTTGGCAATCACATAGGCTGAAATAAACCCAACAGCATGTGTTGTGTCATTCAAGGTTGTGTGCAGCAAAGAGTTGGCCAATTCTTTGCATGGGGTGTGAAGTTGTGAAAGTTCTACTCAGGATTTAAAATTTGTCATTGTACAGAGAGGCCAATTCTGCATAGAGTGAAGAGCAACCTCAAGTAAGGGCTCAATCTGTCATGTCTAGTGTATTGCTGAGGGCAAGGTGATGTCTTGTTTGCAGGACATCTTGCACTCAACTGACCATGACAGTTTTTCCAAGTTGTGGGGTCATGATCCTCGATTTGAATCTTTTGAGCACAAGGATCTTTGAGTCATTGCTCAATGAGAGGTGTGCTGTCAGATCCCCTTCAGGTTGTTGGGTTTTGATGCGGTTTGCCTACTCCTTAGAGCATTCCTTGGTATGGAACACTGACGTGCCATCAAGATGCAAGCAGGACTGAAAGTGCAGATATCTAATTTGAAAGAGAAGCAGCCTGCTAGTCTTCATGTGAGGGTAGGTATCAGGATAGCCAACCTTTCTTTTACAGAAGTTGTGGAAGCAGCCAGCTGGACAGTTGAGAGAGTCGGAAGATACTCTTCACACAAGGGAACATTGGTAAATAGAGATCATGGCAGGAGGAGTAAACAGTCCTGTGGTAGCTGCGAAGCTAACTAGTTCCAAATCAGAATCTGGACTGTTTGGGAAATGCTTTATCCAAGCCTCACAGGGTACTGTCACAGAACTGGCAAATGTTATCAAAACTACCATTCCTAAAATCCAAAACAATATTGTGGAAAGAGTCTAGGAATACCTTGTGAGGAAGTAAAGATGAACAAATCACCTGGAATTGTATAAGAGTGCCTTCACAATTGCAGCCTTAAGCATAAATCTGAGCAAAATCCATTCCACCAGACGTCCAAGACTGGAGGAGCTAGAGCACTTGCAACAAGTGCTTGCAGGTAGCAATCATATTTCGCATAGTGAGAACACTCAAGACAGTTGACATCAGAGCATCATATGGATTGAAAGATGGAGTTTTTTCAGGCTTCTTCTGCACGCAAAGGGAACAATCAAAACAACCATTCTCTTTAGCTCCAGGAAAATTGGGAAACTTCATTGAGGTGACTTCTCTCCACTGCAAGCATAACCATGAAACATTCAAGCTTTGTCTATCCAAAGATTGGAATACGTTCACACACAATTCTTAAAAGGAACAACAGTAGAAATGCATTGATGTTTGTCCTTCTTCTGAAAAATAGAAACAATGCATTCCAAATGCTTCATTACAATCTCAGCTTTGAACAACAGAAACTATTTATTCTAAATGCTTCATTATAATGACAAGCCACACACTGTCTCCTCCCCACACTCTGGAGAACACTTAAAGGGTTCATCAAACCTCCAAATGAGGAACAACTCTCATGGGCAAATATGTGAAATTGAGAAACTTATCAGAATACATGGATTGAATATATTCCTTCAGAGATAGTCACAGGATCGATCAAAGCCTGTTGGGACAGAGGTGCATCAAAAGCTGGGGCCAATTCTGACCATCTTCAATTTGCCACTGCACAAGGTGATGGAATTCAATCTTTTTCTTGCCTCTGTACTGAATTCTCTATTGCTTGCTACATTCAGAGCAATTCTTTCCAAGTGCAACAACAGATCATCTAGATAAATTGTTATTGACAACTTGATAACTCCATACAACAGGTGATGGAGCACAACTACTCGTGTGCATTAGAATGGTCATTTCTGCACCATGGGTGGAATATGTGTGAGCCTTGCACATGTGTTTCCACTCTAATGTCTTTGCAAAGCAGCTGAAGGTGAGGTCTTCATAAACACAAGTTCCAATACCAACTATCCTGAAATATACAACAGACAAAGAGAGTCAGGAGTCAACTAATACAAATCCTTCTTATCAATCTTTCGGGGATTGTTCAGAAATGTGAAAAAAAGTTTGAGCTCAATGTTTGACAGTGGTATCTCCTGACAGTGTCAGAAAGTGAGCTTTTGCCTTCTTTACAGTGTCCCCAGACTAGGCATTGATTAGCTGCTTCTACTGCTGGGGTCTGTCCTTCCTTAAGACAGGATTTTGTCATGTTCATCCAGATAGCACAACAAACTTTATTTGGACTGTTACATTGCATTTGCCTTTGACAATGGTGCTTATCTTTCTACTGGTTGTAATCTCACAAGTCATCTTACCTTATGAAGACATTGAAGAGGTAAGACATGCGGTTGCTATTGTACACAACTTGGCAATTCTTTGCAAAGCTTCTTAAGGTTACAATTCTTGGTTCTCAAAAGCAGAATTCCATTGCTTGTTTTGCTGAGTTTTTTCTGTCTGAGATAATTGGAATGTCTTTTGGGAGGGTATCCACAGATGAAGAGGAGCTAGCATGCAATCATCAACCCTGCCATAAACATTACATTTCAATTAGGTTCTAGAGGTCAAGGAGTTGCCTCATAGAAATGACCCCTACATGTTGTGCGACATCAAAATCTCAAATCCATTTACCATAAGCATTGCACTGGTCTCCAATTTTTGGATTAACAGTTCCTTATGATGGTATTATGTAACAATATAGTAGGATGATGATTTTGGTTGGAAGTGAATTAGGGAAGTAGAAAAGCAACAATTAAGTGGACTATCAAGACCTATCCACAAAAGATGTATGCAGAATGCCATTCCAAAGTGTTCTACATGGTGAATATTATCTGAACAAGAAAAGAAACACTTACCAATCTCCTCTAGGAAGAGCAATAGCAGGTTTAAGCATACTGAAATCAAGAGTCAAAAAGTGGAAAGAATGGAATTAGGAACGAATAACAGTGATGA
>Ga0116227_10009862_pt1 | contig 17073 bp, 15 predicted proteins | sample S1TSphgellanicum_FD_89693 | JGI IMG/M metagenome (GOLD analysis project Ga0116227, IMG submission 89693) | Host-associated microbial communities from peat moss isolated from Minnesota, USA - S1T2_Fb - Sphagnum magellanicum MG | ecosystem: Host-associated > Plants > Peat moss > Unclassified...
CGCCGAAATCGGTTTTGACGTCCGCGCCACACTTGATCAGTAAAAGGAAGTAACAATGGCACATGTACAACCGGTTCATCACGACAATATCTTCAAATCATTGAAGGACGTGAAGTTCGAAGAAACGATCTCGCATGAATGCGGCGTCACCATGAATGACAGCGTGGAAGCCCGCGCAATTGCCGAGGTGATGGCGGCAAAACCTGGCATCCGCGTCACCTATCAGCCAGCACTTATCCGTATTGATGGTACCGGCAAAGTCACTTTCAAAATGGATGAGATTTCCGAAGCGCTCGGACGCACGATCACGCCCTACACGTTTGAGATTTCCACCTCTACCCATTATGGCCGGATGGTCATGGTGGATGACAACACCGTGACCTTGTTCGGCGATATGGACGAGGCCATGCAGTACATCAAGTACGACTAAAAGCTCCCTGGCGGAGAAAGAGTCCGCTCGCGGCGCGTCCGCGGGCGGATTTGCGATTCAACGAGAATAAACAACAAGGAAATCCAAGATGCCGAAGATCATGTTGCATGACGAAGCCGCGCGCGCCGCCCTTGGCCGTGGTGTTGCCCAGCTCGCCCGCGCCGTGCGCGGCACGCTGGGGCCGCGCGGCATGAATGCGATTATCGATAGGCCGATTGGCACGCCGATGGTCTCGCGGGATGGGGTTTCCATCGCCGCGGAAATCGAGCTGCCCGATAAATTCGAGAATATGGGCGCGCAGATTTTGCGCGAGGTCTCCATGCAGACCAACGAGGTTGCCGGCGACGGGACCACCACCGCGACGGTGCTGGCGGATGCGCTGGTGCAGCAGGGCCTGGCCCGTATGGCGGCCGGCGATAATGCGGTGGATTTGGTGCTTGGCATGGAAGCAGCACTTGAGAATGTGATCGATTCACTCCGTGCCTTGGCGCGGCCGCTACGTGGCATGTCGGAGATTCGCGCCGTCGCGACCATCGCGGCGAATAACGATCCCGTAACCGGCGGGCTGGTGGCCGAAGCCATTGAACGCGCCGGGCCGCAGGGGATCGTGACTGTGCAGAACAGCGCCACCGTGGAAACGCTGCTGGATGTGACGGACGGCATGAGTTTCGACCGCGGGTATATCTCGCACCACATGGTGACGGATGTAGAACGGATGGAAGTGGTGTTGAACGACCCGCTGATCCTGATGACCGATCTGAAGCTGATGACGGCGCAGGAAGTTGAGCAAGTTCGGGCACTTCTGGGCGACAAGAAACGCAGCCTGCTGGTGATCGCCGAGGAGGTGGCGCCGGCGGCGGTGATGGCGCTGCTGGCAACGCGGGAGGACGGCGTGCCGGTGGCCGCGATTCACCCGCCGGATTACGGGCATTGGCGCAAATCCATGCTGGAGGATATCGCCATCACCACCGGCGGCCGGGTTATTTCCCGCGACCTCGGGGGCAAGATTGAGACCGCCGTGCGGGCGGATCTGGGTGCGGCGAAGCAGGTGCGGATCGGCGCGAATATGACGGTGATTTCCGGCGGCGGCGGCGACCCGGCCGCCATCACCGCGCGGCGCGAGCAAGTGGGGCGGCAGATCGACATCGCCCCCAATAATATCGACCGCGACAAGCTGGAACAGCGGCTGGCGCGGCTCTCCGGCGGCACCGCGACCATCCTGGCGGGCGGCGCCACGCCGGTTGCGCAAAAACGCCACGCTCAGCTGATCGAAGACGCGCTGGCCGCGGCCCGCGCCGCGATTGCCGAGGGCGTTGTGCCGGGCGGCGGGACGGCACTGGCGCAGATCGCCCCTGGCCTGGCCGGCAAAATGGCGAATCTGCTCAATGGCGCGCAGGTGGGGGCGTCCCTGCTGCAGGGGGCGCTCACCGCACCGCTCGCGGCGATTGCCGCAAATGCTGGTTTTGACGGGGCGGCGATGGTCAAGCGCGTCAGCGGCGCGCCGCTGGGCACCGGGCTGGATGCACGGAACGGCACGTTCATCGCGATGGATGAGGCCGGCATCATCGACCCTGTGAAGGTAACCGTCAGCGCTCTTCGCAACGCGGTTTCCGTCGCCTCGCTCATCCTGACGACCCACACGCTTATCGCAGACCGGCCGGATTACGTGGACCCAACGGCGGGGCCGGCGATGGGCGGTGGTGCTGAAAAACTGGGACGTGCCTGACCACCGCAGCGGAGGCCCGTTGAGCAAAATTCTGGTCACAGACCGGGATAAGATGTGGGCGTGGGAGCGGTTTCTGACCGGCGAGCCGGAGGCCGCGATTCCCCTAGGTAATGTTGTCATCTCCTCCTGGCGGCGCAGCCTGCAACTTGGCGTCAACGCCAGCGGCCGGGCGGCGCCCATAGCGGCCGAAGGCGACAAATTTGCCGCGATAAAGCACCGCAACCGCCAGCTCATCGCCGCCTCGGCGGATATTTTTCGCCGCATGCGCGACGTGTTCGAAGAATCGCGCTGCATGATGCTGCTCACCGGCCCGGACGGGATTGTGCTGGAGGCGGTGGGCGATAACCGCACCTTGACCGAGGGTGAACGCATCCATCTGCTGCCCGGCGGGCAGTGGTGCGAGGATGTGATCGGCACCAACGGCATCGGAACTGCTCTGGCCACCGGCCAGCCGGCGCAGGTGCACGCGGCGGAGCATTTTTGCGAAGGCATAAAAAGCTGGACCTGCGCCGGCGCGCCCGTGCGCGAGCCAGGCACCGGGAGGATTCTAGGCGTGGTGGATATTTCGGGTCCACCCTCAACGTACCATCGCGGGAATCTCTCGCTTGCCGTCGCAACCGCAAGGGAAATCGAAACCGCATTGGCGGAGCGCGCCGGCCAGGAGCATGTGCGGCTCCTGGAACACTGCCTCGAACGCCTGCCGCCTGGTGCGGCCAATTTCATGCTTATCGACCGTTCCGGCCGGGTGGTCTACGCGAAAGGTGACGCACCGGCGGTGCTGCCTGGTCTGGACCCGGACGAATCCTTGGAACGCTGGGCGAAACGCCTGCCCTCCGGGGATTTCGACCCGATCATGCTGGATGGCAGCACGGTTGGCGCGCTGATCGTGCAGGGGCAAAAGCCGCGGCCGCGCGCCCAGCCGCCGGCGCCGGCCTGGGAGTATTTCGCGCAAATCGTCGGCCGCAGCCCGGCGATGCAGGAGACCGTGGCCCGCGCCATGCAGCTCGCACCACGCCGGGTGGCGCTGCTGATCCAGGGCGAGACTGGGGCGGGCAAGGAGGTTCTCGTCCGCGCCATCCACGCCGCCGCCGATCCTGGGCCGCTCATCGTCTTTAACTGCGGCGCGGCGACCAAGGAACTGCTGGCGGCGGAACTTTTCGGCCATGTGCGCGGCGCCTTCACCGGCGCGTTGCAGGAGGGTAGGGCGGGGCGGTTTGAACTCGCAAATGGCGGGATTTTGTGCCTGGACGAAATCGGCGAGCTGCCGCTGGATATGCAGCCGATTCTGCTCCGGGTGCTAGAGGAAGGGGTGGTTTACCGGGTGGGCGATGCGACACCGCGCAAGGTGGATGTGCGGCTGATCGCGCTGACCAACCGCAATCTGCGTCAGGAAGTCGCGGCCGGGCGGTTCCGGGCGGATTTGTTTTACCGGCTGAGTGTGACAAGCATTGAAATTCCGCCGCTGCGGGCGCGGCCGGGGGATGTTGAAATTCTGCTGGACCATTACAACCGCGCGCTGGCGGAAAAACATGGCGTTCCGGAACGGTTTTTTGGCCCGGCCGCGCGCGCCGCCCTTGCCGCCTATAGCTGGCCCGGGAATGTGCGGGAGCTGCGAAACATGGTGGAAGGCCTGCTGCTGACCGGCAGCGGCGAGGTGACGCCGGACGAGTTCCCGCCCGAACTTCAGGGATCTGAAGACGGGGGCGGAGAAAGAATCCGGCTGGATGATGTTGGCCGCCAGGCGATCACGCGCGCCATAGAGACCACGGGCGGCAACCTTTCGGAAGCCGCCCGCAAACTGGGGATTGCGCGGAGCACACTGCACCGGCGCATCCGGCGCGAAGGCGGGGGTTAGATGGTAATCGCCACCTTCAGCACCCCGTCCCGCTGGTTAGCGAACAGATCATAGGCTTCCTCAATCTGGTCCAGCTTGAAACGGTGCGTCACCAGACCGTTGAGATCGACCCGGCCGGACGCGATGACCTCCAGCATCCGCCGCATCCGCTCCTTGCCGCCAGGGCACAAGGTGGTACGGATGGATTTGTTGCCGAGGCCGGCGGCGAAGGCATCCAGCGGGATTTTCAGATCGCTTGAGTAAACCCCGAGGCTGGACAGGACGCCGCCCGGCCGGATGACGCGCAACGCAGCCTCGAACGTCGCCTGCGTGCCCAGCGCCTCGATGGCGACGTCAACGCCGCGGCCATCGGTAAGCCGCATGATGGCATCCACCGGGTTTTCTTTTTTGAAATCCACCACGACATCCGCACCCATGCGTTTGGACATTTCCATCCGCGCCGGGACGGTATCTACCGTGATGATCCTGGTGGCACCCATCAATTTGGCGCCTGCGGTCGCGCACAGGCCGATGGGGCCTTGCGCGAAAATCGCCACCGTATCGCCGATCTTGATCTCGCCGGTTTCCGCGCCGGCGAAGCCGGTTGACATGATGTCTGGACACATCAGCACCTGTTCATCCGTCACGCCATCCGCCACCGGTGCGAGGTTCGCCATGGCATCCGGCACGCGGACGAACTCGGCCTGGCAGCCATCGATGGTGTTGCCGAACTTCCAGCCGCCGATGGCCTGCCAGCCGTGCTTGGTGCCGGCGCCATCCTGCGAGCCGCAGCCGCATAGGCAGGCATGGCTCCAGCCCGAAGGGGTGATGGCGCCGGCGATGACGCGCTGGCCCTCCCGGAAACCTTTTACCGATGAGCCGAGCTTTTCGATGATTCCGACAGGCTCGTGGCCGATGGTGAGGCCGCGGGCGACGGGGTATTCGCCTTTCAATATATGCACATCGGTGCCGCAGATGGTGGTGGTGGTGACGCGCATCAGCGCATCCTCCGGCCCGATGTCCGGCACGCGTTTGTCTTCAAGGACGATCCGCCCTTTTTCGACGAAAATGGCTGCTTTCATTATTTCCTCCGGTTTTTCACGGCATCTTTGCTGGCCGCAATGTTGAGAAAGCAATTGCCGTGCCATGCACAACCGTTACGCGAGGCCTTGCGGAATGCGATGAACACGCCGAAGTTTATGGGTGATGCCGCAGCAACCCGCCTCGCTGCCGGGGCTGTTGGCCCGGCCGGTGAAACAAGCCATCGCCGCCAATGTCGCCGCCATGTTCAACGACAGGGCGCGGGGGGAAGCGCCGGTTAAGCGCCGGGCGGACGGGCTGTTTGGGCCGGGCGCGGTGGCGTGGCGGGTGCATGGGGATGTGACATCGATGATGGTGGGCGGCATTGCCGGGCTGCTGCTGCAAATGCTGCACCCCGCCGTGCTGGCGGGTGTGTGGGACCATTCCAATTTTCGTGCCGACATGCACGGCCGGCTGCGGCGGACCGCGCGGTTTATCGCGCTGACGACCTATGGCGGCAGGGCCGAGGCGGAGGCGATGCTGGCGCGGGTTAGGGGCATTCATGACCGGGTGACCGGCGTGTTGCCGGATGGCGCGGCCTACCACGCCAACGACCCGGCGCTGTTGGCCTGGGTGCATGTGACTGAATCCGTTAGTTTTTTGGCTGCATGGGTGCGGTACGCGGAGCCAGGGATGTCCGGCGCGGACCAGGACCGGTATTTTGATGAAATGGCGCGGATTGGCGCGGCTTTGGGGGCCGACCCGATCCCGCGCAGCCGGGCCGAGGCGCGGCGGCTGATCGCGGCGATGCGGCCGCAACTGCGGTTTGATGCGCGGACGCGGGAAGTCGCGCGGCTGGTGCTAAACCAGCCAGCACGGAGCCGGTTGGCCGAGCCGTTGCAGGCTCTCACCATGCAGGCGGCGGTTGACCTGCTGCCCGACTGGGCGCGGCAGATGCACGGCTTGGCCAGCCCCGTGCTGACCCGGCCGCTGGTGCGGGCGGGGACGCTAGGGGTGGCGCGAACGCTGCGCTGGGCGTTTCGGTAAGGGGATTTTGATAACACGTGAGCGGTTTGATAACATCCGGCGAAGGGGCGGGGTTATCCACATGCCGCGGGTGGTCGTTCCGGATGGCGGCAGATATTTGTAGACGTGGCGGTTGGCACGGTTTATTGAGAATGTCGCAGGGAAAGGACATTGGCATGACTGATCCGGAGGCGGCGATCGTGAAGATTCGGCTTGATTGGTCCAAGCTGCTTGGCTTCGATCAAATCAAGACTGTGGAGCGCGGTGAGTTGCGGATAACTGATAGTGGTTTCTCCAAGATTGGCACCAAGGGGTGCAGGGCGAAGGAACAGTCATAGGTTCAGCGTGGTAGCGGCTGGGTCTGCATTGGCGGCGTGCCGGGACGGTAAGGCGCAATGACGGCCAACATCTTGTTTCGCCCGGATGCGGCACGGGCGCGCGGTCTTGACGGACGGATGCGGACGCGTCTTGCGGATAGCTTGGCGTATATCGCCGCGGAAGTGGCTGGCGCTATTCCGATTCAGCATGAAAAACTTTCCGGATTCCTGCAAAGGCTTGCGCGGGCGCCGGTCTCCGCGCTGGTTTTTGGCGCCTATTTTGACTTGGTGTTTGCGCTGGAAGCCGGCGAAATTCATTCCGCGGCGGCACTTTTGGAGGAAATTCTGGCCGCCCCTTCAGCACCGGCCGGACTGGCGGTTTTCAATATTGGCGATCCATCCCGCCCGCCCGATGGCCGCCGGTATTTGCGATTGATCAATACCGATCCCGCCATGCGGCTGGCGCTCCGTTCGCCGCCGCCAGATGTCGAGGCCGCGGCCCGGCGCCGGCTGCAAGAGGCCTTCCAGCTGCTGGAGGCTGGGTTTCCTGACCTGGCTGATGAGCTTCGGACGCTGATCCGCGAGATTGTCCTGGCCGTGAACGCCGATGACGCGGACGAAAGATTCGACGGCGCCTCGTCATTCATGCTTTGGGGCGCGATCATCCTGAACGCGGAAGCGTCCGACACGCCGATTGCTCTGGTGGAAGGGTTGGCGCATGAGAGTGGCCATAATCTGTTGTTCGGACTTTGCGCGGACGGGCCATTGGTTGAGAATGACGATTTCGACCGTTTCCCATCACCCTTGCGCGCCGATCCGCGCCCGATGGACGGCATCGTCCATGCCACCTACATCATCGCGCGGATGCACCAGGCCGTGCATACAGTGTTGAATGCCGGCGTTCTGGACGGCGAGCAGGCGGTATACGCGCGGTCAAGCCTGCAAGGCCACGCCGAGGCTTTCCAACGCGGCATGGATACCATCGACAGGCACGGCAGGTTAACGCCGCTCGGCCACGGATTGCTGGAAGGTGCGAGCGATTACATGCGTATTTGCGCGTAACGGTGCGCGGCGGCACGTTGCATGATCGTCTTTTTGGCAACGTACGGGCACCGGTACACATTCGATGCGATCCAGCAATGGCAGATCACCGATATTAAAGTGATGTCTTACGATAGGCTGTTCCAGTCGGCGAAGCTGGCCGAAGCCACCTATGTCTTTACGGATTTTGACCGGCTTGGCTTTTGGGAGCTGGAGCTTGCGGCGGATGCCTATCGGGCGCTTAGCGCCGCCGGATTCCGCGTTTTGAATAACCCGGCACGGGTGCGCCAGCGCTTTTCGCTGCTGACAGCGCTGAAAGCCGCGGGATTGAATCGTTTCAACGTGTGGCGCGTGGAAGACGGCGCGTGGCCTGACCGGTATCCGGTCTTCCTGCGGCTGCAATCCGCGCATCGCGACCTGCTGTCTGATCTGCTTTTGACCCGCGAAACGTTGGAGCAGGCCATCGAGAGCCAGATTGTGCTGGGCCGCCCGCGCAAGGACCTGATGATCGTCGAATATTGCGCCGAGCCGGTTCGCGCTCAGATGTTCCGCAAGATGTCGGTTTACCGGGTGGGCGACCAGATTGTCCCGACGACAAGTGTCCATGACCGGACCTGGGCTTTCAGGGATGGCGAGCTTGGCGTGGCGGGACAGGCTGACTATGAGTGGGAATATCAGGCGGTTTTTGAAAACCGTTACGGTGGAGCACTTAGAAAAGCCTTTGAAACCGCCGATATTGAATACGGGCGGGCGGATTTTGGCCTGGTGGACGGCGCTCCGCAAATTTACGAGATCAACACCAACCCGTTCATCCGGCCGGCGGCCATGCCGCACCAGTTCGATACCAGAACGGCGACGCAGACGCTGGCCCGCGACAATTTTGTCAAGGCCCTGAAAGCGATCGACACGCCGTACCGAAGCAGCAACGAAGTGGCGAATGGCCCCTTGGTGTTGCAGCACATACGACCGAACGGGGAATGTGCACGGGCGCGCTGGACGCCATAGCGGCGGGACAAGTGGCGCGCCGTGCTAATTGCTTTCCCAAGCTTCACCTGCCGGCGCGCTTTCAGCTTCCGTCCTTGCCTGCCCCTCGAAGAGCGTTCGCAACATACGCCGTCCCGGCGCCTCGATCAGGTGATAGCTGAAATGGGCCAGAATGAGCGCCAGAACGAGCGCCAGAACACCGCCAATTATATGCCCATGCGCGACACCATGCGCGCGGGCCGTTTGGTATATGAAATCGATCAGAGGCCGCACCAGCAGGTGAATAAGATAGACGCTGTAGGACAAGTTCCCCAGATACGCCGCTGGCCGCGTCGAGAGCAGGCGCCCAGGGATATGAGCAGCGCCGGAGGCCAAGCTGATGACGAGAAAGGGAAACAGCAGAACGATGGCTAAGTCGGACTGTTTCCACCACAGGAGCACGAAGATTGTGAGGCAGATGACAGGCGACGCAAACGAGCTTGACCTGAGAAAGCGGCCCCAGGGCAATCCTGCAAATCGAAATGCTATCAGACCGAGTGAAAATTCAGATAAGCAGCGGAAAACGGGGATTCCATGACGATACGTATCAGTGCGAAGCGTTGCAGGGCTACCATACGGCGTCGTATGGCCACTATAGATGGCAACCGCCGCTAGGACCGCAACACTGAAAGCAGCAAAAACCCAGGCCGTAGCGGCGCTTTTAAACAGGCATGGTACGACCAGGATCGGGAATAAGACGTATGCCGCCCATTCCGCGCTTAACGACCAGGCGGGCAGGTTGATACTGTTGGCAATTCCCCAGGCTTGAACGAGTGCTGCGTTAATAAGGAACTTGACGGCCCAAATTTTGTCAGACGCGACTCCCCATTTGACCGAGTGGCTAACCCCGAAATAGAACAGCGCTAGCGCGGCTAGGGTTGTCATGAAATATATCGGATAGATCCGGGCAATTCGCCGGCCGAGGAATTTTCGGTAAGATGCAAACGAGAAATGACCGGCAAACATATGCTGGTAGCTGAGCGCCATTACAAAGCCGCTTAAGACGAAGAATAGATCGACCGCGATATACCCGTGACCAAAGAACTGAAAATTGCCGCCTGTTTCGCTATGGCCGAAATAGTGAAAAGTTATCACGTACAGGGCCGCAATGCCACGAATGCCGGTTAAAGCGGGGATGTTTCGTCCCGGACTTACGTCGTTCACGGCGAGGACTCCTGATCGGATGTTGATCCAGACGCCCCATTCGCCTTGGATGCTATCGTTTTCGTCTGGCAAGTGAAGCATCTGGTAGCAGCGGCAAGCCCGCTTTGCGGTGCGCTAGCCTGTTGTTTGGTAGCATCTCTTAATTATTTTTGCAGGATTGTTGCGCATAATTAATGCGTGCCCCGCCACACCGCTTAGGATCGGCGGGAAGCTTCCGCAATCATTCGTGTCTCATAACGTCGATGGCGTTCAGCAGAGGCGCTGATCTTGATTCGTCAAACTTGCGCGCGAACAGAGCGCCGGTGCAGCGGAGGGAAGGGAGATCCTCGATTTCAAGAATTTTGGGCACTGTCGGGTTGCCGTTCCACCAGTCTATGTAATGCATCGAGTCGAAAATTTCGCCGGGGTCTTGCGTTCTTGCGTCGTATTCATAAAGAATTTTGTTGGAAAACGAGGTCTTTTTGATAAGCGTTTGAAAAAATATCTCGTCGCTGCTCGCGGTCCGGCGGCACCAGTTGGTGAATGAGGTCTCGGAATCAATGGCACGGAAAATTGCCTCGATCGCCTGGGACGTAAGGCACCACCAGTTCAAACCATAGTAGAGGCTGATACCGGCCGGAAATTTGCGTGGCAGGCGCCGTTCGATGCCGCCTAGAACGCTTGTAATCAGCTTTGGGCCTGTCCGGGGATTTGTTAGCCGGTGGTCGCCGAAAAAAAAGCGATTGGCGCGAATTTCGAACGTCATGCTGCCGCGCGGGACAAGGCGCCTCTGGATCTGGATGAATTCGTTATCCGAAGCAAAAGCCTCAAGAATATGGGACGATGGCTTGATGGGATAATCCGTGCCGGAAAGAAAGCAGAACCTGTCAAAGCCATCGTCATGCCGGGCGGCGTTGAGAAGATTCAGCGTGGCGGCGACCTGGCTGAAGCCGCCCCAATTCACGATTTTACGATCAGCATCTTTTAGGAAAACCGTGGCCGGCAGATGACTGGTTTTATCGATAAAAGGTTGGAGCGCTGACCGGCGATCAACATGGATGAAGAATTTTGCACCGGTTGAGCTAAGCGATTGGGTTAGCCGGGCGAGCATTGCCGGTTGGTGATGGGCGAGGATCAGATACGCGATTTTCATTTTTTCTCCTCGTAACGCGGGTTGCCCGCACAGCTCCCGGTCGCATGGCGAATTAATATGATATGGCGATTTGGGGGGCCAGGCAACGCAACGGGTTGCAGCCCGCTTGCGCGGGTTTCCACCCATTCTACAATGCGGCCATGCGGCACACTTTTTTCTGTATTGACGGGCATACGGCGGGGAATCCGGTTCGGCTGGTGGCTGGGGGGGCGCCCCTGTTGCGGGGCGGGTCTATGAGCGCGCGGCGGCAGGATTTTTTGGCGCGGTTTGATTGGATTCGGACGGGGTTGGTTTTGGAGCCTCGGGGGCATGACCTTATGTCGGGCGGGTTTCTTTACCCTCCGACCCAGCAGGATACGGATGCGGGGATTTTGTTCATCGAGACCAGCGGGTGTTTGCCTATGTGCGGGCATGGGACGATTGGGATTGTTACTTTTGCGCTGGAGAATGGGCTTTTGCTCCCGCGGGAACCTGGCAGGCTGCGGATGGAGGTGCCGGCGGGGGTTTTGGAGATTGAGTATCGGACCGAAGGGCAGAAAGTTACGGGGGTGAAGATATTTAATGTGCCGGCGTATCTGGCGGCGGAGGGGATTCTTATTGAGGTGCCGGGGTTGGGGGCGCTTGCCGTAGATGTGGCTTATGGCGGGAATTTTTATGCGATTATTGAGCCGCAAGCGGGTTATGCGGGGATTGATGCGCTGGGGGCGGCGGGGATTTTGGCGCTTAGCCCGGTTGTGCGCCGGTTGGTTAGGAAGAAGATACAACCGGTGCATCCGCTGGATGCAACCATTGCGGGCGTGACGCATGTGCTCTGGGCTGATGCGCCAAAGACCGCGGGGGCGGATGGGCGGAATGCGGTGTTTTATGGGGAGCGGGCGATTGACCGCTCGCCTTGCGGGACCGGTACCTCGGCGCGGCTGGCGCATCTGATGGCGAAAGGGCGGCTGCAGGTGGGCGAGAGTTTTGTGCATGAGAGCATTATCGGCAGCCGGTTTACCGGGCGGGTGGAGCGGGTGGCGGAGGTGGGCGGGATTCCGGCCATCATCCCCAGCATCGAGGGCCAGGCGTTTGCGACCGGGTTTAATACCATCTGGATTGACGGCGACGAACCCTTCCCCCATGGTTTCCAGGTGGTTTGACCGAATTCAAGCGGCATGTCGGTTTTATGCAAGACCCGTGACGGGCCCGCCACGATGATGAGCCCAATAAAAAGACTTCAGGGACTATGCCGCCACCGGTTTTTTAACATCTGGGTAGGAGACTCGACATGAAGCATTTTGGTTTGGCACTCGCGGTTGCCTCAACATTTCTCGCCGCCACGGCGCTGACGCCGGCGCGGGCGGAAGACCCGTCCTGTAAGACGATCAGCCTGGCGGATATCGGCTGGACGGATAACGAGGTGCAGAACGCGGTGTTCGCCAACCTGGCGACGCAGCTTGGGTACACGGCCAAGGCGACGCTGTACTCGGAAGAAGTGATGTATGCCGGCATGAAGGACGGCAAGATCGACGTGTTTCTGGATGACTGGACGCCCTCCATGGACTCTATCACCGCCCCTTATGAGAAGGCCAAGCAGATTGAGGTCTACGGGCCGGATCTGACCGGCGCCAAATACACGCTGGTGGTGCCGACCTATCTTTACAATGAGGGGTTGAAGAGCTTTGCGGATATCCAGAAATTCGGGCCGCAGCTGGATTACAAGATGTATGGCATCGAGCCGGGCAATGACGGCAACGAGCATATGCTGGACATGATCAAGGCGAATAAATTTGGGCTTGGCAAGTTTACACTGGTGCAGTCCAGCGAGGCCGGCATGCTTTCGGAAGTGTCGCGCAAGTATCCGGGGAAGAAGGCGATTGTGTTCCTGGGCTGGGAGCCGGAGCCGATGAATGTAACGTACAGCCTGCAGTACCTTTCCGGCGGCGATGCATATTTTGGGCCGAATGAGGGTGAGGCGACGATTTATGTGAATACCCGCCCCGGATACGCGGCGGCGTGCCCGAATGTGGCGAAGCTGCTGAAGCAGTTTAACCTGTCCATCGATGCCGAGAACGCCATGATGTACGACATCCAGATCAAGAACCAGGCGGCGGACGCGGTTGCGGCAACCTGGCTGAAGGCCCACCCGGATTGGGCGAAGAAGACGCTGGCCGGGGTTATGACGGCGGACGGCAAGCCCGCGACCATGTGAAGCGCCTGCGCATTTTGACGAAATGAATGGTTGCCGTGCGGGCAAGGCCATCGTAGCCTTGCCTGTAAGGTAACAATTGCGGGGGCATCTGGTGAATTATTTGACGAATGCCGAAGGCTGGATTTCCGGCAACTCTATTCCGGTGGGCGATTGGTCCACGTCGTTTGTTAATTTTATTAACAATAATTTCTCCGGGTTTTTTAACCTGCTTTCGACCGCGCTTGGGTTTTTGCTGGATGGGACGACGGCGGTTTTGGCGATGGTACCCTCGCTGATTTTGATTGTGGTTCTGGCGGCGCTGACGTTTTGGTTCAAGCGCTCGTTCTGGATGGCGGCGTTTGTGCTGGCCGGGCTGCTGTTTATTTTAAACCAGGGGTATTGGGAAGCGACGTTGGAGACGTTGTCGCTGATTATTTATGCGACGGTGTGCTGCATGTTGATCGGCGTGCCGATTGGGATTTTTATCGCGCACCGGCCGGGCTGGTACCGGTTTGTGCAGCCGGTTTTGGATTTGATGCAGACACTGCCGACGTTTGTTTATTTGATTCCCACTCTTGTGTTGTTTGGGTTGGGCAATGTTCCAGGGTTGATTTCGACAATTGTGTTCGTGGTGCCGACCCCTGTGCGGCTGACTTATGTGGGGATAAGCAATGTGCCGAAGGAGTTGATTGAGGCCGGCCAGGCGTTTGGCGCGACGCCGACGGAATTACTGTGGAAGGTGGAAATTCCGGCGGCACTTCCGACGATTCTGGCGGGGCTGACGCAGGTGATCATGTTGAGCCTGTCGATGGTGGTGATTGCCGCATTGGTCGGCGCCGGCGGGTTGGGCGAGCCTGTGGTGGAGGCGATGGAGACCGTGCAAATAGGCAAAGGTTTCACCTCCGGCCTCGCGATTGTGGTGGTGGCGATTATTTTGGACCGGGTGTTTCGCCCGGGTAAGGCGGCGGCGTAATGACAATCGCGGTCAGTTTCGAGAATGTGGATATTCTGTTCCCCGGGGTTGATGACCGGGGGGCGAAACCGCGGGTGCAGGCGGCGTTGCAGGCGCTGGATGCGGGGAAATCCCGTGGCGACATTATTTCTTCGCATGGGGTGGTGATTGGCTCGGCTGATGTGAATCTGGAGATTGAGCAGGGCGAGATTTTTGTGCTGATGGGGCTTTCGGGCTCCGGCAAAACCACCGTGCTGCGGGCGGTGAACGGGCTGAACAAGGTGAGCCGCGGGAAGGTGAGCATCCGCCATGGCGATAAGATGGAGGATGTGACTCGGCCGGAGGCGAAGAAGCTGCGCAAGCTGCGCAACGAGGCCGTTTCGATGGTGTTTCAGCAGTTCGCGCTGCTCCCTTGGCGGACAGTGCGGCGCAATGTGGAGCTGGGGTTGGAGCTGCGCAAAATGCCGGCGGCCGAGATGAAAAAGCAGGTGGACCAATGGCTGGACGTTGTGGGGCTGCTGCCCTGGGCGGAGAAACACGCCAAGCAGCTTTCCGGCGGCATGCAGCAACGCGTGGGGCTGGCGCGGGCGCTCGTTACGAACCCGGATATTCTTCTCATGGACGAGCCGTTTTCCGCACTCGACCCGCTGATCCGTACGAAATTGCAGGATGAGCTGATTACGTTGCAAAGGACAGTGAAGAAGACGATTATTTTCGTCACGCATGATCTGGATGAGGCGCTGAAAATCGGTAACCGGATTGCGATTATGAAGGACGGGCGGGTGATTCAGGTTGGCAAGCCGGAGGATATTGTGCTGCGGCCGGCGACTGAATATGTGGCGGAGTTTGTGCAGCATATGAATCCGCTGACCGCCATACGCGCGGTTTCCTTGATGAGTGCCGTGCCGGCGGAGGTTGCGGGGGTGCACAGGTTTATGGACCATGCGCTTTACCAGGTGACACTGGATGAGGAAGGCCGGCTGATGGCGCTGGTTTGCGGGAATGAGGCGGTGGCGTGCCGGGATGCACAGTCTGATCTTTCGCGCGTACCGGGCGAGGTGAGCGTGGTGGCGCCGGATTGTTTGCTGAAGGATATTGTGGAAATACGGCAGATGACCGGGCGGCCGGTGCTGGTGGCGGATGATGGGCGCATTACCGGTTTTTGCGGGGCGAATGAGATACTTAACGCATTAACCCACGCCGGGCGGTCTGCCTACGCAGACGCGCACTAACATGGAGTACGACTATATAATTGTCGGCGCCGGGTCGGCCGGCTGCGTGCTGGCGGACCGGCTGACGGAGGACGGGGCGAGTACGGTGCTGCTGCTGGAATATGGCGGGTCGGACCGTTCTGTGTTCATACAAATGCCCAGCGCGCTTTCTATCCCGATGAATACGCCGAAATATGACTGGGGGTATCATTCTGAGCCTGAGCCGCATTTGAATAACCGCCGGATGCATACGCCGCGGGGGAAGGTGCTGGGGGGATCTTCTTCCATTAACGGGCTGGTTTATATTCGCGGCAATGCGATGGATTTTGAGGGCTGGGCGGAAGCGGGGGCCCGCGGCTGGGCGTATTGCGATGTGCTGCCTTATTTCCGTCGGGCGGAGACGCGGGCGGAGGGTGGCGATGAATATCGGGGCGGGGATGGGCCGCTGCATACCACTTATGGGACGTTGAAGAATCCGCTTTACAACGCGTTTGTGGAGGCCGGGAGGCAGGCGGGGTATCCGGTCACTTCGGATGTTAATGGGTTTCAGCAGGAAGGTTTTGGGCGGATGGATATGACGGCCTACAAAGGCCGGCGGTGGAGTGCGGCGAATGCGTTTTTAAAGCCGGCGCGCGGGCGGGCGAATTTGACGGTGCATTCGCATAGTTTGGCCCAGCGGGTGGTTTTTGAGGGCACGGATGCTGTGGGCGTGGCGTACAAGCGCGGCGGGGTGGAGAGCGTGGCGCGGGCGCGGCGGGAAGTTGTTTTGAGTGCGGGGTCCATTAATTCGCCGCAGTTGTTGATGCTTTCCGGCGTGGGGCCGGGAGCAGAATTGCGGGCGCTGGGGATTGATGTGGTGGCGGACCGGCCTGGGGTTGGGGCGAATTTGCAGGACCATTTGGAGTTTTATTTTCAGGTCGCGTGTACGGAGCCGATTACGCTTTATTCAAAAATGAATCCGGTGGCGAAAGGGATAATCGGGGCGCGCTGGCTGTTGATGCATGACGGGCTGGGGGCGACCAACCATTTTGAAAGTTGCGGGTTTATTCGCTCGCGCCCTGGGATTCCTTACGCGGATATTCAATATCACTTTTTGCCTGTCGCGGTGCGGTATGATGGCAAGGCGATTGCGACGCAGCACGGGTTTCAGGCGCATGTTGGGCCGATGCGGAGTAAAAGCCGAGGCGCGGTGACGCTGCGGGCGGCGGATGCGGCGGCGGCGCCGAAAATTGTGTTCAATTACATGAGCCATCCGGATGACTGGGTGGAGATGCGGGCTTGTGTGCGGCTGACTCGGGAGATTTTCGCGCAACCCGCGTTTGCGCCGTTCCGGGGTGAGGAAATTCAGCCGGGCGCAGGGGTGGTGAGCGATGAAGAGATTGACAAGTTTATAGCAGGTGCTGTGGAAAGTGCGTATCACCCTTGCGGCACCTGCAAGATGGGCGACCCGAATGATGCGATGACGGTGGTGGCGCCGGATACGCGCGTGGTGGGGGTGAACCGGCTGCGGGTGGCGGATTCCTCTATTATGCCGTTTGTGACCACGGGGAATTTGAATGCGCCGACGATTATGATCGGCGAAAAGGCGGCGGACCATATTCGAGGCAAACCGATGTTGGCGCCGAGCAATGCGCCGTATTATGTGGCGAAGGGGTGGGAGACGGCGCAGCGTTGAATGTCGAATTCATTCAACCCGCGCGCCGTTTGGGTGTGAGCCGCTTGGTTTGGCGGCTGGCATAGTCAGCAGAACAGGAGATTCCCTCGATGCAGCGTTTTTCCGCCCTTGCTCTGTTTAACCAGGCTTTGAATGGCCAGAAAGGCTGGAACCGGCAGTGGCGCGACCCCGCGCCGAAGGCTGCTTATGATGCGATTATTGTGGGCGGCGGCGGGCACGGGTTGGGGACGGCGTATTATCTGGCCAAGGAACATGGGATTCGCAATGTCGCGGTGCTGGAAAAAGGCTGGATTGGCGGGGGCAATACCGGGCGGAATACGACGATTATCCGTTCTAACTATCTGTTTGACGA
>Ga0116227_10009864_pt1 | contig 17067 bp, 10 predicted proteins | sample S1TSphgellanicum_FD_89693 | JGI IMG/M metagenome (GOLD analysis project Ga0116227, IMG submission 89693) | Host-associated microbial communities from peat moss isolated from Minnesota, USA - S1T2_Fb - Sphagnum magellanicum MG | ecosystem: Host-associated > Plants > Peat moss > Unclassified...
AATTTTTTTTTTTTTTTTTTCCAAATTGATTTTTTTTTGCTTTTTTCCCAAAATTGCTTGTTGGTCTCCAATTGTTTTTTTCTCTTCCCCACCCAAACCACCTTGTGTTTTTTTTTTTTTTTTTTCACAATGGAAATTTTTTCTTCTTCATGACCAAAACCACCTAGTGGCCATTAAGCAAAAAAATTTCTTGTGGTAAAAAAATTGTTTTTCTTCACACCCAAGGTGGTTATTTCCTTTTTTTTTTTTGTAATGGAAACCACTTGGTGGCCACCAATTGGTTTTTTTTTCTATGATATAAATTTTTTCTTCATGCTTGAGGTGAATTTTTTCTTTATTTCTATTTCAATGTTTTTTGGAATGAAGGCCATTGTGTGATTTTTATTTTTAAAATAAAAAATAAATGCACTTAATGATCATTAAGTGGTTTGCTTGCATTGCATGTATGTACCCCACACATTACATATGAATCCTTTAGAATGTTTGTTTTGTCAAGTAGGGAAATAACACCGTCATTTTTATTCTTTTTTTTTGGGGAAGGTGGGTAGGGGGATAATAACATATATATTTCAAAATAATAAAAAATCAATAATTTTTTAAATGAAAAATGAAACAAATTAATTTTGAAATTTTTGAAGTGAAAACTAAATTTTAATAAGAAATGTTTTTCTACCAACCTCGAAAATTTTATCAATTACATTATGAAAGTTTAACTTAATGAATTTAAAAAGGTTTTGTAAAGTTTAAATATAATAATAAAATCAATGAAAACATTTTAAATTATTAAGGTTTAACATTTTGTTGTGAGGTGTGAATTGCATTGTTCAAACCCATGCCATTATTTGTCCCACTTCACCTCCAAACCCAAAAGAAAAATACCCCACGATGCATGAATGGAGCCTTCATATTGATTGCTTGATATTTCTCTTTTGAAAATTGTTTATTCACCATTTTGAACCTAGGCCAATACACCTTTCTACGAGTGTGAATACTCATTCATAATGTTGGGGTGTAGAAAATATTGAACACCTCCATGCTTTGACCCCAATAGGAAAAGACTTTGACCTTTTGCATTTAGCATTCAACACTTTATTACGAGCCATGAGCTCTGTTGTTAAAAGCCATGCCATTAATTAGTTGTCAAGTGATGAATATGGCTTTGTATTGTGTTTTAATTTTACACTAGAATGTTTATTGTGAAGCCTTCACTTTCATTCTTCATTGTTTTCTTTTGCCTTTCCAAGTGTGACATTCTTATTTTGCTAGATTTTGCTTCATTTCTTTGTGTGATTTTAACTTGTTGTCTTCATGTTTTGCTACATTTCTTTGTGTGCATTCACACTGTTACTTCACTTGCTTGTTACCAAATTGATTGTGATAATTTTATTTGTTTCATTATTCACAATGTCTATTATTGTAGTTTAAAAAGGTAGAATAGTAGTTGCAATAGATGATTTAGATTGTGAAGTTTGGAATGTTACATTTGAAGCATAGGTGTTCAATATATATGGCACCTTTGATCCCATTGCCACCAAAAGTTTGAAAGATTTGAATCCATGAAACTGGTTTACAAAAGGGCATGTATGTGAAGGTGGAAAACTTTAGCATAGAATCAAATTCCAAAAAAGGTTGTGAAAAAGGTGACATGCCTATCATCATTACAATAGAGTTCACGATGGTTGTGTTTTCAATTTTTTCCTTTGAACAAAAAATTGTTTTGATGTTCTTTCACATAGATTCTTAAAAGGAGTTTAAAACCTTAATTCAATCTTGGGCTTTTGCCACCCTTGTTGTTCTCATTATAATTATTATTAAGGGAGGAGATAATAGGGGTGAAAAACAATTATCAATTGTTGATGGAAAGATAGACTTTGACAATGATGTTATTACCATGGGCAACAATTTCAAATATGAATATGAACAACTTTTCAAAGCATATAATGAAAGCCAATGCATAATGGTGTTAATCAATAATGTTGTGGTAACCTCCAAAAGCGATCAATTCTTAAAAGCATAAAATTTGTAAAATTTTAGCAAGGTCATGGATGAAGGTGTTTGAGGCCACCTTTTTTAGTTGCACAACAAAACTTCAAATAACCAACCTTCTTTTTTAAAAGTAACATTTTATTTTATTTTCAAAAACATTTTTTCCTAGTCCTTAAAAAATGGTGAAATTAAAATAATTATAAAAGGATTTTTTAATGTCCAATTTTTTGGGTAATTTTTCTTATGGTTATTGTTATTGTTTTTTATCCTTGAAACCAAATGTTGGGAAAACAAACCCAATGATTGCTAGGTGCAAATTCAACATGGTGGCCAATAGGTGCATTCAATCCCAAAAAAAAGTTTGAATTGGTGGCCATTAGGTGTTAATTGTTTTAGAAAAACAATGCCCTGATGGATGTTAGGTGGTTGTGCCCCTAAAAAAAAACCACTTAGGGGCCACCAAGTGTTTTCTCCCATAGTTGATGTTTAAATTGTTTTTAATTGCAATTCTTATTTTCTGTAGGTAGTTGGAATGTTGTCCATGATGAGCCCCATTGCACCTTAAATAATTTTGAACAATATGTGAAAATTGTCATTGCACATATATCATCATGTCTCCGACAAATGATGTTCACTGTAATGCTTATCATTTAAAATCAAAAGTTTAGAACTTAGGTTACTTTGTGCTTCTATTATAACAAGTGATGAACTTGTGTTGTTAACCATTTAGGTCAACAATTGGAAGCAATTATGCAAACACCAAAGTTTGCATTCATTAATTGCCTTGTCTAAAACAAGTGCAAACTTGATTTCAAAACAAATTCATGGTAAATTCCAATTGTCACCCACATTTGCCCTTATTGGCTTTTAGGAAAACATTCAATAGTTGGCCCTAGAAGGAGAATATAATATACATGGTGAGGATTCAGTTGTGGCTCATTTGGCAATTCTTACCAATGATGTTGTGCACCATAGTGTGAAATAAAAATTTGATTTTGATAAGTTGAAATTGATTTCAAGTTTAAAAACTAGCACTTGGTGTTGATAATGTTTTGTGATCAATATAAGTAGTTTTTATATCTCAATAATATTTTTTTATATTACAATATTGAATAGCCTATATTATATAATTTTTATATTCTATTTTCATTTTTAAGGTAAAGGAAAATATCTTATATGCCAACTTTCATTGTATTAATGATAGTTTTATGCATAATCTAGTTTTCCGATGAAAGTTATAATATGCAAATCATTTTTTTGTGCAAAGCTAGGCTTAAATGTATGAAATTTTATAATGCAAAAAGTTTTTTAATGCAAGATTATTTTTTTAACACAAGTAGTTTTTAATACAATTTTTTTTTCAAGTTAAATAGTTTTTCAAGACAAGTAATTTCTCAAGTTAAGCAATTTTCCAAGTCAAGTAGTTTTTCAAGACACACAATCTTTCAATTTTAGTAGTTTTGCAAGACAAGAAAATTTTGAAGTTAAATAATTTTTCAAGACAAGGAGTCTTTCAAGTTAAGTATTTTTTCAAGACAAACACTTTTTCAAATTAAGAAAATTTTCAACACAAATACATTTTCAACAAAAGTAGTTTTTCAAGTCAAGAAAATTTTCCATATAATTTTTTTCTCAACACAAGAAGTTTATTAATATGAGAAGTTTGGACAACTTAATGTTTTAAAAACACGAGCAATTTTCAATACAAGTAGTTTTTGAGTACAAACATTTTTTCAATGTAAGTAATTTTTAATGTGTGAAGTGTAAGTGAAAATATTTGTGTGCATGTGTGTGTGAAAGTGAAAATGATTTTGTGCATAGAGATCCATTTAATTGAAATTCATGATAATGGAAAAATTTATAATTAGATCTTGTCCATTCATCATTTGACCATTTACTATGTTCACATGGGCTTCATCTAGTTTCAATATATAAATATGAAGTGCGCAATTGTCTTTTCAATTCTATATCTTATTTATTGGAAATCAATTATCATCCTTTGAAGTGAGGCAAATTAGTGTGGCATATTTAAGTCAATGTTTACTATTGAGTATGAAGAAAGTTCAACAATGTCACAATTGATAATTAAATCCAAGATTTTTTTTTGATTTGCATCAAGGTATAATTGGAAATGAACATGAATATGTGACAACAATGGCATAAAATGTTTCGATGGGAGGTTTGTGGGGAGATTTCACCATAATTTTTTGGATATCAAAATATTTACAAAGGTCAATTTACATTTAAAATAAAATGCCAAAACATATATTTTTCAATGTGGAATGGATTTTCAATTTGTCCCTTTACATATAGCTTTATGAATTTCAACATTTTGAACCAATTGAATATGCTAATAGTGTGGCTAGGTTTATACTTATTTTTGAAACAAATGATTCCAAAGTTATAATAAACTTGAATGAATTCTCATTTCTTTCAAAACCAATGGTGTGGCAAGAGACCTCAAATTCAAATCTCAAATTCGAATTTGTGTTTTTATTGGAATGAAAAATTTGTATTTACATTGATGAACACGTTGAAAGATAGTTGGAATTCACCATTGGATTGTGTTATTTCATTATTTAACACTTCTTGCAATGCAATGTTACCAAATTTTATAAAAAAAATCATATTCAATACATGCATTAATTTTTTTGAAAAAAATTGAAAATGTTCAAATTGGTGAGATTTTGTCTCCATCCATTACAATACTCGTTACAAAAGTTGAACAAATTTATAACACTCAAATGGGATGGAATGGGAATGCATTTGAATGAGATTTTCTTTTTTGTTTGACATTTACAACAAGTAATCTAAGATGTTCCCGTAAATCCATGTTTTTGTTGTGAAAGGTTATGCTTCTTAAAATAAGTTAAGCATATTTCAAATAAATTGTTGCAACAACTTTCTATATATGTTCAAATTTAAGTAGAACCTAGTTTGACGTTATACATATGTACATGGTTTACATAACATCAATGAAAATAAACCACCTTTATACCAAGTGCCCAAAAAAAATTTATTTCTAAAAATAAATTCATTACATGAGTCCAAAAATAACACAATTAAAAAAAATCTTGTTTCACCATGTTTTGCTTTTGTTCAAATTTATAAAATCAATGGCTTTGGAAAATGCATGGCAATGTTATTAATGTCCCCATAAATGTGAATTGAATTCAATCTATATTACCACTTCTACCATATGATGAAGAAACAATGGAGTTGTTCCTTAAGTGATGTCTGGAATATAAATCATCTTATATGCTAGGAAATGTTTGTCCAAACACAATGATGTAAACTTCATGATTTGATCAAAATGCCATTATACAAAGATTTAAATGTTACCATTCACTATCAATGAATTTATATAAAAAAATTGCATATAATTTCATGTTTCAAAATAATAATTGTAATAATTCATGATAAAATAATTATGATTTGGGAAGTGGAAAAAAACATTGTACACCCATAGAGTTAATTAAGATTAGTTTTTGGATGCTCCAAAAATGTGGATCATGAACATCTTATATATTCAAAACTTTCATCCTTTAGGTTTATTTAAAGATAAACATTCAAAGGAACTAAAATTTTCAACATTGTTTTATAGCCAACCTCAACAAAATTTTGAAAGATTTTCATATCAACAAATAATTCAATGGGAATTACTTCATAATTTAGGGGATTTCAAACCTTTTATTTAAAAGTCTTCATTCAAATTCATAAGTTCTAGTTGGGTGTGGGTATGGGAAGGAAAATTATGGGTAAAACCTTAAAAACTTTTCAAATTTGAGTTAAAGGAAATTTACTTTTGAATAATATTGGATAATATTTTCAAGTCATACATATGTTATTGTGGTTTGGAATGCTTGAGTAATTCACCTAATTATTTTGAGAAGTTACAAAAAATAGATATTTGCAATGATTCAACAACTTGGGTTTTTAACATCCTTTGTCACTTTTAACTTTGTTAAAACACTGTGGGATCCTTTCATTAAAGCTTTACACACATTACATGTTAAAAAATATTCCAAAAAAATTAGAAGACCTCCAATACATTCACATTGTAGGATTGATATGAATTGATCATGTTATATGTGCAAGATATTATGAGCATAAAACATATTCATTCTACAAATTTATATTAAAGGATCATCTCTTTTTGGATCCATTTTTTTCTCTTTGTCACAAGATTTTGAAATCATGATAGTGAACATAACCATGCACTTTTATGGATTAAAAATGCACCCATGTATGGAGAGCAAACAAATGAAGAAATTGAACAATTTGTAGATATGTATAATTCTTGTGATGTATTATTATTATCAAATCAATTACAAAAGGCCCAACAACATCAACACACATGTACATGTAGGAAGAAAAAATCATGTTGTTTATAGATTTCATTACCTATTGCCTCCAATGTGTGAAAGAAAAATCTTAGAACATCCTGAAACAAATAAGAATGATCAATTTTCAAAAAAAACTTACATACACAAACAAAAGAATTTCAATTTTTGAAAGATTTAAAAGAAAATGAAGATATGTTATTTTTTTAAAAATTGGATTCTTTAAACCTTGATGAAAATACCTATATATTAATTTGAAAATCAAACTATCAAAGCTACACATCTTCTTAAAATGAACTCCTAGAAACATAAAAATCAATTTTTTTCTTGTATGTGTTACTTGTTTGTGATTTGCAAATATAGATATTCAATTCATCTTCTACCCATATGCAACTAAAACATATTACACATCAAACATGACAAAAATAAATAAATCAATAACATTAAAACTATAGTATACCCCCTATAATCATGCCCTTGGTGACCACTTTTTTTGTGACATTAACAAATTGTGATTCAAATGTGTATAATCACATTCCATACAAACATGTACAAGATTGTGATTATAGGCAAAAAACCTTGCAAAATAACCCTTTTATGTTAGAATACAGGTGCCAATTGTTTAAATTTCCTAGGCAAGTTATTCTAAATTCTATTATGCATTATTAAACTTGAAGAAGGTTGTGATTTCTGCAAGTTTTAATGTGACAATCTACATTGAATTTGAGTTCCTTGTATATTTTGCTAACTAGATTTTTTAATTAAGATTATTTGCTTTCTTGGCAAGTTCACATATATTTTGCTTGTTTGCAATAGAAAGTTGTTGTTTCTTTCTTTTCTCTTGAACTAGATTCATTGTTGTTAGTTTGCACAATTTGAACACAAAGCAACACTAACATTGCCAAAGGGAACCGCAATTTACAAAACCTTAATATTTGTTATAGATTTCCCCCCATTATAATCACATTTAATTATACAGCTTTGTAAATGTTTTAGACTATTAACGAGTGTGATAGTGATTTAAAAGAAAGGTGCTTCTTACCAAAACATATGGTTCCAAAAAAAATGTGCGACAAAAACAAGAATGTGACTAAAATGAATGTGATTATAAAAGGGGTTTATTGTACATTCTATCATACAATAAATGCATTGAAAATACAATAAATACAAATACAAAAATTCAAAATTTGGGTAACATTTTTTTTAAATGGGAAGAAAAGTGACTAAATTCAATGTTTTGAACTTTATAACATTTGGGAATTCAACTATGGGCAAAAGATATGACATAAAATATGTTGCTTTTGAGAACAACTTGAAGTAATAAAGGTGGATATTTCGGGGGAATGGATAGGCTTTTTTGTCTTTTCCTTTTTGTAAAGGGATTTTTAAGACATTGAGTAAGGAGGTGACGAGGGGGTGTTGGGAGATTTTTTATTTTTTATTCTTGTTAAAGGTGTTATTTCGTTGGGGAGCAAGGCTTTGTTTGAGAAAATGGAGTTTTTTTTTTCCCATTCTTCAAATGGGATCTTTCTTGAAAAGGCATGTGATCGCCAACAAGGTTTGAAAATACTTTGAAATGGTTTGCATATAATATTTTAAAATATTTTTTGGTATTGCAAGATGAAAAAAAAGGAAGGAAACAAAAGAAATCCTAATTATTTCAAACCCATTTACAAACCAAAGAAATGCATGAATTGCTATTAAATATGCCATTTTTTAAAGATTATATTTTTGAAGCTATCTTCAAATTTATAATTAGATATATTACTTCTTCATAAAAATAATTTGAAATGAAAATAACCTCTTAATTTTTTTATTAAATATATTGAAATTATGTACAAATTATCAAGCTTGGCCTGCCACCCTTAAAAATAGCTAAGCCCTCCCCACCCTAGTTACCAAACAATCCCATCTAAATGGTAGAGAAAGACCTTCCCATCCTAGCCCACCCCATGACTTCAATCAACCCAACCCAACTTTGGAAAACACAAAACCTAAACCTATAACCTACTTTTGATTTCTCACCCCCTATACCCACTCAAATGGAGTTGTCCCAATGCCTCTATCCCAAGGTTGGGATAATTTGGATCCATATGCATGCATGACATGGATAAATTGATTAATGCATTTCATAATTAATTTCAATTTAACTCTTTCAATTGAACTACTATCTTTTCCAAGAGAAAAAGAAACCACTTAACCCACGAGAGAGAAGTAGTGGGCAACCAATGTTTTTCTAGCACGAGCGCAATTCCTTTCTACCCAACCTCCAAAAGAAGAAAAAAAATAATGTTAACAATGGGGGTGTCACCCAATATTCCTTTAAAAGGGCAAAAAAAAAAAAATTCAAAAAGTGGTTGAAAGAGTAGTGGGCATTCATTGGGTTTTTTTGGGAACAAAATTTGAGTTTATTTCCATTTGAAATTCTTCGTATAAATAATTTGAAAAAAAATCTGAAAATAGATATAAAAATGAAAATATTGAAAACAAATGTGACTTGGATAACATTCCTTCTTCGATTTAAAAAACTATCATTTTCATATAATTATATAAACCTTTAATACAATTTTTTTATAACAACATTATGAAGATGTCAACCATGACCATAACCTTCAAATGTCTCACATCTTATGTCTTATAAAAACAAGAATACATCATACATGAACTAATGTGCACAAATTTAAAAATTCATCAAAATATTCATATATTTCAATCCATAACAATCATGTGTTAATGATGATTTGTGACATACACATGCACTTGGATTCTTTCAATACAACAACTTGTGATGGTTCAAAATACATAGTAGGAACTTTTAATGTTAATAGATGAAAAAAATACATATTGTATGTGTGTATAGAGTTCATTCATGTCTAGTTTCTATTCAGTTCAATTCAAACTATAATTCAACATTCTTTAGAACATTGTCCAATCATTCATATGTAAAATCTCCCAAAATCATATGGCAAAGAAACCATATTGTTGATATTTTAGAAGACAATAATCATGCCCCCCAAAAAAAGAGCTATTAAATTTCATGGATAAATGAAAATTGAAATCACAATTCAATGGAAGGACGACAAAAAGTTAAATCTCAACTAAATCATATATGGGCAATGTTTTTGAAAATGAATCCAAATGTAATGTAAGTGAAGCATATTGGTTAGATTTTCAAACCAATTTATATTATATTCAAAGTACTAAACACACTTTTAATGTATAACAAAAAACCATTAACTTTTCCATTTCTTTGAAATGTAATGTATGTAACTACATTTGTGTGTCATGTAACATTTTCCATCTAATGACCCCCAAATGGATTATGATTTCAACATTTATTACCATCGATATTTCATCATTTATTGCACAAGGCCATATTGGTCACCATATGCAAAGGGCACCTCATGGCCTACATTATTATTTCTTTATTAATTTTCAAAGACCATGTGCATAAAAAATTTCCATTTGGCAACCACAAGATGGAAAAAAATTGTATATTTCTTTTTCTAGGTAGAAACATCAACCATAACAACGAAATGACACCCTTCATTGAAATCCCTAAATCCAAAATGCAAAAAATAAATAAAAATAAATTATTTGATAGAATTGCAAAATCTTCAAACTTGTAAGTGAAGTATCATGGAAACAAAATGGTGTGTAAAAATTAAGAGCAAAGCTTTCTCAACTCTTTTCATCCATATTTTGTCCATCCATTGCTACCATTTATTCAAAGTATTTAAGTATCTAGTGTTATGTGTACATTCATTTGTGGGGTTGGGGGAAAGGGTGGGTTTGTACAACCTAAAATATTTTGGACTTAAGTTTGAATTTGTAAATATAAATGAACTGTTAACCCATTTAACTTGAGTTCATAATAATGAAAACATTTCCATTACATATTATTGCAAAATTTTATGTAAGACATTATTTTAGGATAAAGCCTTTCGTGACAAAACCACTTGTTAAATCTATACTAAGGTAAGGTAATTTTATGTTTGATTGCCACAAGGTAGGTTTATTGATATACCCTTGTTGGGATTAAAATAATTGGGTGAAAATAAATATCTTCCAAACTATAGTGCAAACCATGAACTTGTGAAAGAATCACATTGATAAACAAGTATAGTCTTTGCACATCATTTTGGGGAATTGAGTAAGCCTATAATGTGACATTGATGCATTTTGTGATGTGGATTTTTATTGGATTAACCTTTTATCATGTGATATATATTTTACCCTATGGTCAATTTCAACATTGAATAATCCCTTAAATATTGAAATGTTCTTTTTTGAAAATATGAAGTTGAGTTGTTGAAATACATAATCTTAAACCAAGGTCTTTAATTAACACACCACACTTCAATCTATGACAAATAATATCACCACACATAATTATATATATGTTTGTTTCAAATGTCTTGCATCTCAAAACATTTGTTTTGGGCATATTTTTCAAGTAAAACATTTTTACTCGAAAGAAATTTCAAATATCCATGCATTAATTTAAATAGTTCTAGTGATGGTGTATCATTTTTTGGATGATAATTGATTCCATGCCGAAACCTTTTCATATCATCACCTTTCAATCATCACATGTGGAAATTGAATGTTTTTATCCTCCCAACACATATTTGAATTCAATTTAAGTCATATCACATTGAATGCAACATAACATTGTCTTGCAAGATGAATATTAGAAACACAAAACCACAAATTGTGTAGTGCAACATGAATATCAAAGAACACAAAAATTTGCACAAAAAAATCTCATGACATGATCAGAAGCATGTGCAAAAATGTCATGACAACACAAAATCATGATGAGTCAACATTGTAAACAAAGAATCAATATAATGACATCATTAGAAAACAACAAAAATGTCATTGACATATTAAATTTTTTTTCATAACATCATGATGAGTAAGCACAAATTGTCATACATTATTTTATGGGTATTGACTAATTCAAGAGGTTAGAATTGTAGGTTGAACACTTGCCTTACAAATGTTATAAATTGTAGATTTGCAAATTAGTAAATTGAAGTTTGAAATCTACATTAGTGGAAGTGGACATGCTTTCATGATTGTTATCTTCTAGTACAATTCAAATTACATTTTAGATAATTCTAGTTGAAATAAAGAGGTTGTAATTGGAGGGTTTCTTAAAAATTCAACTTGATTCAAGACATTTAAGAATATCCAAAGATTTCCATCTTGTGGTGGTACATTTTTTCAACTTCTACAAGTTGGGTAGTGGAATCTTTAACAAACTCCAAAAATTTACAATTTTTCGTATATAATTTTCAATTCAATAGATGTAGAACGTACACTTCTAATTCAATTTTATGTTGATGTTTTCAAGCATTGTTATATAAAGAAGATAACATTATATAAAGAAGATTTGGTCTCACTCTTTTTCTCACATCGGTGTGTATGTATGTATGTATGTATCTCTAATTGGATTTGGTCTTACCACCTCAGCTTCATGATTTCATGAGCAATTTCATAAGCTTACAAAACCTGGAGATCATCATTATGAGACAAGGAAGTCATTGCTAGAGCTACTATTTACTCAATCACTCTCCTGCAGATTAGTACCAGATCACTGCAAGTTTGTTGCTCAAATTAAGTGCAAGAGCTTTCTATGTTGCTTGTCTTGTGTATTTGATGACAGACACATTTCAACAATCAAAACATTTTGAAACCCAAAACCCAGAACCTGACTCTTCTTTTGTGAATTTTTTTTCTCATAGTGTTATAAGAAGGAAACTGAGCATACATATGATTTCTCTCACACGGTTAAGTGTGTGCCCCTTTCAAAGTTATTATATTCGCGTTTTTGTAGAAAGAGGGTCCTTCTCTGTTGTGGGTGTTCTCTCTCATTGAATGGCTAAAAACTACACATGAACAATGTGATAGCGTTGTTCAGGAGCTAGAGAAAACAACACATGGAGCTAGAGAAGAGAGAAAATTCACGAAAGATATGATATAGATTACATTCTCACATCTGGATGGTAATTAGCTGATGTGAGTTGACGTAGCCCACCATTCCTAATCAAGATCAAGAAACGATCATTAAGTTTCGTTGCTTTTGCAGCACAACCAGCGCCTTTGCACTTTTATACAAATGTGCTCCAGACTTCTCCATGCATGCATTGTAATCGATTTCTAGCCAGATATGTATATATCTTTATGTACTTCACCCATTTTTCTTTTGGTCTTCGGAACCCAAGAAAAGAGGATGGAAAAAGAATGACAATTGATGATCCACTGGGTCTTTATTTGCAGCACATGAAAGTTCGGCTAGTAATAAATCTCCCATGGACAATGAGATATCTTGATGAAAGGGTGGGTCAGGATCATATGGCCAGTTCGCAAGACACGTGTGAATTATTCTATACTGAAATCTTTGAATTCTGGTGTTCAAAATGTAAGGTTTGAAACTATGGAGAGGTGCATGTAATTGTATGAAGCAGCTGTTGGAAGGAAATAAACATGACAAGATGACAACTGAAATAGAGAAGCAACACTAACTGAGCAAAAAATCAATATGAAACAAAAAAATTATTATGTGAATCCTAATTCCTGTGAAAAGCCACTACAGCTTTATTACAAAGGGGAGAATGACAATGATGTGCAACAGATTGAGAGAGAGAGAAGGGGGGGGGATGGGGGGAGTAGAGCTCTTAGTACCCCCCAAGTATAAAAACACCCATAAGAAAAGAATTTGAGTCTCAGCTTGTTGCACCCACCAGGGTTGCTGTCTGTCTGTTGGTGCAACCATCATCATTGGTGATGGATGGAGTTGTTGCTGAATATTTGACCAAGCTTCTAACCCCTTCCCATCAGCCAATTCAGTGTTGACAAATTTCCTTCTGCTTGTGGAAACCAGAGAAAAGAATATGAACCCCAGCAGCTTGTTGCACCCACCAGCTGGCCTATCTGTCTGTCAGTGCAACCATTGTCATTCATGATGGAGTTGTTGCTTTAACCAACCTTCTAACCCCCAGCCAGTTCAGTGTTGAAACTTTTCCTTGAGCCCACAGAAACCAGAGAAAAGAATTTGAATTCCATCAGCTTGTTGCACCACACACTGGCTTGCTGTCTCCTGTCGTTGCACCTGTTGTTGTTGGTGATGGAGTTGCCGCTGAATAAACCAACCTTCGACCTCTTCCCATCAGCCAATTCAGTCTTGATAATTTCCTTGAGCTTGTGGAAACCAGAGGAAGACGACACACTGCTGTACTTGTCACACTTGATGGATCAACTTCCAAAACAGCATCAGCAGCAGCAGCAGCATGATGACAATCTTCCCTCCTCAAACCTACCTCTAACCCTAATCCTAATCCTGTTGTTTGGTCAGAGAGAGACCTTCGAAACCACCTCACACTAGCTGCAGCAATTTCATCTCGACCTGGAAGAAGTCGCAGAGAAGATGAGCGCCGTGCTGCACTCACATCATTCAGCTCCTTGCTCTCATCATCATTGGCTATGACTGACAATGTTGATGATGCTGAGATGGTTGCTGTCGGTTGATTGTTGTTCTTGTGGGTAGTAATGATGATTGGCCTGTTGTTGTTGCCTCCTTGTTGCAGAGGAGCAAAACTTGGTCTTGATCCCTTTCTCTGGAGCAGAGTGATGTCGGATTCATTGCGAAGCTCATCACCCTCAGCAGTGAAGAAGCTCTCATGATCATCCTCATGATCCTTCAGATTTGTAGTGTTGGTAATGCTGCTGCATTGTTGCTGGTGCTTATCCTGAGCTGCTGCAACTTGGAAGTTGCTGCTGCTGCTGCTGCTGCTGCCATGCAACAAGGCTGCTGCTGCTGCTGCTCTGGCAGCTCGGCAGCTGTTGTGCAGAGATTCGTGAAAGGCAGGAGGAGGACTAGGAGAGATAGGAAAGAACTTCCTGTAAGGGCTAGGGGTCATCATCTCACGGGCATGTGAAAGGCTGTTGGGAGTGTTGAGTCCTCTGCAAGCCCAGAAGAGATTCTCATTTGCAGGTGTATTGCCTGCTGCTGAGCTGCTGCCTGCAAGCTCTGGTAAACTGTCTGAGAGAACAGTCCTGTGAGTGGGCTTGGAAGCAGCTGCTGTTGCTGTTGCTGCTGCAGCTCCCCAGTAACGTTGGGGTCGACCTGGATATGGAGTTGGCGCAATAGTTAGCTCAAAGCTCAAGGAATCCACAACATACTGGTATGATCCCATGGAGTAAGACCTATCTGGTCTTGACAATGATCCAGCAGCATTTGATGTTGTTGCCATGGTTGCCGACTCAAATCCTCCATTGCTAGTCATGCCATGATGATAGCTGCTGCCCAATGCTCCTGAATCAAACTTCACCTTGCCAAGCACCACTCTCATAACTCTCTCTGATCCATCAGCTTCAGTCACACAAACAGTTGGCCCTGCCATTGTCATAGGACTCGCACCACCATCATCAAGAGCTTGAAGCAGCTCAAGCTCTTCTTCATCAGCTGCTGCTGGTACCAAAGAACCACCTCCTCGCTGACCCAAGCTGTGGGCATTTGCTGCAACTATCTCAATCTCTACGAGCTGGTTACCTGAATCTGGATCCTCACAAGTTCGGAAACTTGAGCCCCTTGAAGAAGCAGCTCTCTGATGAGCCCTCTCGAGATCTTCAGCAAAACCTTGTGCACAGGAAGCCCCTGCAGCAGCAGCAGTGGTATTGTCAGTGTGTACTAGCTGAGATTGAGGTCCTCGAGCTCGAGTTCTGCTGCTGCTGGTGGACCTGAGACTCTCTCCAGGGAGGAGGGATCGGCGGCAGAGGGGACATGTGGAGTTGGAGAGTAGCCATGTGTCTATGCAATCCAAATGAAAACAGTGTTTGCATTTGGGGAGGAGTCGGAGACGATCTTCTTCGCCGAATTCGCTCAAGCAAACCGCACAATCTGCTCCATCTTTGAGGCCGCGGATAGTGCCATACAGGAACACGGGGAGCGTGTCGATGAAGGCTTGGTCGACGCCCGCGTCATGCAGTTGGAAGAGGTGTTGTAGCTGGCCGTGGAGGGAGTTGGGGACGGCCGCTGCTGCTCCGGGCTGCATTCTATGCGGAGGAGCAAGCGGCGCACGGCGCCGTCCCAGGCAGCGTGCGAGAAGATGTAGCAAGCCAGAGCAAACCAGTACCACGCTGAGCACCACCACGATGACCAGCACGCTGGGGTTTATGTGTAGCTTGCTGCCAGAGCTCGGCGGGGCTAGCGGCGGAAGAAAAGTTCCGTTACTCGACATTCTCGCAACCTCTAAGTTCTTGTGCAATAAGCTTGCTGTTCTTTCTTCTGTTGCAGAAGCTGCCGCCGCCGCCGCCGCCGCCGCCGCCGCGACTTCCACCGCGAGCTACTGATTCGCTCTCGCTTCTCGGCAATGGTTGTGCAAGCTCTCTTCGGGACTGTCGTGGAGGAGGACCACCGCGGCTACAAGGACGTGCAGATCTTGTGCAGCATCGCGAGTGTGCGCCATTGACGAACTCTTCTGTGGATCAGCTCTTCCTCGTCCTCGTCTTCGCTCTCGACTTTCTCGCAGTCACGGCGTCGACATTTTCTACATCTCGGGTCTTCTTCATCTTCTTCCGAGGTCGAATTCGCTTCTTCTTGGATCCAAAAACCACAGAAAGCTCGCAGAAAACACCCTCGCAATTTCTTTTCACCTGTGCATTGCACCAAAAACCTCGGAACCTCAGAGACAGAGAAAGAATTCAAGCAAGAACTCCGAGTTAAGATTCAACGATTTTCTTCTTCAGCGACAAAAATCATACCGTTTTCTCCAGCTTTCTCTCCTCTGATTCTTCTCCGACGCCTTCCGAGTTCTTCGTCTCGACCGGGACCTTCTTCTCCCAAAAGAAAAAAAAGACCTCCAAACTCCACAGTCGTCAAGTCTCCACGCTGCTCTCTACAACAAACAAATTCAAGGAACATACAAACTCGTAAAACCTGCAAAAAAGAGACAGACAGACACAGCCTCGTGGAAAAATCTCCTCTCAAAACAACAACAACAGCCAGCAAGCAACCAGCACAGAGACAGAGAGAGAAAACACACAAAACTTCGTCTCTTTCAACAAACTCTTCAACAACAAACCCAGAAAAAATAAATAAATAGACAACAACGCTAAAAACTTGGAAATTTTCCGAAAGAAGAAAAACGAAGAGGCACCTCCAAAAACATATTTATGCTGACTGCAACTTCTTCATCTCGCAGGGTCCTTCGTGGACATTGAAACAACAGACGAGCTCTCCTGCGGCTGCTGCTGAGGCCGAGAAGAGGAAGACGAGGAAGAGAAGAGAGGCAGGGGAGGGGCGGGGAGGGGGGGGGGAGAGAAGCCCAACTTTCATCCATCCTACCTTCATCTGTGAACATAGGTACTGTAACCAATAATCTATCGACGAAATACCAGCTCTCGTCCGAGGGACGTGAGAAGAAGAAGAAGAAATGGGATGAAGAAGAAGAGGGATGAAGAAGTAAAAAGACATGAAGAAAGTAAAAAAGACATGCATAGATGGGAGTGTAACTTTTCTGCCACTTTTACAATGGGAAATTTTCTGTAGTTAATTTTTTTAAAAACTTTACTGTTGGGGCCAACTTTCCTCCTTTATTACACTTTTTACTTTCACAGTAAACTGCAAGTCCGGGTTTTATTATTTCATTTCATTTCATTTTATTTTATTTTTTCCCTTTTTCTCTTTTTGTTTTTTTTTTTTGTGTTTTTTTTTCTTTTGTTGTTGAAT
>Ga0116227_10009865_pt1 | contig 17067 bp, 10 predicted proteins | sample S1TSphgellanicum_FD_89693 | JGI IMG/M metagenome (GOLD analysis project Ga0116227, IMG submission 89693) | Host-associated microbial communities from peat moss isolated from Minnesota, USA - S1T2_Fb - Sphagnum magellanicum MG | ecosystem: Host-associated > Plants > Peat moss > Unclassified...
TATTTGTTTTTGGTGGGTTTGGGTTGATTGGAAGTGGGTGGATGGGGGTGGGGGGGGGGTGTTTGTTTTTTTTTTTTTTTTTTTTTGGGGTGGCAATGTTTTTATAATAATGCTTTGGTCTGAATAAGTAGCCAAAAATACAAAAGAATGATTAAAATTTGTACTTTCTTTGGTTTTTAGCCAGATTTGGCTAAATCTTCTTATGGATGATCATCATTTTTGGTTAAATCTTTCTATGGATGATCACCACTTTTGGCTAAGGGATTTTATAGATCATAAAGGATTATATATGTGAAAAATTTCATGTTATTTGGATATGTATTTTCACAAAATTCATTAAAAGTAAAGAAAACACTGGCCCCCACACTCAGGCTTTGCTTTACTTACGGTACATGTTTGGTGCTTGCACTTACCCGAGGTGCTTGCACTTGCACTTAGCTGCTTGTTGTTTCCCATGCTCTTTCCTTCATCTTTGGGGCTTTTGAGTGAGATGAGTTGAGTTCTTTGTACCTGGCTTTGTAAGTACCTCCCCCCTCCCCCACTTGCTAGGCTAAAAGGAGTTAGCCTCGTCTGCTTTGTTGGACACTTGTGCTTGTGAAATATGCCTATCTTTACACCACCACAAGCTGAGTGGGTGTTGTTTGCAGTAGTACAAATCAGCTGCAAAAAATGCATGCAAAGAATGAAGTCTAAAAGCTCTGAATCAAAACTAGTTCCTGCCAAACTGCTTACTTTCATTAAAGTTATCCGTACAGTCAGGCGATTAGGGGGCGAGAAACGGCCAGTTTTGGCATAATAGGCCATCAAATGCTTAATTGGGAATGAAATTTTTACAAAACGAAATAACTAGGACCCATATTAGTTTTTCCACCAATTTTGGTGATAAACTGAGTTTCATCCCCTCTCTCCTTTTCCTTTCCTTGAGCGCCTTCACTGCGGCTACTTGTATTTTCATTGCTCTTACCTGTACAACTACTATAATTACTCTCGAACCTTGTGCATTAAATGCTGAGTTTCAGCATTTCATACTCAGATTTAATAAAATTTCCTTACTTTGCGGATACCACTCGTAGAGCGGATAAGGGGTGAAAGCAAGGGGTGAAAGAGAGGGTGAGTTTACAGATAACTTTATTGTGTTAGTCTAGATCCTTGGCAGCAAGTGTCAAGGATCAGGCGCTCAACTTGCACCCAGCTGCTGGTAGCTTTGCTCTTGTATAGCTGAATTTTGGTTTTTGCTATTAGTGTTTTTTTCCCCCAAATTTTTATATTTTGTGAAGGGCAGGATTTTATTTTATTTGTTTGTTTCTAAGCAAAATTTGGAAACATTGCAACTAATGTGCATAAGGGTTACGTAAGCTACAACAAAACAAGCTTAATTAACATAAGTGCAAAAATACACCAAAAATGAACTTGAATGAATGAAGTAGGTATGCAAAGAAATATCTGAATATGATTTTACTCACAACATGATTTAGAATAGAACTTATGAAAAACATGGAGCAAAGTGGACAAGAGTATGAGGGCCAAGGGTTGTACTTCAAACTTATGTTAATTTGAAGAGGGGCCTACCTTTATTTATATCTATTCAAGGAAGGAACTTTCATGAGGTCATCATTTTCACATATGTCTTATGGACTAAAAGTGGATAGTTGTGGACAAATTTGATTCATTATGAATGCAAAACAAATGTTCATGATTAATAAACTTTATCCATGAATAACAAATTAATCTACATGAATTATCATATTAATTATTTTATTTTTATAATTAGTATGAAATTTTATATCATATGTTTTGCACCTTATGTTGGGGTTGGTTGTTGGATGCCATGTGTGAGACCATGACAAGGAAACAAATTGCATTTCATGTTGTTAGGAATTTTGTCATTTATTGAATTGCATTTGTTTATCAAGTAAATGCTCTTGCATATATATATATATATATATATATATATGAGACATAATATAAACTTTGTCTATTAATGCTTACACTTTTAAATTAACATTTTTCTTACTTACAACAAGTTTGTAATTAATGTTGGGCATATATTAAAAAAAGTGAAAACTGAATAGGGTTTTAGGCCAATTTTCACTTTGAATATCACCAAGTATCACATGTGTACCTTTGACAATACCATGTTCGAGAGCCACTCCAAAGGTTCTTATTAAAATGAGAATTGGCCACTTGAAAATTATCATTTTTTTCAAAAAATTGATATTTTAGTAGGGCATTAATGAATGTGAAGGTCTAATTTTCAACATAGGGTCATAGGGGTCCACATTGGGTGATAGGTGGGATCCAAGGTCTAGTATATGTCTAGCATTTAAGGTGGTAAGCAAAGTTTCCAAAAAATTAAGTAGAAGGACGGAGTATGGTTAATTGACCTTTTTTTTGGCATTTTGAAACTTTACATCTTTCACTAACTAACTCTTATGCTTTTGATCAAAAGGATTGGTAGACCATTTTTAGAATATCATTAAACATGTGATTGGTGCAAATATCAACATGAAAATTTAATTGTTTCAATATGAAATAGACTTTAAATAATTAAAAATTGATAAAAAAAATCGTGAAATTTTTTATTGTTAAAACTAAAATACTTTATATTAAGATAATTTCAATGCATCGTAGTTTTAATTTTTCATTTGATGCTTTTTTTCTTTTTTTTGTAATTATTATGATTTTTTTTTGAGTCCACATTTTTCATATTAAAAAAATAACTTTGATATTTCGTTTATAAGAATCGATTTAAAAACCAAGCTATTATTAAATGCACGAGAAATGACATTTTGAAAATCAACTCAAAATTTTTTTTTCAAAATTTTGAAACCCTTTTTAATTCTTTTTAAATTAAAAAAATGCATGGCAAGGAACCCTTCTTTTACAAAAGCAAAACAAGAAGGAAACATAACACAAGGGCATTATTATAAAATTAACCTTTCAAATCAAATATTCTCACAATTGCAAAAAACCCTATAACTATTAGATTTTCAAAGAACATCCATTCCACCTGAACATTTTGGCATGAAAGAATGATGGCTTCACTATTTTCTTCCATGCCGATTGATTATGATCAAACTTTGTCACCTTTTCATTGAGTCACATCTTTCTCCAAACAAACAACTTAAGATGTGCACATATCACATGAGTCTTTATAAAAATTATTGCATTTGCTTTGTTGCATTCAATGGGACTAATCTTGAAAACAAATCTTTGCATTAAAACATTGCAAATTGCTTACTTTGGCTTATAAATGATGCATCATAACATTTAAAGATTCACTAAATATATAAAAAGATAATCATTGATAACAAATCAAGCCCAACAAATTTAAACATCTAATCATAAGGTTTCATTTAACACAACTTGCATTTGTACAATTACACATTGCAAAACATCAACATTTGACACATTGCAACGATGCAAAGGTTGCATATGCACGTTTTCAACCTTGAAAGTTGAAATGCTAGCATATGAGCAAAGGTCATTGATGCATTTTCATTGATTATGTGCACATTCCCAATAACAAAATCTTTGTCTTTTTTTAATAGTTGAAAATACACAGAGCCTTGGTGAAAAGTGCTTGTTCATGATGTTTTCAAGCTCCTATGTTTGAAGACCATCAATGCTAGACGTTTGTACTCAAAAAACAAAAGTCACCACCCAAATTTTTAAAAAATCAAGCCCATTTCCATGGCAAAATGCAAGATCTTTGTGAAATGTGTGGGCATTGAATCAAAGTTCCTTGATTTGCCAAACAATGAATACAAAACTCCGCTTCAAACTAGATGTGCCAAGAAGATGAAAAAATATCAAATATCAAAAAGAAAACATGCTTTTACAATTTCATGGGAACAATGTTATTTCAACAAATTGCAAAACCAATGTCGCAAACATCAAAAGAACAACAAAACAAGATACCCACTTTCTTCTTCAAGTTGAATAATACAAAAAAGTGACCCATAAAGCTCAAAAAAATTTCAAAATCTAGTACCTACCTTGTTCAAGTTGCATATTACAACAATCGACACTTGAAAATGAAAAAGAAGAAAACAATAAACAATGTTTAAAGATACAAAAAAAACCCAAAGTTTGAAAATTAAATCAAGAATGAGCAAAGAGAAAACTAAAAGGTGCCAACATGGTGCCATGAAAAAATAACAAAGTGACAAAATGTCTATTATGTGTTCAAAGTTGTTCCTAAACAAAATACATATCCAACAAACCCTAAACCCTAACAACTAAATATGTATTATGCATAATTCTTTTTTTCTTTTTTTTTAATGGATACTATTAGGCATAAGGATAGCACATAGGATGATGATGATGGCCTAACAAAATACATATCCGACAAATCCTAAACCCTAACAACTAAATATGTATTATGCATGACTCCCTTTTCTTCTTTTTTATTATGAATAATGTTAGGCATAAGGATATCACATAAGATGGCCTATCAAAATACATATTCGACAAACCCTAAACCCTATTATGTATTATGCATAACTCCCTTTTCCTTTTTATTATGAATATCATTAGGCATAAGGATAGCACAAATGATGGCCTAACAAAATACATAGTCGACAAACCCTAAACCCTAACCCCTAATTATGCCCCTTAACTCCCTTTTTCTTTTTTTATGGCTATTGTTAGGCATCGGGATAGCACATAGGATGGCCTAATATCCGACAAACCCTAGACCCTGAATATGTATTATGCAAAGTACAAACAATCCGGATATGGGTTTCCTCTACATCAGGTCCTCATGCACGTCCATATCCGGATATATATATATGTCCATATATCCGGCCAACAATGGAAATATCCGAGAACTGGTCAAATCCCGGAAGGTTCTGCGAAGATCCCTAAACCCTAATCCCTGATTTGCCCTAACACCGCGTGTTCCCTCTTGTGTTCGCTTTCCCTCCTTCCGTCCCTTCCCTTGTAGGCGAAGAAGCTCGTGGATCAGACTCTGAGCGTCGCATCCGCAATGGCGATGTCATTCTTTCTCGTGCGCCATCTTCTTGTTTGCTGCTTTGATCGCGGTTGTGTAAAGAATTAGATTTTTTTTTTTTTTCCTTGGCAGAAAGCGTTAAAATTGAGTCACGTTAGTTTTTGGGCCAGTTTTCGGCGATGGCGGAGCAAGCAGCAGGAGCTGGGAGTACGGCTGTGGATGTCACAGATTCTTTGGAACTGAAGAAAGACGGTGAGAAAGTAGTGGATGGGGAATTGAGAAGAGGTGAAGAAGAGACGCGCGGTGCAGGAGGAGAGGAGGAGATTCAGAAAAATGTGGTTAACAAGGACCAGGCGCCATCTCCACCACCGCCTAAGAAACTGTGGGCTGACGTTGAATTCGGTGACGAGCTGGAGGCCTTAACAGTAACGGAGCCTGAGAAGAAGCAACAACAACAGGAAGAAGAAGAAGACGTGGTGGACACTTCGCCTGCTGATACGGGAGGCAGCAAAACTCTCAAGTTCGTTGGAGCTTTGGAAGCTGAAACTGAGATAAAGAAGGTACGCAATGGGGCTCACGATGGATGTCAATGGATGGGGTGAGGGTTATGTTGCAGTGGTAGATTTGGGGTTTAGGGTTTAGGAATGAGGGACGAGGGATGCAATGCAATTTCCGACATCCCAGGTATTATTATTATTATTTTGATCATGAGGGGAAGTGCAGGTGGTAGCAGACGACACGCCTTACACATCTGCAAAATCCTTCGAGGACTTGAAGCTGTCACCTGAGCTTCTGCAGGGTTTGTACTCTGAGATGAAGTTTGAGAAACCCAGTAAGATCCAGGCGGAAACTCTGCCCATGATTGTTACACCTCCTTATAAGAACCTGATTGCCCAAGCACACAATGGCTCTGGAAAGACCACTTGCTTTGTGCTCGGTATGCTGAGCCGTGTCGACCCAAAGATGAAAGCTCCACAAGCACTTTGTGTTTGCCCAACACGAGAGCTTGTCATCCAGGTACATCACAGAGAGTTTAAACCCATCTTCTTTTCTGGCTGCTTAGGGTTTAGGGGTAAGGGCACGAGCAGGATCAGCCTTTGAAATATGGGGAGTTGTTGTTGTTGACTGTGCAAGCAGAATGAAGAGGTGGTGTTGAGGATGGCACGATATACAGGTGTAACAACTGCAAGCACAGCCAATGCTGATAGTAACCCCTTGTCTACCTCAAGCTCACGATTAGGCAAGATTGTTGACCAGGTTGTCATCGGCACTCCTGGCACATTGAAGCGATGGATGACAAGAGACCGGATTCTTGACACTAAGCATATCAAGATCCTCGTCTTTGATGAAGCTGATCAAATGCTTGCCCAGGTACTGAAATTTCAACCACTATGCAAGTGTGTATGTATGCAATTGAAGTCCTAGGTGAAGTGCTTCTCAGAGTGTGGCCTTCGCTTGTTGTGCATGCAGGATGGGTTCCAAGACGATTCCATGAGAATGCTAAAAAATATTGAACGAAGTCATGTGAACTTGCAAGTACGTGGAGTCATTACCTGGTCACATTATGTGAGAATTGCTGTTAAAGAGGACCTGTTTATGAGTCAATACCTGCTGCAGATGTAGTACCTGTTGAGAAGACAAAATGCAAGTAAGTGTTGCAAGGTCCAGTATGGCTGAGGTTTTGCTCATTACTTGTCTTTCTTTTGCCAGGTGTTGCTCTTCTCAGCAACATTTAGTGATCAGGTGAAAGATTTTGCTCTGAGAACAATCCCCAAGGCAAACTACATATTTGTAGAAAAGGAAGCACTTTCACTGGATGTGATCAAGCAGTACAAAATCCACTGTCCTACCTCCTCTGCAAAAATTGACACCCTGAAAGATCGAATCTTCCCAGCAGCTGAAAAGCTGGGTCAGTCTATCATATTTGTGCGCACACGGGGCAGTGCTAGTGAGCTTCACAAACGTTTGGAAGCGGATGGCCATAAGTGCACCAGTATACAAGGGGGTCTTACCCATGAGGAGCGTGACCGTGTAATCCGAGAGTTTCGCTCAGGCAGGACAAAGATTTTGATTGCCACAGATGTTCTTGCCCGAGGTTTTGATCAGGCTCAGGTATTTGGTTTCCCTCTTGAGTCTTCTTGTGGATTATGTTCATGGTGTTCAAACTTCTCCTCAGTCTCTTCTCTGTTTTTAGTTTGGGTCTCCTTTTTTTAAAAAACTTTTCCATGTTCAGTGATACATTGTTGGACCTGAAATCTCTATAACCTTGTTTTCAGGGCATCTCTCAATTCTATTCAGGTTGACTTGAATTGTAAGTAATTTGAAGCTCTCAATACTTAATGAAGATACCTCCTTATGGATTCTGCCTCTTTGGCCTGTTGGTGATCCTCCTGTCTGGCTGTGCAGGTCACATTGGTGGTCAACTATGATATCCCTGTGAAGAATGCTCACCCTTATGAACCTGACTATGAGACATATTTGCACCGAATTGGTCGCAGTGGACGCTTTGGCCGAAAAGGTGTAGCTCTATGTCCAATGTCAAATGATGTGACTTTGTTTAGTTTCTCTCTTCTCTCAGCATTTGACTTCCTGGATGTCTATGCAAACGGTTAGCTGAGAGGATATGAAGCACAGGACAGGGTTAAGATTTGAGGCCACAACTCTTTTTAAGACCTGCATTACTTGGATATCTTTCTTGATATTTTAGTTCAGTTTGGGGAAGGTTTTGGCCTCCTATGAATATTGTGGGGGTAGTTGTTCCCTTCATTACATGCTCAGTTGGGTTCTTAACATTATGGCTACTTTTCCAGGTGCGGCTTTCAATTTGCTGGTCAATGAACAAGATGAAAGGAACTTGAGGAAGATTGAGCGTCATTTCAACAAAATGATTCCTGATGTAAGGCTGTCATTTTGACTTTGGGGTCTCATGAGAAATGGGGGATTGGCTTTAGTGTTCTTGCATAACTCACCCTAGAAATGTGTATTTTTTAATTTGTATTCTGGTGGAGATCTCTTCCTTGTCTGACATCCAGTTATTTGCTTTTGTTCGGCAGGTGGCATGGGATGATGACAATGGGATTGAGCAAGTTTTGAAGGATGCTGGCCTTGCATAGTGCACTTTCTAATTTTTGTTGAAGATACAAAGTTGCAATTTACATCACCAGAATACCTAGCTTTTCCCTCTGGACCTTTCCATCTTTTCAGGAGAAGAGCCATGACCCAGCCACAATAGTTTGGGTAGATTGGGGAATCTAGTTTCAGCGGTTAGTGTTTTGATAATTCCTCTCCAAAGGCATTGGACACAAAGAACTGTCAGAAGTGACAAGAGAACCTGAGATGACAATGTTCTCATAGATATAGAAGGGTATTTGTGCCATGAGTGAGACACATACACCACACCTTCTTACTTGCTTACCTAGAATGAACTATACCTGTTTCAAAGATGCCAGGCACACATGGAGGTAGGAAGTGGGTACTAATTTCTCTATTGAACTTATAGTGTGTATAACCTAACCTGACCACCAGGCAAGTGTTGTCAAATGTGTGTCGTTAAATGCCCCATGTCCCAAGGGGGGTCCAATGCATGCGAGGATACCTTCCATACATTGCACATGCAAGCAGGGTTTAAATTGAAGCCTTATTGTCCTTCAAAGGGGGTTTCTAGTTTCTAGTTTCTACGAGTGCTTAAATTCATGGCAAATTTTCATTACTGTGTCCTCAAAGGAGTTATAATCCAGATGGATCCACATCAAAATTATGAGAACTGAAATCAGATGTTCCATACATTGTCTAGAGTGATGATGGTTGTTGGAGCTCTCAGATCTCCAGTTACATGGCCAAGACATTCAACAGTAGGGTTGGAAATGATGGAAACCAGGGAAGAGAAAGTGGAGTAAGTGAAGAAAACCTTCGAGATACACGCGCACAAATTGGATAACTCAAAAGATAAAACTTTGGGCTGAAAGTGGATAAATGGAAAATAGATGCTTTGTGGCCCATGCAGGTTTCGAACCTGCGACCTTCGCGTTATTAGCACGACGCTCTAACCAACTGAGCTAATGGGCCATACAGAAACGTTGTTTGCCACGTTTGTTCTAACACTTTTTCGTTGAAATCTTCACAGAAAGATGAATTCTGTGCTGCAATGGTTTTGGAGTCCAACTATTAAAAGAAAGGAATTGAAACATTAGAGTTATCTGTAAAGTAACCCTGTCTTTCACACCCAATCCCCTCTTTCAGTGGTGTACCTAAAGTAAAGACATTTTATTAAATCTCAGTACAAAATGCTGAAACTCGGCATTTAATGCACAAGGTTCGAGACTTATTATAGTAGTTGTACAAGTAGGAGCAGTGAAAATATATGTAGCAGCAGTGGAGGCGCTCAGGGACAAGGAAAGACAGAATGAAACTCAGTTTACCACCAAAATTGATGGTTTTCTGAGTTTCAACCCCACCCCTTGAATGATAATAGACTTTTCTGCAGGTTGTTTTTTAATCTCGCCTTGTGTATGACCAAACTCAGGGGTTCTGGTGCTGTGTTTGTCTTACTTTACAGATAACTCCATTGAGTCTAAATCTCTTACTGGGCCTTGTCAAGGTTATTTTTAACCTTTGCAAAATTTATGCATCTCAAAGTGCTGTGTTGGTACCTGCTTTGGTGGGTAAGAACTAAGAACCAAATCAGATCAAGTTTGATTTGCATAACCTGAATCAAAAACTGGAATCAAATTTGATTTTTACAGAACCAAACTTGGAACTGGATTCTACAAGTTACATGCTTTAGAACTGGGGTCAATTGAAGTTTAACCGCAATAGTTAACTGCTAGTTTTAATTCTAGTCCAGGTAAGTAAAAAACCTGGACCCAAACTTGAACTCTTTCTTTTCTTTGAAGAATTAAATCTGGAACATTTATGTGTAGAACTGGAACTGAAACATGGAGATTTTAATCCTTAACAAATGGTCCTGGAATCTAAAAAGACTATGCCCATTTTGGGTGCTGCAAAAAGTTGCAAATTTCCTTTTACTGGATCAAATTCGCAGCTGCACATTATAAGTTATAAGGGAAAAAATCTCTCATCTAAAGTCTTTTTAAGGGTGACATAAGTTCTGTACAACAACAAACTGCAATTTCCAATATGGATCCACAAATTGAATTAGAATGAATTCCACAAAATATGAATTCACAAATTGATTTAGAATGATTTGGAATCCACAAATTGATAGTGGAACTAATTCTAGACCACTTTGTTGATTCATATTGCACAATAGAGACTTGGACTATACAAATTGATTAATCGAATTCATGCTAAATCATATTGTGCATTCATTTTTCATTGATGGTGATAATCAAAACTGGTATAGGTGGATCATCATCATGACAATTCTGGGCAATCCACTTGAGAATTCTGAAAACGTTTCATAATTACCTCACTCCTTTCATCAACCCACTTACATGGATATGAAAAGGCAAATTAACATATGCCTTCTCATAATTGAATTTTTCATAATTTGGTTGAATTGAACTCAACAAAATTATGAAAACAATTCATTTCAATCCAATATGAATTCCACTCGATTTAAAGTTGCATTATGCAAATTCAATCGATATTAAATCATTCTAATGGAAATTAATTTCTACAAAATCAACTCATGTTTTTCATGAATTCATCATCACTAGTCCTATGAAGCCCAAGTCCTCAGAAATAGAGACTTGAATTATCACAATGTTAATGCGTCCAAGCACACTAAAGTATACCAAAAAAAAAGTAGTCCTTGACAAATGCAGAAAATGAAATGCATGAAACCAGAACTAGAAAGTTTGCGAAAGTATGCATCATCAAAACACCAAACCCTTGTTCATAAGTTCACTAAAATTTGCACATCACTGCAGATGTGCCCACCACCGACGGACAGGTCCAAACATGCTGAAGTATACCAGAAAAGTAGTCCTTGACAAAACATTATCAAAACACCAAACCCTCTTCACTCCCTAAAATCTGCACACTGCTGCAAATGTCAATACCTTGTTACATGCTGGCTTGTTGACATGTGCTGAAGAAGTTCAGATGTGCACACCATGTACATGAGAGGGTCCAAGCACACTGAAGTATATACCATAGAAGGTATACCATCCTCAATTTCCAATGCAAAATATGATGAAGTGCATGCGAAAACAAAGCTACAAAGTATGCATCATCAAAACACCAAAACTGGCCTGTTCGAAGTGGTTCCTAAAATCCACACACTAACTACAGGAGATGGATCCACATTGTCAAATTTACCTTGTTGCAGGTACTCTAGCACAATTTGCAAGCTTTTCGACATGCACCTGGAAGTTCAGATGTGCCAACCATGTACGCTGGATTGTTTTTGCACTCACCAGAAGCTGCCCATTTGTCACAATGGGGATTCTCATCCTCACAAGACAGGGAGTTGCCATTCTTGATCTGCTGCTGCTGCTTCCTGTCATATGCTCCCACATGGATCCACACAGGGGCCGACCATTTCTCACCTTCTATAACTGGACAAGCCATATGCAAGCTTGCCTCGTCTGGTGTTGCTGAAGGATCCAAACTGAAGAACAGCAAGGCATCACCCTTCTTTGGCTTCACACCTAACCCTCGTTTCCCACACTCGGACCAAGAATCATCAGCTCCTGATGCAGATCCTGACCCTGTCATGTGATCTTGTGCAGCAGCAACAGCAGCAGATGGGAAGATGGTCTCACCTCCTTTGATGACATCCGACAAATACATCAAAACTGTGGCCATTCTATGACCCCCAAGAGCTTGGTTGTTCTTGTCATGGAAGAAATCGAAATGGGGTTCATACTTTTGGTCTCTTTTGTACCTCAGGACTTGAATCTGCTCTGCATTCTCCTTGGGCAACAAAGTCCAGACTGCAATCCTGTCCTCAATTGCTGAAACGACTGCATCTTGTCCCTTTCTCAAAAACATTCCTGAGCTTGTTCGCACTTTGCTTTTCACACTCTTCCCTGATTCATTGTCTGTTACCATGGATTCCTCTAGTTTGTCTTTCGCAAGCTTGATCAGATGATCGCACTCCCAATCTGACAGAAACCGCTTCGCTAAAAATGCTCGCGGTTTCCACGACAGCTGAATCACTGATGTGGGATCGAAACCTCTGGTCACCTGCTGGTCTTCTTCTTCTGTCCAGCTTCTTGTTCTCGAACTCTCCTGCTGCAATTCCGTGGGCACTGCAGCCTCTGGATTATACGATTCCCCCAACCATCCCGGCAAGTCATGATCCACATTTACTGCTACTGCTGATGTTCTTCCGCCTTGAATCAAACAGATTAGTACCAGCAAAAGCTCCAACAACCTCATCCTCCTCATGCAGGCCAGAGCGTCAGCTTCTTCTTCTTCTTCTTCTTCTTCTTCTTCTTATTCTGCAAAACACATTAAGCTCGATCCTCGCAGACCCAAACAAAGACTCAAAACAATCAAGAACTTGAATTTTTTCGACAAGAATTTTTTCAATCCAACAAATGTTGCTACACTTACTTAATTTCTTAAGAACATTGTGCACAAAAAACACACAGCGACGAGAATGCATTCGAAAGCTGTGGTTTTCAAGCAGCGGTCCCGGCGCCGCAGCGCGCAAGCTGACGACGCGCGCGAAGGAAGAAAGAAGAAGGAAAGACGAAGAAGGGCTTTGCCAAGCTGACGCAGAAAGAAAAGAAAAGAGAAGGGAAGAAAAGAAAAGAAAAGAAAAGAAAATGAAAGAAAGAAATGGGGAGAAGGGCTTAACCACAGGTTCAGGTTACTTTAACCTACCGACAGTTGGGTTAAACGGACTCCGGTCACCGTTCAGTGTTTTTATTTATTTTTAGGAATTATTTTTGTTTGTAGCCAAAGTGGCGATCGTCCAACCAAATGGAAAAATATGGCTATAAACCAAATATTAACTGAAAATATTTAATCATGCTTCCTGTATATATTTAATAGTATACGCATTGGAAACCAAATACGGAAATCTGGTTATTTTTTAAAAATTCTACTTCTGGCGATTGAAAAAAATTCAAAATCTCGAATTTTTTTAATTTTAAAATTCTCTCATTAACAAATTTTCACAAATAATTAATAAATAAATAGAAAATAAATAAATAAAAGCTGCCCTGGTGTGGTACCTGGGGTGGGGTGGGGTGGGGTGGGGTGGGGTAGGGTGGGGTGTTCCCTATGTACCCTAAAAATTTAAGCTCAGGCTAGGGTTTTTTTCTTCCCCACCCCCCTCCCCAGAATTTGAATGACTGATTTATTTAATGTAAAAAACCCTAGTTTGCCCCCCTAGGGTTTTCAAACTGAGCATTAATAAGAAGACAACAACATTTGACCCCTAAGCTACATTATCTACAAGATTTTTCCTTTTCTCTAATTGGTTTTTTTCTTTTTTTTTCTTTTTTTTCTTAAAATAAATTTTCACACTAGGCTGAGGGTGAATATTTTATAAGGAGTCCCTAGCCGTCTGTCAAGTTTTTGAAAAATCTTTGATTTTTATTGCCCCAAGCTAATGGATGCGCATGTGTAGACTTTGGGTGAACCCATCCAATTGATGGGTTGTTTTGAAATTTACTCATCTACTTGTTGGGTTTCTTCTCAAAATATGAATGTTGGGTACCTGATTTGACTATGACTCTGTATCATTTGAGCTCCCCGTCGCTGCACATTACCAATGATGATCAATTATTTTAATTTTCTCTTATTGTTTTCATATATTATGTCAATGTCAAAATTAATTTGAATTAATATACATTTCATGGACATGAAAATACACATGTTAAATTTTTTTTTTATATTCATGTTGGTGGATAGGAAAAAATAGTGAGGTAGTTATAAAATGGAGGTAGTTATTTGGAAAGGTGAGAGATAGTTATTATGAAAGTTAATAGGAAAAGAAAATAGTTATAAAAAAATGAAGTGAAGCTTGAAAATGAGATAATTGTTTTTTAATTGTCTTTGGAATGGTCCAGGGATGACTAAATGACTGGAATGGTTGTGTAGAAGTGACATACAAAACTTTTTACAAAGAACCTCATATAAATCAATTCTTACATCACTGAATTTTACTTTTTTTGGATTTTCACTGGCTTTTTGTATCATGAGGTTTCATATCCTTATGAAATATATTTTTAAAATCACATGATTAATTTTTTAAATGAATTTTTTTTGATAAACATACAAATAATTAGCTTCAATCCCTTTAAATCTATTAAAATGAAATTCTTTAAAAAATTGATTTGAAAGATTATGCAAGAATTGATTAAAATAAAACACATCAATTTTTAAATAAATTAAAATTTGAATTTTTTTTTGAGATAGTTTTTTAAATTAATTTGATGTAATTAATTTGGGCTATTTTTACTACCTACCTAGTAATGATAGGAGGTAATTAAAAAAAGAAACTGAGCTTCATACTGTGGTTAGCTAGGGAACTGAAACTCAACGAAAAACCGTCTCCTGACCACTTATCATCCATCCTATGTGGTGTGCTGGTTTACTCTTGCCCAATTTTAGGAAATATTCTACATTCAGAGAACCGCCGGTTCCATTTTTTTCTGAAAAATCAAATCAAATCAAATCAAAGAATTGCTGGTCCCAATTATTGGACGACTATTGCATTGGATCCAACTTTTGGAAGTTCTACCTTATTAAAACCAATTTCACATTAGGTGAACCAGTTTCTTTGGTGAAAGTGTTTAGATTGGAACAGATTGTTTTGGTGTTCAGAGTGTGGACACAGGCAGGTAGATGGACAACATCTTATCTATTGGCAGGACCAGAAGACCCGGTGAAGAACCGACGGTTATATGTCCAGTCATTTGATGTTTTCAATTTTTTGAACATGGTTATATACCAGACTCAGTTATTTGATTTTTTAGAACCGTGGTCGTGCATCCTAAGAACCGCCCTGATAGCTGTTTGGGGTCTGTTCCCCTTGTTTCCAATAACCACCAAACATTGCCTTTAAAAGCTTGATTAACCAAAAAAAGGGCTTTTTAAGAAAAAATTATTCATACGGTCATTTTTTATAAAATATTTTTTTTTGTAATTTCAAAAACTGGGTCTCAATGAATTTAAAATATATATAATAATATGAACATAAATAATTAACATACCTCAATGAAGGAAGGTTATTTATTTGTTTGTCATGTTGAGATCTCCCAAACCATGACATGATGTCTTGTCATGCTCTTGGTGCCATTGAAAAGCCCTCCATGAGTACGGGTGCACTAAGTTGATCTCATAATGTTTTGACTTATGGTGAAGAACTTATTGAATATCATAGTACAAGGGTAGCTTCCACACACGTCCATCGAATAATTAATTAAATTTAAATATTTCATTTTCAAAAATAAATTATTCACAAAGATTCTCTAATTACCTTCAAAAAATATTTTTCTAAAAATATGTATTTTATGAAAATTTTCAACATTTTTGGAAATAATATAATTAGTGTCAAAGTTTGTCAAGGTATTACAATATTGAAAATTATAGAGGAATTGGGATGTGTTCTTAAGATTGAATCCCAATAGTAAGATCAAATCCATATTTGATTATTAATGTCACCTTTGAAGTTTGCATTAAAATGTTCATAAAAGGAAATATTATATCTATAGAGATTTTGCACCCAGTCCTCAGTAACCCTTCTCTCCTGCCTCCCAGTAAGGTATTCTCTCTTCCGTCTTCTTCATTAAGGAGTTGCACCTTCAGCTGTGCAAGTTTGACATACCATAGTTTTTTGCAAGGCAACAGGAAGCCTGTTTTTTGCAACAGCTTCAGCCTAAATCTTTCATGCTAATGGAAAGAAACCCCACCAAGTTCCAACTCCTTCAATGCATGCTACCTGGCATGTTGCGTGCCCACTTGATACTTGTAACAACATGAGAGGTTATGGGTGCAGAACATGACAAGGTTATTATATTAAATCACAAACCTAAATACCTCAAGGAATTGTAGACATTCATTCAACCAAAACTTTCTGGAAATAACAACCAACAGGTCGTTGTGTAATACTTCCAAGTTTATCTATAACGGATTTCTGTAATTCAGCTTTTGATGAAGACAATTTGCAATTGTGATCGTTTTGTATATTGTTTGAAATATGTTTTTTGGTTTCATTTTCTATTAATGGTTTTAACAAAGCTATGTTGTTGACATTAGTTTGTAAGACAACCAAATTGGAAATTTCAATCAATTGGGAAACTCCACAAATTCCATTCTCCTCAGCTAAACAACTCAGAAGGGGGTTGCTGGATTTTGCAGACTTTGTGACCCATTCGGAAGATACAGGACAGACATGTCTTCAGATTGTAATCCCCAAAACAATAGCAGAGGACCTAGGCTCTGAGGATTATTTATTGTCTTTCATCCCCCAAATGCAAAACTTGTTCTAAATTGGAAGATACACCTGTGGAGCTTTGTGCCGTATCCAACACTAGAATAGTTCTTGGAGCAGGCAAGCAAAAGGACTAACCAAGTAGTAATGTCCATAATACCCAATCTCCAGAAAAAATGTGGGAAGCGAAGAAGAAATGGAGGAGATACTGCAATTTCCTGCATAAGTGATCTTTTGTACAATTCTCCTAAACGCTCAGTTGCATGTCAAAGACATGATCACATTTTGTGAAACCAGAAATGAACATCAGATACTTGTTATCTACTACAAACACATGAGAGTATCTACTCTGAAAACTCTGCATCTGTGAGAATCACCACACCCCAAACCTGCAAAAATCCAGCAGATCTACAGGACAGATTCTCAACAGATTTCCGAGACTTGACATCACAAAGATGATGATGTTATGTGAGGGGGGAGGCCAACTGATAAAACGTGACTCTCAGCTCGTGATCTATATTCAAATGTTTAGATCTGAGAGGAGAGAATAGGTATGGAAAAAATCAGGCAAAAATTGTCACCATATAATCTTCTTGCAGATCATCCATCACATTCAGCCTGTTGCAACTAATGTTGTACAATCTTGCTAATATAGTTTTCTAACTTGAAGCTGCTGTGAACAGAAAAACCACATCAATCCTCTATAAAAAGCAATATGAAGCAGCAATGTAAGAATCCGAAAGCAGCTCTTAGGAAA
>Ga0116227_10009867_pt1 | contig 17057 bp, 14 predicted proteins | sample S1TSphgellanicum_FD_89693 | JGI IMG/M metagenome (GOLD analysis project Ga0116227, IMG submission 89693) | Host-associated microbial communities from peat moss isolated from Minnesota, USA - S1T2_Fb - Sphagnum magellanicum MG | ecosystem: Host-associated > Plants > Peat moss > Unclassified...
ATGCACACTCATCACCCTATGAAGTCGCTAAAAGCCCTTAATAACCTCACCCCATTCAAATAACCCTGATGTAACTGTTAAAAACTGAGACTACCGCACATGGTTGTGTCGGTATGGCTCACAGTAGGTTACATCAATTTGTTACTAGGTTATAATTAATAAAATTTAATAAACAAATAGGTGGAACACATTTGGCATGCCATTAATCATCCACATAATCAAAATTAATAAATTCAATCACAAAGATAGCCATGAGGTATATATATATATATATACACATAGTATATATAATAGTAATGAAGGATAGGGAGGTCTTGTAAATCAAGGCATGGTAGCCAATATTACCTAATTGGAGTAAGGGCTTGCTACCATGGCCACTACCTACTCAGTTCCAAATCCAGATGATTCAATATAAAACCTTAATTTATATATCTACTATGGCAAATTTGGCAATATTAAGCTTCATGCATGGAATTAAATTACTAAAACCAATGCATCCTACAATGGTGGTTCTTTGATCAACTATTTAGGCTCAAGAATCTTGAGGAGTAAATGTGGTTTTCGACTCAAGGTATTTCCATGGTATGGTGTACACACTTTGTGTCAAAATTAGAATTACATATAATATTAAAAGTACTCACACATAAAATTTCACTTGTTTTGAATTTTTTAAAAATTACATATAATTGATTTGGGCCTTAACAATAAAACAAGTTATATAAACCATGAGTATGAAATTGCTTCATATGTTTGTTTTTATGTAATTGCACACCAATAATTTGATAAAAACATTTAAAACACCTTATATGATTAGTAGTTTACCATTTTTCATTAATTTTAATTTTAATTTTATCTTCATATGATAATAAAAACAACATTTAGCCCAATTACATCTTTAATGGGAGAACATTTTACAATTTAAAAAATCATAATCATCAACATTATTATAACATAATGTACCATTGAACATTTATTTATCATCTAATATCTTCAAAAAAAATTGAAAGTTTTCATGGAGAAGATTGTTTATTATGGTTGTCTTCTTGTATATGAAAAAATCCATGGAAAAATTCCATTAAAACTAATATTTCTTGGTCCTTTTATTATGTTACAGTATTTGTGACAAGTTCATGTGCAAGTTAGAAATGTAGTCCAATCAACTATTGCATTGTTCACAACATAATGAAAGTTTAGGATGTTATTCACCTTTAATTGCATAATTCTATCACAAAATCTTCTTCAAATATATAAAAAGGCACATGAAAAATGTGTTGTAGTGAAAATTATCAAATTGTAACTCCTTTTTGTGTGCACCGTACCTTGGAAACACCCCTCACAAAAAGGATGAGGTTAGTCAGTTGACAAGCTTGTCTTTCACGATCATTCAAATTGGCAAAAGTTATGCCAACCTCTTCCATGCCACTGATTCAACCAAACGTGTTTGGATTGGTTAAACAAGTTGTGCCAACAAGGACACCTCATGTACCCTTTATGCCTATTGTAAAAGGCAACACTTTGTTGGTGACAATAACTAAGCTTTGCGAAACTCTATTTTTTGAAACCATGATTTCAACACCATGATTTAAATTTGTTGCCATGTTCAAATTAATGACCAACTTTGTGCAACTGAGAAGATGCCAACATCATTTACAAGATTGGCAAATGTGGTGTTCCAAGATGAACTTGTGGACACAAAAACTATAAAAATAACCTTTGTTGCACCATTGCAAGTAGTTGTAGCCATGCTACAAGATTTGTCTACTAGGCCAACAATTGATTGTGTTATGAGAATATTGAGAATGATGTTTTTGGATAATGAACACAAGGTTTTTTGTTTGAACATTTCATCAGTCACCAATATATTGGCCAATATGAATTTTGTTGGACTTAAAAATTCAACCATTAATGTTAGGGCAACTAATAATATGGTTAGTTTAGGCCTCATATGGAGGTAGATTTAAAGTACCATCCATTCCAAATACAAACTCCCTTGGGTGGATCAAAGAAGGATCATGGGATGACATGCCTAACACTTTATTTGTGATTGCATCCAAGTCATCTTGCCAATGGTATATCCCATGGGTTCCACATTGAATTTTTAAAGAGAAATTACATCTTATAAACTAGGATGGCAATCATGACATGCCATGAGTGTACACCTTCTGATACATTCTGTTGGGAAAAACCTTTGAACCAAAATAACATGATGCCAAGTTTGGTTGCATTCTATGGGATTGTGAATTTTGGGTGAAAATTCCTATAAAATAATATTTTCTCATAGCTAGATATTCCCCAATGTTGGAAGAGGACCAAGGATGGGGATGATTATAATCATTTTCAACATTAATCAAGAGGGACATTGGTGGGGCATTCATGCACATTTGCAACAAGTTGCATGACACTGTGTACAACAAGCACGGTAAGAGGCCTTTACACCCACAATGATAGATGTTTGAGCCTATTCCTTAGCTGTTAAATGACCCCAAGTTCTTTAAACAAAAAGCAAAACCATCTATCATTGTGATGACTAGGTAATGATATTCCCATATTCCAAAGGCCTTGCAATGACAAGGAAAGGTATTTGATTCAATCAAAGACCCAAGAGTTGTTGGAGGTTGGATTGGTAGAATTATTTTCAATATAGTATGTTTTGGCTATAATGATGTTTGCTAAGAACGACATGTTTAGTAATTGGATAAAAATGTAGATGTGTGGGGATTGCCGACCTATAAATCAGCAAACCAAATCCAATAGATATGCCATGCCAACACTATATAAAATGTTTGATGCCATTGGGCATGCTAAGGTGTTTATCACCTAGGACTTGAAGTATGGGTGCCACTAATTACTTATCAAAGGAAAGGAAAGGATCCTACAAAGAGCCAAAAGGTTCAAGTGGGAAGATAACCATTTGCTCCAAGTATGGAAGGATCGTTGAATGAAGATTGTTCTTCACCCAATCAATGGGCACTATTAGTGTAGCATGCCCATGAGGAGCTAGGGCATTTTTAGGTATAATGTATCCACAATTTATTGCAAGGCTAGTATTGGTGGCATGAAATGCACACAAGGGTCCAACAATTTGTGGAAGGTGTATTATGTGTGATAGGGTTCGAACTTCCTTCAATGCTTTTACTCCACAATTGCATCTTGATGGGTTTGGGCTATTGATGGAGTTTAAACTTTGTAGGAGCATTGGCACTGACCATATAACACAATTAATATGTGTTAGTGATGGTGGAGCATTTTTCCAAATGGATTGAACTAGTACAATTGTTGGACAAATCTAATGAAAAAACCACTTATGCATTCTTGGATTGGATGTTGAATCGATTTAAGGCACCAATTGAAATGTTCACTAATTAAAGCAAGGAGTTTTTGGGAGAGTTTGAGGTGTTGTGTGAACAAACCTTGATAGACCATTAAACCACCTCATGTGATCATAAAAAGTTAAATGGTCTAGCCAAAAAGGTTGTGCAAATAATCAAAAGAGGTTTGCATAATTACGAATTACATAAAGTACATTTGGATGATTGGGACCGTTAGTTGCCATGATTGGTTATGGGCTATTAGTTTAATATAACATCGCTTGCTTCTTTCTCACTATACTTCTTCCTATTTGGTGAAAAACAAGATTTGTTTACATTTATTCATAGAAAGGCAATGATAACCCTAGATTTGGATGATCTTGGTGTGTGGATATGTGCATGTGAATAATGAACAAAGTTTTTTCAAAAATGTATGCCAATGACTTTTGAAAACCTTGCTATTGTTCAACACCATGACACATTACAAGATGCCACTATCCATGGAAAAGGGTACCAACCATAGATTTGGAGATATAGCCTAGGAAATTATTTGTATTTTCAACAAATTATGCCTACAACATTAATGGATGTTATAGCACTAATAAAAATTGGCCAAAATGTAACCACTTTATTTGTGACTACATGCGACTATTAGTTGTTTGCAATTACATTTGGACATTTTTGCAACTATTTATTGTGTTGGTCATATTTGCAACTACACTGCAATTAATTTGCGACTATTTTGGTGTTCATCCTTCCATGTGAATAACATTTAGTTTGGTTTTCATCCAAGAAGAACAATTTATGTCCCATTAGTTCCAATCGTGACCAATTTAGTTGCAACCTTATGAATATAAAAAGGTGTATTTTGTGAATTCTAAGGAATATGGTTGGGTGTATTAAAGTTTAGAAATGTATATTTTGAATGTATACAAACAACCATATTACATCTATATTCAAGTATTATTATTAGCATAAATGGCCTTGATAGTATGGTTACATTAATTAGTGTATATTTTGAGTATATTAAAATTTTATATAAGATATTTATTAAATATATTGTGCCCATATTACAAGTTTATCCAAATCATCTTATTATACTTTTAAAAATTCTTACAAATGACATTTATTATTATTTATGTTAATATTGCATTGTACATATATATTAATTACATGTAATACAAAATGAAATTTCAATATTATCATTGACCAATTTTTTAAAAATAATAATATTTTATTACATAATGATGATGATGATATTAAAATGATAGGAAAAATAATTATATAATTACTGAAATAATTGCTGAAAATATTAATATAATTTTACTATATATTTTTTTCAAATGACTAATGTACTTATTAATATATATTTTCCATTTATTAAATTAAAAAATCATAATAGCTCTAACAAGTTACACAATAATATATAATAATAATAATAGTTAACCTAGGCTAACTACAAATTACATGATGATGATTATTATTATTATAAGTAATAAATTATAAAGTATTAACATATTATAATATTTACCAGGAAATTTTAATATATGGTTTTAAGTTTTTATATTTCAAATTTATAATTAATATTTATTAATTAGCCAATGATTATAATGAATTACTGATATATAATTCTTATTTTCAGTTTTATTATTTTATAATAATTACTATAGTAGTCAGAATGAAAATCTAATAAATTATTATACAAATGCAAAAATTATTTTCGAAAGAAAAATATACTTATTAGAAATATAAAATATTTATTGTAATAGTTCATAAATAACTATAATGAATGAAGTAATAATATGAATAATAAAAAATAAGATAGTTAACCTTGGTTACCAACTAGCTACAATAATAATTGAATTAATGTTATTGTTACTATTAAATATTAAATATTTTTATTTTTATTAACTATAAAAATGAAAATAATAATGGGAATAATTATAATAAAATAATTAGCCTAGGCTAAGTTTTAATTGTATCATTAAAGTTTTAAAAACTAGTAGTCAATATTTATAATTAATAGTTAGTAATTATTAATTACTTGATATTTCAAGTATTATATTAATTCATTTTAATGAAATATTAATTAATTAATTAATTATTAATCAGCTAATTAGTTCAATATTAACCAATTACTAGTTAATTAAATTGGTTGATAGATTATCAAAATTAATGCATATATTTAATTAAATATTATTATTGTTATCTAGTTAATAAATTATTTAATACTTAATAATAACTAATAATATAATTAATTCAGTAATCATAATATATTGATGATTATTACTACAAATAATTAGTTAGTTGGATGGTTTATAAAATGAATTAATTAGTTTTTAGTTTAGTTGTTAATTAATTAATTAACAAGTATATTAATTTATTTTCTATATTTTACTCATTAAATAAATAATAATTAGCTAATTAGTTAGTTAGTTGTCATTTATCTATTTAATTAAATATTTTTCAAGATGGGAATGAAAGCCAAAACATATGGGATAAACTTTTTAATTATAAATCATTTGCAATTAAAAATGCTTAGTTGCAAATGACTTGCAATTAAAAATGTTTAGTCGCAAACAATTTGCAATTAAAAAATTTAGTCGCAAACGACTTGTAACTTAAAATGTTTAGTGGCAAACAACTTGCAACTAAAAAGTTTATCTCATATGTTTTGGATTTCATTCTCATCTTTAAAAGTATATAAACAAGGTGTTTTATCATTACATCTTCATATTTAAAAACATGGGCATATGGGATGAGCCAATAAAAACGACTTAACCCAAAATAAAATAAAAACATTCATGTACTTACACTTAACTACCTACTTACTTTTCTACCTACCTACCACTTACGTAACTAGGTATTTGGCCTAGGTTGGTAAATAGGTCCTATCTAGATAGGTGTTTAACCTATATGGGTAGGTAGATATATAAGTAGGTAAATATTTAATTTAACCTACATACCTAAATATTGATTTAAATTTAATTTGGACAAAATCAATTAATATGCCATGTGCAAATTTTTATTGCACCATTTGTCACAATCTAAACCATCCAAACATAAAAATTAAATGTTTTAGATTTTTTCAAAATAATAATAAAATATTTTAAATTATTATGAGTTGGGACACGTGGCAACACATAACTTGTTCCCATTGTTCGCCAAAAAAGTTGCATCCTAGTTGCAAGCGACAACAGCTATATGACCAATCTAAAGATGAAAGCGTATTTTGTTGACTTTTTCTTTCATCCAAAATTCGTTGTCATTTGCGACTAGTGTCAATGCGATTTATCCAAAGCAACTATTAATATTTTACTTGCAAATGTCGCTTGCAACTAAAAATTAGTCATAGGGACCAATTGCAAAATGACCATTTTCTAGTAGTGTAACAAGATGTGTCATCGTAAGGGTTAAAGGGCATTGCCTTCACGAATATTGATTCTAAAAGGTCAAGATGTCACATTGTGGATGAATCATGTGCACATGTCATCTTCCAAACATATGGGATAGTAGACCCAAATTTTGCAAATGTGTTTGCATGTTTAAAATGCATGTTGTGTTGATCTATAGGTGGTGTTGTCACCATGTTGGTATGCAACCAATGCTCCAAGGGTTGGCACATGGGATGTTTCACACCACTTTTGGAGATGGTTTTCAAGGAGATTGGTTATGCCTTTAGTGCACACATAAATAGGTTCCATTTACTTGCAGTCAATTTTTTGTAATAAGGATTTTGTAAAATAATTATTTTGATGAAATAATATTTGGCCAAGGATATGTGGATTATAATTAGGTGGCTAATGACAAGGCTCATAATTGCACAAGTGGCTTAATCATTCATCCTTTGGATACAAGGTGTCCATTGTTGGTAATCCCATAGCACATGTTTCAAACCTATATTTAAGTTATATTATATGGTTTAAAATGATCTTATCCATTGAATGAGGGGGGGGCGGGGGGATGATTATGTCTGTGTTTGTACATGTTTAACAAAACTATTGTGATATTTTTATGTTGTAATTAATTGGATGTAAGCACCTAGATGTGTTAACACACAACAAGGAAGAATGTAGTTTCCATTTGGTCCCACATTTTGCAAAGTGTTCATTAAGTATTATTTTAAATTGTGAGTTCAATTTTTGGGGTAATTTTAGGGAAAATTTCCTATTTGAATTGTTAATTTTAATTGAGTACTTGACCATGAAAAAATTAACAATTTCATGAAAGAACCAACAATTTTAAATGCAATTATTCAATTTTTTAAAAATTAATAAAAAATTGGGTTATTCATTTTTGGAGGACCACATTTATGGCTGTTAGTGGTCATCAAAAACATGAATAGGCAATTGATCGCCTATAGTTATCAAGGTGGTTTCTTTTATGAAAAATGTTGGTTCTGTAAGGGTTTTGAAATAACCAAAATCAATGGTTTTTTAATTTTGAATTATTTCATAGAACCACAACTATTAATATTTATTTGATTCTAAAATAATTGAAAACAAAAAAACAATGGATTTTTATAAATTCAAAATTTGAACAACACTTTAGAGTAAGTATTGTGAAGTTTGGTTGTTATTTAAGGTAAATAGATTGATCATTGAACACATAAATACTCAAAGAGAAAGGGCATGTTGGTTTTGGTTTTTTTGTGGATGGGGTCCAAAGAAAACGTATGCTTTGAACATATTTAGACACATCCATAATTGTTGAGACAAAGTGATTTGGTGGAGAGACATTAAAGTTATGCCTCCCCAAAAAAAGGTATTCCATGTTGGTTGGAAAAAATCTCAAGCAAACATTTGTCATCCCTATGAAAACACTTTGCTCCTTGTCAACGAAAATTCGATATTTAACAAGTGGAGAAGATTTAATTCTCAAAAAAATTGGGTGAAACTAAAAAACATTCATTTTCCAAATGTAAAAACATTCGTCCTCCATTGGTTTGGAGGAGATCACTACCACAAAAAAGGTAAGATCTATAGTCAGGGGGAAACCTTGTTTGTCTAACTTAGAATTCCAAACAATGCCACATTTGAAGGGCCTTGGGTTTGGTGTTTTTGCTTTTCACATCAATGGCAATCTCCTTCCCTTTCTTTGATTCTTGGTCTATATTTGCAATTAGTGTTGTACATTAATGTTGATCTTCCTTGTCATTTCCTTCCATGAAATATCATCACTTGCCTTTTGTTAAAAAAATTGTTGAATGTAGTAAGAATTGTACCTTAACTACTTTGAAAAATCACTATTAATTTGATTTCAGAAACATTTTTTTAATCTTCAAAAAATCTATAAATTTACTCATGAAGTTGGAATCTTATGAATTTGGAGTCATTTCATAGTGTTGGAATCATTTTGCATACAAAAACACGTTGAATAATGCTTTTCAACGTGTTTAAAAATTTGAACATGTTTTTTATTATTCAAACCTCCACCAAATGTTTTCAAATTTGTTGTAAGCTTTAGTAATATAATTCATAAAAAAAGGCCACATGTGTTAAACCATTCAAAATTCCTTTGAATTTTAGGTGATGATTTTATATTGGATTAATGTTTAATATAGTTCAAAATTTGTGATCATGGTTAAAAAAATTCACATCTAAGGGTTGTAGGGCATGAAAAATGTGAGAAGGTAATGTGACCATATTCAAGCCAAATTGTTGTGCTTATTTTATCGTTTTATTGTAACATGTGAATTGTGTTCATTTAAAATTAATAGATGTTAATTTGATTGAAAGATTTCAATCCATATTTTCTTTTGCAACACCATACATGTCCATGGTTTGCAATGTTTAACATCATTTTTTTTAGTCTTTTCACTCTTGAACATGTAAAATTTAAGTATGAAGCCTTCCATACATTCAAAACATATAAATTTACTAGATTAGCCATTCCCTAGATCTAGGATTGGTGATGTAAATTTATTATTAGGCTTTTCTTGCCAAAATGTTCACCTTGAATTACTACCGAACTTGAATCCCTCTTTCATCCAAGTTTTAAATGTGATCAACATTATACTTATGTTGATTATATAATGCTTGAAAATTAGAATGAGAGTTACATATTTGACTTGTCAAACCTTGTGTTGTGTAAATTTCAAATCTTTTTACAAGTCAAATATTTAACTATGGATGTTGACATTTAAAACAATACCACCATGCATTTCCAACTAATCCATCTCTGAAGGGGATAAGTTTAGTTTAAGTAAGTTCTAACACCTTCATTTTGAGCTTTTACAAGGTTAATCCATAATCTTTGCATACTCAAATCTAAGTTGTGAATACTTTATTTTCTTTGTATGTCATCAACACAAAAATGGGGTGTAGTTCACTAGCCTAAATCACTATGGGAGCTTAAAAGTGAAATAACTTCACTGCATTTTAGTGATTTCACCTTGGTTAAAGTTATTTCACTATAATACCACTATGTAAACATTGTGTTTCATTAATAGTTGACATAATTCATTATTATAATTTACTGCGATAATAGGTTTATATTTATGTTATTATTTTAAATACCCTATGTTATTTTATGATATACCTTATATTATTTAAAGTTATTTTAGTTATTATAATTTATACCCTAAGTTATTATAGGTTATTATAAGATATTATAAATTATTATACCTTAAATTATTATATGTTATTGTACCTTAAGGTATCATAATTAGTTTATTATAGACTATTTATTTTAAGTTATTCAAGGTCATTCTATTTTATGTTATTATAAGTTATTTTATCATTAATAAAATAATTTATAAAATATAAGATAAAATATAATGGCCTAAAATAAAATAATTTAGAATAGCCAATAATATCCTATGAAAATAATTTATAATACTTTACAAGAAAATAACTACCAATTGCATATGATAATATAATTTAGAATACTAAAAAATAACTTATAATAAATTAACCACCAATAGTTGTAATATAAACTAAAATAACAAAAAAATCCACTAGTAGTCATTAATAAAATAGCCATTAATAACCACTAATAGAATAACCATCAATGGCCACCAATAAAATAACCACAAATAACTTATGGTAATATAATTTATAATAGCCAATAATAATAAAAGGTGAAATATCCTTCAATAGCCAAAAGTAACCAACAATAACCTCAGATAGTTGAAAATAGCTTAAAATGAAATAGTTTAAAATAACAAAAAATAATTTATAATAGTCGTAAATAATTTAAAGTGAAATAACCTATAATAACAAAAAATAACATAGAATAATAAAAAATAATTTACAATAGTCAAAAATATTTTAAGGTGAAATAACTTAAAATTAAAAAAAACTATACATAATTTAAAATAACCGAAAGTAACCTAAAGTGAAATAATTAAAAATAACAAAAATAACTAAGAATAACCATAAATAGTCGTAAATAATGTAGCGTGAAATAATTTAAAACAATGAAAAGTAACTTTAGAATAGTTGAAAGTAGCCTTACATAGGTAGTATTATTATATTAACAAAACATTTATCCATTTATTAAAAATTTTTTTTCAAAAAAATGGTCATTGAAATGTTATTGAATAATGATATTCAAAAAAAAATTGTTCAAATGATTTTACACTTTCAGAAGGAAATAAATGTAATTATGTACATTATTGACAAAAAAATTAAATTAAACATTAATAATTTAATTTGGACAAAATTTTAATAAGATATGAATTTTCAAAGTTTATATTTTTGTAATGTTTAAAACAAGGTATTTGATAAATATAGTACAATGTAACACCTTATTATAACAAGTGAGGTGGCTTGATGGTAAAGGTGTTTGCTTCCATCCTAGAGGTCAAAGGATCAAATCTCACAAATGGTGTGTTTGTGGTTAACAATGATAAATTGAATGAATATATTCTTATATAGTTCCTTAAAATAAATGCATATTTAGGTTGATTACATGGTTTGTGTACCTAGGTTAGGTTTTTAATTTAACATAGGTAGTGATATGTTTCAATAATTCATAGAATGAAAATCATGAAATTATCAATAATATTAAATATTACATTAAGCTTTAAATAATTTAAATATAATTGATTTCCATGTTGTTTAGTTAATTAATTCAAAAATGAAATGGTTTGGTAAATTTGTATTTCACTTGAAAATAACCTTGTTTCACTAGGTATTAGTGGACAAATTCACTATTTGTAGCAATTAGACCTTGTTCATTAAAGGGGTTCATTATTTCTTTTGAGGTTTTGATTGTTCATTTTCTTTGCTAGGTTTAGGTAGGAACCATGTTTGTTTTTGTTGACTTGTTTGCTTGTGTTACACTTCTAGGTGGAATGTTTTCCTTATTTATCATTGATTGTTTTTATAATTCATTTTGTTACATATGAAGTACATTAAACATCATGGCAACTCCTTAGTTCCTAGCCCTAGCCTTCCAATAAGTTTTGGATGGGGGGTAGATCAAGACCTATAAGAGGTATGCTCTTCAACTTCCTATACACATCCCAAGACTTCAAGAAATGTATTAAGTTTGGATAATTTGAAAGTGCATAACTTTCCAAAACTTCATAAGAAGAAATTATTGCATAGAATCTTATAAAACCATCCCACATTAAATTGACATCTACAATTGATGTGTAAGTTTTAGGTGTGAATTTAAAACTTTAGTTGGTTGCAACATGCAAAATATGTTGGAACTAGATGTATTTGAACTCTTTGTTACTTTTGAGATTATATATTGCTGGATGGACATAATTTAAATACTTGTTATAATTTTTTTAATATACACAAAAAATTCCTATTTCTACAATTAATGTTAGTGTAGGCTAATCTAGTAAACTTGGTTGTATTTTGCAATTTTGTAAGTTGGTTCCAACTTTCACATTTCCTTCCCCCTTCTCTTGATTATAGAATTGCTTTCTTCTCATTTACAATAGGTTTCAACATTTTTGCTGTAGAAAATTGAAACTTTAGGAAACATTTAAATTTGTCTAGCACTACCTTAGGAAGCGAGGACATTATTGAAACAATAGTATGGGATCTTGAAAAACTATGTAGATTATTTCAGTGGATGTTTTTTTTTGTTAACTTGTGATTGAAATGATGGTTTGGTTAAAATCCAATGTGCTTTGCTAGGAGCACAAGTTGCATGCTCTTTGAGGTCATTTACATGTTTTGTTTTGAGATGTAAATATGCTATTGTGCATTGAATGTTGAAATCATGTTTGTGCATTTATAATATTGTTTGTACCCAAAAGTCCTAAATCTTATAATTTGCATTAATAATGCCCATTACCAAACAATTTTTTTTGGTGAAATGGATTGAAATATTGATCTATTGTGTTGTTTTACACCTTAAACCAAACACTTGGGTTGTATCCTTGAGTATAATCTTTGTAAAAATGTTTTTTTTGCCTCATTATCAAATGATTTTTTCTATGAATTGGTCTGGATTTTTTTATAATTGTGTTGCTTCACATCTATGACCAAACACTTGGCTTGTAGTCTTGGGCATGACTATTTTGTAGAAGTGCAAGGAACCACTCCCATGACCAAACACATCTTAGTATAAGTGGGGTGCAAATAGCACCCAAATGCTTTAAATTTATCCCAGGGCCAAACACAAAATATGTTGACCATGTGTGGGTTATAAAAAAAACCAAACACAACTCGTCACCACCAAACAAACATTCAGTCATAAGAAGCAAAATGTTTGGTGATGGGCATGCTTATCCTATTTACATGCAGTTGAAACAAGCAAAAGAAAATACATGTAGCAGTGATAATGGATATGAGCATGAAGAGTCATGAATGAGGATGATAATGCAGTGAGTACATACATACCTGCTGCAGTTACTACTTGAGCAATGTTGTGGACATAGGTAATAAGAATAATAATAGCTACTGCAACTTGGTAGAGTAGGTACTTATTACCAGTGTAGGTAATAATAATTAACTGCTGCACCAACTGCACAGTTTCTGTCTTTGCACATGCCTTGCTGCATCTCTCTTTCATTGCACCCACTGCAAACTTAGTTTCCCCCCTTCTCTATCTCTCTCTCTCTGTGTCTGTGCTGCACCTGCCACAACCAAGCTTCGCTCTCTCTTGCAGTATGCACGCAATGCCCTAGCCGTTGTTGTTTTTTCTTGCAGTATGCACCCAATGACCTAGCTGTTGTTGTTCTCGCAGTATGCACCCATTGAGCTAGCCTTGGTTGTTCTTGCAATATCCACCCAATGAGCTAGCTTTCGTTGTTCTTGCAGTATGCACCCAATGAGCTAGAGCCTTTGTTGTTGCGTCTTTGTCAAGTATCTGATCAGCTGCAGGTGTCTCTGCGTGAGCACCCGGAACAGCATGGTAGCTTCTCGTTGCTCCGATTCATTTCTTGATTCCAGTGGGGATTTCAGGCACGGAAGTACTGTTTGTATATATGCATTCTAGTTTTGTGCATTTGCAGGCAGCTAGTCGACTATCCGCCGGCCCTAGCTGCTAGTGCAGTTGTGTCGTGGTGGAGAATATTTCCATGCTTTGAGTATTCAGCTTATACTATCGCAGCAGCTCATGCTAGTCATTCATGTTCCAGCTGCTGCTGTTATAGACAATTGCCGGGTTTGTTGCTGATCACGATCAACAAAGACGTTGCCTGCTGCTGCTGCTGGAATGCCGCGATCGACCATGGGCGCGCCTTATAATGAAAATGCCTAGAGTTATACTTTACTGACGTGGGTATAGCTGCTGGGTACAGAACTCTCTATCGACTGTTGATCGTTAGTCTGCTAGGAGGAGCCGGCCTGTAAGTGGCCGAGAGTATATATGATGGCCGGTGGTGTTCATAGAGCAGCAGCTCCGGCGAGAGTCGTAGTTGCAGGAGTGCAGCAGCTTGTTGCACTAGTGATAACAACGTCAGTACTGTTGGTGGGGGCAGCAGTACTAGTCGCGGCTTCTAATGTTAATCCTAGTATAGCTGCAGATAAGGACGTTGCAGTGATGATGAGTTCCGCGGCGGCACCAGTGCAGCAGCAGCAACCTCTAATTAGTATCAACTGCAGTGATCCGAGTGAGGAGCAAAAACCAGAATGCACGTCTCCAAGTATAGCTTGCTGGCAAAATTACATCAGCAACTCGAGTATGATGAATTTATGTAAGAGTTTTACATCTGCTGCTGCTGCTTCACCCCCCATAAACAACTCCTCCAGCTCCTCCGGTAGTACGGGGCCAACTGCCGGTTGCTGCTCAGCGGTGCAAATGGCTTGGCAATTGTGGCCGCCAAGATGCTTTTGCAACTATATCTATTTCCAGTACGTCCAGGAGATCAATCGTCGCGCTCTGCCTGCTCTCTGCCTTAATGTCACCAACTCTTCTGTTTGCCATACCTGCTCCGTTGCTGACCCTTCTGTTGTACCCCTCGCCACCTGCAGCAGTTCCAACCCTACAGGTACCTAATTACTACTTCTAATCTTGTTTCCTTAATTTAATCCTGCTGCTTCTTCACTACCTAATTGGCCTTTCCTTCATTTCTGAACTGAGCTAGGGTTTCGAAACCAGCTTTTGGGCTTCATCCATTCAACAAGAACCTACGTTTTTTGAACTGATGGAGGTAGGTTTTTGGCACAAGTTTTTTTTGGTGTTTCTTCTCTATTGATGTAGGGTTTTGTCACAAGTTTTTTTGGGGTTTTTTCTCTATTGATGAAGGTTTTTGATACAAGTTTTTTGGTTTTTCCTGAATTGATGTAGGTTTTTCACACATGTTTTTCAGACTTTTCTGAACTGACATGGGTTTTTGACACAGGTTTCTTTGGTATTTTAGTAGGTTTTTGACACAAGTTCTTCAATTTTAAATCTAAGTGACCTCCAACTATCCCTCAGTTTCCAAAAAAAATTGAAAATTCTCCATCAGTTCATAATTAACTCATGAACTCTCTATTCATAAGATTATGTGTGTTCTGTCTGCAGGTTTTTTCTCAATTGACCCAAGTTTTTACACAATTTTTTTCCATTTTGAATTTACATGGCCTCCACCTATCCCCTGGTTTCTCAAAAAATCCAAAAACCTACATCACTTCAGAAAAAAACTTACGGACTCTCTATGCACAAGATCATGTGTGAAATTCTGTCTCTGTGTGCATAATAAGATCATGCGAGTTCCAATTGTGCTAATGTATTTCTTCTGAATGTCATGTTTCTGTTTTTTTAAAAGAGCTTTAACACAATCACAAGTTGTTGAATCTTCAATCAATTGACCAGTCTGAATTAGTGATTTAAAAGTCCTATTTTATGGCCTTAAAACCTAATCAATTATAGTTCAGTTAATTAGCTTAATCGTGTATTGTGGTGTTGTTGGGTGGTGGGTGCAGGAAAATCTTCTACTAAGCGAGTTGCACTTGCCATAGCATTGACTATTACTGCTATTACTGTTTGCATAATAGTACTTGTGCTCGTATATTGCTTATCTTTTAGGTACAAGAAAAAAGCTAGCTTGAGGTTTCCAGACACCTCCCAGGATCTAGACGGTAAGCTTTTAACTTTGTTCAAATGCCTACTAGCTCTTAACCATCTTGACCATCCATTTTTTCTCTTTTTTTTTTTGGGCTTCAGAATTAGTTTCTATAATTCTCCATTACATACTAGAGAATTTTCCCTAGAGAAATTATTAGAATTTCTGCCAGTGTCAGTTGATTCTGCCATTTCTAAGACAACTTGAAAACATGCTGAATCTGCAGGCATGTGTTTTTTTATGCTGTTGTTTTAGTAATTCTTTGGAACCTGTTGTAACCCATTACAAACCCTAATTTCTGTTAAACACTCCCTTTCTGTTAAGGTTTTTGATGAATCAATTAGGTTTTAAGGTCTTAATTAGGAGGGTGCTACTGGTTTTTAAATTAATAATTGAATAGTCTGCAAGTAATGAAAGCATATTAACAACTGTTACCTACTGCTTGCTTGGTGTGTGTCTCCTCATCAGATATTTTGAAATTTGGAGGAGGACCAACAATCTTCCCCTATAGTGTCTTGAAAACTGCTACCAAGAATTTCCACATTGGAAACAAACTTGGGGAAGGTGGATTTGGTGCTGTTTACAAGGTAAATTAATGTAAGATCTTATTTTATTTTATTTTGCTGATTTAACTATTGGCTGAACGTTGAGATAATTCACATGGCTTAATTCATGACCCAATTTTTGGAAGTTTTCTTTCAACTCAAATCACTAATTTCTACAACACATTTTGACTATTGTTTTCAAAGCTAAAAAAAGCTAGTCTTTAGATGTGGTTTGATTTTCTTGGTTTTTTAGGGTTTATTGCCAGATGGTACAGAGGTAGCCATAAAACAACTCTCAGTAGGCTCAAAACAAGGGAACGAAGAGTTCCTAAATGAAGTGAAGTTCATTACGGGTGTTCAACACCGCAATCTTGTCAAACTTCGAGGTTGCTGTTTGAAAGATGATGAACGCATTTTGGTCTACGAATACCTCCCCAACAAGAGCCTCGACCAAACATTGTTCGGTAAGTATACCAAACTAATAATTATAATAGTATTCTATAATGTTCTAGTTTTTTCCTCAATTTTCAACCTTTGGCAGGTTTTCATTTACCAAACCAACAAAGGTAGATGAAATAAATTTTCTCAATTCTGAAAATAATAATGTACTATTTTTTTACAATGCTTATCTACACCCACTGTTGGGAGCTGATGAACTCAGTGGGTAGTCATGGCAGCTCGTCACTGCCGTTCGTGATGAAGGTGATGGTCTGTCACTTTGTGAGCGACTCTCATGAGGTTATG
>Ga0116227_10009868_pt1 | contig 17056 bp, 10 predicted proteins | sample S1TSphgellanicum_FD_89693 | JGI IMG/M metagenome (GOLD analysis project Ga0116227, IMG submission 89693) | Host-associated microbial communities from peat moss isolated from Minnesota, USA - S1T2_Fb - Sphagnum magellanicum MG | ecosystem: Host-associated > Plants > Peat moss > Unclassified...
CAAGTCCCAACACCAAAGGGTGTCCCGAATGCTAAACTAACCTCGTGGGGTTGGTTTTTGGATGCAGAATCACACAAGCTAAGCTAGTCCCTCTTCCTAGTCTAATCCCGGGGCTCCCAACTCAACCCTCTACCCCCTTTCTAGAGTTGGAAGCCGGGAGCGTGCTACCAAGTTCAACTTTCCGCAACTTGACTTTGTGAAACCCTCAAGTGGGTTTCACCCCGTGACTTGGGAGCGCGTCAAATCTGGTGATGCAATGCATAAGGACTTATGCATTTATCTTGAATGACAAAGGTCTTTCACATGATCATTAAAGGTATGTACTGATTCTAAACCTTCAACATGTTGAAAAATTTGATTAAGGGATGAATCAACAATGCTAAAATGGATTGAGTGTATTCATGATAGGGGTACCAAAAATGAATGATTTGTATTTAAAGGACTGCAAAGGACAACTTTGGATTTTTGTTTATCTAACATTATTATAGTTGTAATGAATTGTTGTATGCCAATAAATAAAATGATGTTTTGTTAAATTAATAAAAATATTTTAAAATAATTTGGATATTATGTAGATATCATTTTGAGTCTTGTAAACTAATTATATCAAATGTCTAAATTACATTTTTTAAAATAAAGGAATCAAAAGAGATGCATAAAGTCATACAATTGATTTCAAACTTTTAGTACAACAAAAACATGCCCTTTTCTATGAAAATATATGTTCATTATATGAACTTGATGAAAAAACCAAATTATAAAAAAAATTCAAAGTCTTTAACTTTTGAAGGAAAGGGTTGCAAGGAAAGGAATTTAAAAAAAAAACCATTTGACAAAAAGATTGTGTTCAATGGGTTCAAAATGTCTAGCTTGAGGTGTGTATCACATGTGAAGGAAAAAATCTTACCAAAAAACATATTTGGTTGTCCATTGAAATTCATTTTTGGGAATTTTTGTGTTTTTAGCTATAAACCAAAATATTCATATATAATTATGTATGAATGCGAATTATCTTAAATTGGACTATTCAATTTTTCTCACTTAAATTTGTTTCAAGTAAATGTTATTTGCAAGAAATAGTCCCACAAAAGTCCTTAAGTCATTTTTCCTTTTCTTGGAACCCCAACCGTGAATAAGCTCGATCAACATTGTTGAATTATTCTATAATACTCTACGCATGTTGAAAACTTATTGTGCATCTCCTTTGTTGTGTGCATCAAAGTTTTATTTTGGAAAAAAAAGCTCCTTACTTTTGTCGCCCTTGAGATCTTTCTCATGACATCTCCGAGGCTTGTAATCACATTTGCCATGTTCATTTGTGTTTCATTAGTGATCTTGTTTCTGCATTTGAAGTAGTCCAATTGTTTGTCAACAATAGTTTCTTGAGTTTCGAATACTTTTCCTTTGATAATCAAATTTGACTCATGTGTGTGTTTTTGTATACGATCCATGGAATCCACTAATAGTTGAGTGTTTCATTCTATTGCTCCAACCATGCTCTTATGTGTTAAAGAGTACCTGCATTTTACATTAATGCTACCAACATTTCTTGATATGGATCCTTGACCTCTTGCATTTCAAATTCCTTTGTTGATTGAATTCAATGTTTGAGGCTTTTGCATTGGGCTATGCATCGAGATCTTAGTTGCATTGTGCATTGTGGCCTTCACTGGTGTCTGAATTGGGATGTCACTAATGTCTGCAACAGCTTCACTCATGGCTTCTATGAAAGTTTGTGAATTCTCAAGAAGTATTGCGGCCTATTGATTCGAAACTTTCATCATGAATGCCCAACTATCCTTGGTTTTTGTAACATCCTCACAATTAATGAAAGTTGTTATTTCACACCACTAACATTGAGATCAATTGGTTCATTAGTAAGCCCAACAATGTTATCTACATCTTGCATGAGATCACAAATATGCAAAGGGTTGAATACTGGCCTTTTTCCCATGAACTCCAAGATCATGTCATAGTGGCTATTGCTAAAGAGTTGTGGCAAATGATGTGCAACCTTGTCCTGTGGGCTCATTGCTCAATAATCTTCAATCTACTTTGTTCTGATATGCGATCAAAAATCTTCTTGAATTATCTAGAGATGGCTCCCCATTTGTCTTTGCAAGTAGGGCTGTTATCCACATGTTGAGAATAACTAACATTCATGACGATCACAAAAACCTTTTTCCATTTTGTTACAATTGTTTGAAATTGGTCCCATGGGTCGACCTTGTTTAATTTTCCAATATGTTCATCCCATTTTGTTTTGATGAGTGTTGATACTTCACCATGCTCCAAATTTGGTTGCCATGGTTTCCTTGAATGCATTTCAAAGGACATATTTGAACCTACCTTTTTCTTTCCTTTGTTTTTTTGTTTTGTTTTTTATGGACATCCATTGTCAGAATTGTTGAGAGGTAAATCTACATGGAGATACAAATTTTAGATTCATTAACACATTTTCTTGTGTTTTTTTTTTGTGAATTAGGAAAATAGGCATTTAAAACATGCAACAATGCAATTGAGTTTTTGGATTCTTACCTCCTTCACTGGCTTGGTCACTACAGCTGTCCATGGCAATGCTAAAGCTTTTGTGTGAAAGCTACTTGTTTTGCATGGCCACAATTTGGTGCCAGAACACTAGTTCGTCACCATGGAATTATGCAAAGATGGCAATGATGTTGGAGAGTTGTAGGAGAGCTACTATTCTTGTGTTGTGTTCTTTGAAGAAAGTGGGGGCAAGGGGGCAAGCAATGGCAGGGAAGTGATGGTGTAGTGTAGTTATAGTTAACATTGAGTTAATTGCCCATTTTTGTGCAAGATACATAACATTACATTTTTCGTTGTAAATCTTCGTTTTAAGGAGATTTGATGGTAACAAACATTTCTTTTAACTTTGAGATAACATTCCATGCCACATGGGATGCCACTTCAGCATTTGTGTTACATAGCATTTTAGGTGTGAATAGTCATTTGGAATTGTAGCTCTTAACACCCATTTAACGCCAACCTACCTCCAGGTGTGAATGATGCTTAATTACCAGTTAGTCACCTGATTTTTTGACCTACGCACCTATATAGAGGACCTACTTGTGACAGAATGGGTTACTAAGGTGAAACCAGATATTAACTCAGTTGAAGTTCATCCACAACTGACTGAGTTAAAGTTCCTGAGTGAGTTATAATGGATGTCCAGTGGATGGTACACTGGTGGGTGCTGGTTCACTCTGGCACAAATTTCTACCCTTGTAAACCAACCGGAAACTACAGTTCCCGAGCATTTCTCACGATTCTTTTGTCGTCAGCAGCAGCTGCTGCACTCTCAGTGCAATCGCGCCTTCTCTCTTGCTGCACCAGCCTTCCTCCTCCTCCTCACATGCTGCACCACCAACTGGACTCGTCTTTGTAATCCAATTTGCGAGGTACAAGCCCCCCCTGCTCTCTACTATCATCATCGCTTACAAAAATCCAGAAACATAAAATAAATTTTAAACGCACAATTGCAAAGCTACTTGCTTTAGGTTTCGTCTAAGGTCGAGGTTGTTTTTGTAATTGTAGTACAATCTCCTCGAATATTTGTCTTTTTTTTTCTTCTTCTTCTTCTGTTGTGGCTTCGAGATTAATTCGTAAAACAATTGTATAGTTTTTTTTTTTTCGTTGCAAGGAATTTTTGGAGTTCAACGCCCAAGAGTGTTGTTGTCAGTAAGATGCATTTGAAGACTTGGCTTTGCTGTTTCGGGTTTCATTTCTCGTTACCTTTTTTTGTGCACTGCGGCGCAGGGTTGTTAGCTGTTCACTATGAGAGGTCACTCGTTGATATATGTAGTTGTGTTGCTGGGGGTTCTTGCTGCGAGCCTGCCGTTGTTTGTTGTGCCTGTATCTGGCCACCGATTATCTGAGCTTTTTAGGTCACGGACACCAGCAGCAGCTGAATTGACGGCAGCCAGAAAGTCTCCCCGCTTTTCAGCTCGCTATGCTAAGCATGTGCATCCCGGCCGCGAGAGTGCACATGCTCTGCAATCCTCTCTTTGGGAGGAAACCAAAGCTCAGGCCATACAGGATGGTCAGTTTCGGAAGAAGGTTAGTTTATTCTTGACCCTCTCAGGAAGACAAAAAGAAATCCTCTCTGAAAAGAGAAGGAGCTACCTTTGGTGTGAGGTAGAGGCTCTGTGATGTTGACAAATCTTCAAACCCTAATGCATCAGCTCTTTATGGTAGTCCTGATCTCAGGAAAAGGGGTATGGACAAGAAATGGCAGCTGAGACTTAAAAAAATTTAGGAGTCTGATGACAGTGCTTTTTGAGGAGAGCACACTTGCTTGTTGGCTGCTTCCTTGCACCACCATGCTGCTTAGTTCTGCCATGTTTTGAGCAGCAAAGGGTTTCAGCTTATTGTGTTTGCCATGTGTGTCTCCTGGCAGGAAGTTGTTGGTAAAGCCTCAAATTCTCGGGTGTTCTATGTGACAGACAACAATGCAGATCCCACAGGTTATTATGACAGCACCAGAGCATTGCAAGCAACCATCAATCAGGCCTTCAATGTCCCAACTCATCGTGAGCTTCTTCCTGGCATACCTGATCTTGGAGGGGTAGAGATTCACCTAGAAGGAGGTGACTACCTTATCAGCTCCCCTCTTCAATTCCCCAGCAAAGGTGGGGGCAACCTAGTGGTACTGTTCCTCACCAATTATCATTATGTTCAAATTTCTGTTATTCTTCATGTTGCCACTGGCTTCATATGATGTGCTGGCTCTTTTTTTGCAAATGTCTAGGATAACAATTGTACCCTGGGTCCTTGACAGACCACTAGACATGGGTCCTATTATCTATACATGTAATGCCCAGTGTGTCTGAGGTGCAAATATGTATTAAGGTATAGTGTGTTTCCTCATGGAGTTGTTGCATTTCTGGACCTGGTTTAATGCAGATTCATGGTGGCTCAATACGGGCTTCAGACAGATTTCCAAAAGATGGGTATCTGATTGAATTGTGGACCACCTACTCTCAAAGTTTGAGAGCAAATAAGACAAAAGCATCACTGCGTGATCGCAGAGGTCACACATTGACTGCATCCAATGAGTACTTGGCATTTGAGAAAATCACCATCAGGGACCTCCTACTGGATGCAAACTTCCGAGGTGGAGGCATTCTGGTAGTTGACTCCATACGTGTCATGGTAGAGAACGTATATGTAACGCACTTCCATACAGATGGTATCCTTGTGGAAGGTGGCCATGAGACGTATATTCATGATTCTTTCTTTGGACAATACATCACATCAGGTGGGGACCCTCGGGAGTCGAGTTTTTCAGGCATTGGAATCAATCTCATCAGCAACGACAACCTGGTTTCAGATGTAGTAATTTTCTCTGCAGCATATGGAATTTCTATCAGTGGTCAGGCAAATCTGATCACAGGGGTACATGCATATAACAAGGCAACAGCTTTTGGGGGTGTTGGGATCTACCTTCAGTTACCAGGTTATACCCAGACACGTATCCTTGGATGTTACTTGGATTTCACAGGGATCATTGCTGAGGACCCTTTGGAGCTTGAAATAGCAGACAGTTTCTTTCTGGGAGATGGCAACATTTTACTGCGATCAACAAAGAAAAGTCACTCCATTTATTTTCTGACCATCACAGGCAACATGTTTGAGGGTAGCTCAAAAGGCACCCCTACTGTGGAGCTTGATGAAAGTGCTGGTCGGTTCACTTCAGTTTATGATACTGTTGTAGATCAGAACACTGCATATGGGATGGTTTTAAAGTCAACTGTGGCTCGTGCCACTCTGTCCAGAACTAGTTCATGGACATGGAAGCTTGATCTGTCAGAAAGGCTGTTGTTTAGAGATTTTATTCAGAATGCACAGTACTCAATGTATGTTCCAGGGAAAGATTTCCCAAGACACGTATTGAGAAGTGTGAAGGACAATACAGTGATTGTGGATACAGATGCACGGGTAACAGGCACCGTCTCTGTGCTTGTTGATCAGAGTAGTGACTCTCTTTCACTGAGTAATAGTGGCCAGAGGGCTTACTTCTCCACTCCTGATTCCATCATGGAAGTTGCTTAATTAGTTGATGACAGATGGGTGCAACTGCAGAGCTCTTTGAAGCTATGTAGCAAGGCCAAGTATATACTACCAGTGACAATGGCTACAAGAGCAGTAGGAATGCCTTGGTTGTGAGCAGGTTATCTTTTTGACATTACTGAAACCTGCAAAAATCCCTTGACAGTTGTGACACCCAGTTTTGAGCTCACATGTTCAAAGCTTATTTCTGTAAGTTCACTTCTTATATATAGCCTGTGATTGCCTGTAATCAGAAGCCAAATGTGTGTGTTTTCTCATCGTTGGATGTAGCACTCTTTGTGAAAGGGTGGTGTGGGTTCTAGGTACTAGCAGACACTTGGCTTCACCCTCAAGGTGCCGAATTTCCTGGGGTGGCCCCACAAGAACATTGTTCCCCTAGCCTGGTGTCTTTGTTGGGGAGGGGGAGGAGGCTTTGGATGAACCAGCACTATACTGGTGCCATCTTAAGGAAACCCCAAATACTTCTAAACTTTGTAGCTGTCCCATTCGAAGACTAAATCAGGGTCTTGGAGTCCAAAGTAGAGTGGATGTTTAACAATTTCTGGTTTAAATATATCCTCTGGAGGTGCCCAGTATCTGACCCTGCTAAAATATTTCTCACAGCCAAGTTTTAGTTACTTCTTTCCAACCCCGCCCATAAATCTAAAACTAGGACTGCAAATAGGTGGGAGAGTACTAATTGCAACCTACGTGGACCAACCAAACGATCTAGCCAATTAGAAACAGGGATCAGTCAAAGAATACCACTTGACTGTATTTATTAGACGCTTCCAAGGCTCCGACAGGCAGGGGTTCTGAAAGCTGTGCATTTACACACTCTCAGAGCAGTCTTCCAACGGATTCACTGGATACAACTACTCCACCTCATCTAAGATTTTCAGTGCAGGGCCGCATACTGAGCACCTTGGAGATGCTCTAAGAGGCCTCACTCAAGAAAAGGAAGGTACGAGTATATGTGCTGGTTCACCCTGGAAGGGGAAGAAGCCCCTTCCTGAAAAGAACAAAAATGCTGCCTTCTCCATATTTGAAGAAGAGCATTTCATCTTCCTTCCGCATTCTTGCTTCTTATTGTGGTGTTCTATTGGCTCTGCACATAGGGACTGACATGTTCACTTGAACTTGGAACCATTGTGTGGGTGACAGCTGGAGACCTTGCTGTATTCTTTGGGTGGAGGTTTAATTTTTTTAATCAAATTTATTTTGGAGTCAAATTACCTAACCATGTTAAATTTTTAATCATGATTTTGTTTGAACCTGCCATAAAAAAAGGACAGAGCCTTATGCAATGAGATGCTTGTTGCAATAACGTATGGTCAGTTTGCATCATCTTCCCCCTCTGCCATAGTGGAATTGGGTTCCACCCTTGAATTTGCCATAGCTATCCCTGAAAGTATTGTGGGTTCACTTGTAGGAGAGGGTTTGGGTGTCCTATTTAGGCACTATTTCAGGGTTTTTCGTAGGTGGGACCAGGCAGCCATCTGCTGGTTGCACTTTTGGTGTTTCACTTGTAAAGTGAACCGGTGTAGTAGAACTTTCACATGTGAATCAAAGGTGGGCAAAATCAGTAGAACTCATTACCTATATGGCCAGGCCGCCACTTTGTCCTTGAGAAAAAAGTGAGTACTGCGAGAACCATCCACTGGGCTACCACCAGCAGGTTCTTTTATATTCTTTACATCAGTTAGAGCGTTTCTGCAATAGTATGTTAATCCCATTACTTAGCTTCTTGATTGACGATAAGGTTGCAGCATCATGATGACAAGATTATCCAAGGAAAAAAAAGAAGTGTGTCACACTGTGGCCTTGCCATTTACATTAAAAAGTATCTGAAGGCACAAGCAGAATTATGGAAATTCAAATATTTCACCTTGCAAAAATATAATCTTCAAAAAATCCTCTAAAAAAAACCATAATCCTTCAAGATATCATCACTCTATAACTAATCTCAAGTTTCAACACAAGCCAAAACATCATCTTTCAGAAATCCTCATATCAAAATAAACCTACTACATAGGGGCCAAAATCCCTTAAGCTACTATACTCTATAATGAATTTAAACACAATATCCTTGCCTTGGTACGCAAGGCCAAAAAGAAGTGCAGTTTGCAACAATCTACCAACTGGGCTCCGTTTTTTGCAGCCTCATTTGTTGCAGGTCCAGCTCACTACAAGGAACAGGATCAGCAATGATCATCTTTTAAACAGAGAATTCCTTTAAGACCAAGATCAAGGAATAGGATTGTACATTGTACCTCTGTTTCAAGGAACAGAATTATGCACACGACCCCAAAAACACCGCCAGAGTGAAGGGCGCGATTCTGAACATGAACCATGTGGCCAGAGTGAATCAGCACCCACCAGTACATCAAAAGAAGAAAATTGGTGTACTGGTGTACTGGTGGGTATAGGTAGGTATGTGAGACTAAACCCTAAACTCACCCCCACCTAGTCTCACATACCTACCTATTTCTTTTCTTTTTTTGAATTTTTTGGCCTGCGCTCAGTTTCACCTACCTACATGCCCAACCACCTACCAACCTACCCATATACCAATGAGTTCAACCAAGGGTATTCCAATTTACTAGGTAATTATTTCTCCCCACTCTTCCACCTTCTTACCTACTAGTCATTGAAGCAAGTACCTATTAAACCTCACCTACATGGTTGAACCTACCTCCCTAGTTGTCTTTCCAACTGATCTCACAACTATTGAAAACAATGAGGAAAGAAACAAAATGAAAATATTGCAAAGAACTTGGAATTGTTTATTCAAGCAGTGTTTAAGGTCACAATTAACTTCTTTGTTAATACCCATATGAGGATATTGCATAACCTAACAAGTTCAAAGTGTATGCAATACTTTCAAGTGGGTATTTCATATATTCCTTGCATTGGAACTTTGTGTTTAAATTGTCATGAAGGTATTACTCAAACTTTTAAAATCCAGAGTGTATGCAATACCTTCACTTGAGTATTTTATCTATGCCTTGGGTTGGGAGGGGATGCTTTTGATTGTCACGAGGGTATTACATAAACCATGAAAACATACAATGAATATGCATTATCTTTATCTGAATATTGAATTGGGCTTCCATGTAAGATGGTGATTCTACACAAAGATTATTTTGCACAAAAGCATGCTTCAAAGATTCAAGATTTCAACTTAACATTTGGAATGTGTAATTGTAACTAACAATGCATATAACTTTAACAAACAATTACAGTTCAAAACAAATTTAAAAAATTCAACAAAGTTTTGGAATGATAATCTAATACCTCCACCATTCATTATATTCCATTCAATTTGAGTTTTCACGTTATATTTTGCAACCTTTCATGCATGCTCAATGTATGCAAAGAAAATTGAAATTCATCTTTTAAAAATTATTGGCATAAATTCAAACAAAATGTTACACAAAACAAAAAAAATGTTGCATGAAAACATATGAGTGTCATCCCATGCACCATGATAAAAAAAAGTGCAAGCCCAAAAGAACATTAACCAAAATGGTGAACGTCTACAAGCTCTAAATTTTAGTATAAAAAAAGAGGAGGAGATTCCTTGTCCAAGCCCTCCTTCTCTTATTACTATTATTATTGCTACCACCACCACCATCATGAATCTATTTATGCCTTCCTCCTACTATGGAAAAAAAAACCCAATTTTAAAAAATGAAAATATCACAAAAAACATGTGAAACAAAAAAACAAGGGACAAAATAATAGGGGAAAAAAAAAGACAAGGAAAAAAAACTATAACCAAAAAAAGGAAAAGGAAAAGCTCTCAAGAAGAAGAAAAAAGGCAAAAAAAACAAGCTTTCAAGAAGAAGAAAAAAGAAGACCTATAAAACAAGCTCTCATGAAAGAAAAAAAAGCAATAAAACAAACTCTCAAGAAGAAAAAAGGAAGAACGAAAAAAAACTCTCAAGAAGAAGAAAAAACAGAACAAGAAAACAAACTCTCCAGAAGAAAAAAAACGAAAAAAAAGAAAAACAAACTCTCAAGAAGAAGAAAAAGAAAAATAAGAAAACAAACTCAGCAGAAGAAGTTGAAAGAGCGAGAAAACAACCTCTCAAGAAGAAGAAAAAGAGCAAAAAACCAACCTCTCAAGAAGAAAAAACAAGAGCAATAAACCAACCTCTCAAGAAGAAAAAAGGAAGTGCCAAAAAAGGGAAGAGAAGGAGAAAGCAAGGATAGGTAAAAATAAAAGGTTGGCTAAGTAGGAAGGAGGGGTAGGTAGGAGGGAGGGGGGTTAGGACTAATTGTTGGGGTTAGGGGGGTGTAGGAAAAGAAACAAAAACTCACCCCAAGGGGACAAGGTCCTGGGGTTGAGTTTCATCCCATCTAAAAAAATCCCAAAAATGGAATTTTTTGGATATTGCACTGGTGGGTGGTGGGTCACTCAAACCAAACCATGCAAAGCACAAAATGACAAGCCCATGAAGTTTGATTTGGGGGGTGCGGGGAATATAAAGTCCTCCAACCAACACCCACTAGCAAACCATGAAGATGGATGGTTAACTGATCAGGAAACAATTTTCTGTTCAGTTTCAATTCATGAGCTAACAATGGTGGTTGGTTAGGTTGTTATTGCTACTACCTACCTACTAACAACCCAACAAGTGGGATGTTAGTAGGTAGCAAAAACAGCTTTTATCTATGTATAAACCATCTACTTACATAGTGGTCACCTATTTTCTAACTTGTCTTCCTATATGTAGGACTTACTTCTATAGAGTGGTTTACCCAGGTGAAACAACTTAGAGGTTCATATAAAACTGAGTGAAAACAACCATCCAACGGATGGTGCACTCATGGGTGCTAGTTCAAGCTGGCTTTGACACTACAACTTTAGTACAACCATTTTATACCTTGAAACCATGCAAAAGTTTTGCAATAATCTTGAGATAACACATGCATCTAATAGTGTGAAAATTGGAACATGTACTGTCACAGTCCAACAATTACAAGATAGAAAGTTCAATAGAAATTTTTGCTAGTGAACAATCCAAATTCCAATTAATCTACTTGTGGCAGTATGTATACTAGTAAAGTTGCCTCGCCAATGGAGACCTTAAGTCTATAGAAAACACAAAGGGTTGTGATATGTCTGTTAGCACAAGATCCAACACCTCTCAAAAGAAACCCATCCCCAACATAAAATGAATGTGAAATCTTGATAGCAAGTGCTTATTGGGTGCCTATATTTAAATACCTTTTCGAAGTCAATGGGCAAGGGTGAGAAAATTTTGAAAATTATATGGACAAGAAGTTGTCATGTTTTTGGGTCTATTGTTATTGTAAGGTGCTTATTAACATATCAAAAAATATCAAGACGTTATTCACATGTGATTTGAGCAATACATTTTGTGTGTATCATTGTTTATTCACACATGACAATTAGATGGTTGCATATAAAAAATTAACACTTAGTCTATGTTTCCTATCATTTTAAAAATTATAGCCAATTGTTAATTATCATTTTTTGAAAAATTAAATATTTATTGATGCACCCTTTTTTTAATATAGTAAAAAAATTTAAATTTGAAAGTCTCTGTGCATGTTTACACATGACAAAGGTGAAAAAAAAATTTCAAAACACATGGACAAAAGGTTATCACATTTTTGAGACAATGGTTATTGTAAGGTAATTGCTAATGTATAAAAACTTACCAGTACATTGCTCACACACATTGTGTGAACAATAATTTCCATGCATGACCATTTCCATATATGACAAGTGGATGGTTGAATATGTATCAAAATTTGACACCTAGTTTATGTTATTTGCCATTTTTTTATTATAGCAAAATGTTATTTGCCATGTGCTTTTTATTCATTAAAGATTTGTTTATTCATGAAGGATTTTTTCAATTGAAAGTTGTCATGCATGTCTAAACATAACAAGGGCATGAATTTTTTTTTGAAATACATGGACAAGAGGTTGTCATTTTTTAGTTCTATTATTGTAAGGTAGTCATTGATTATTGACCTATACATTATTCATAGATTGTATAACCAATTGCTATTTTTCATGTGTTTTTTTATACATGAAGGATTTTTTAATGCACTAAAGATTTTTTTAGTTGAAAGTTGACATGCATATGCATTTAGACATAGCAAGGCAAAAAAATTCAAAATACATGGATAAATGGTTACCATGTTTTCAAGTTTATGGGGATGGGATAAAAGGTTGTTAATTTAATACAAAAAACACCAATATGCTACCAATAGATGGTGTGAACAACACATTACATAATACACTCATTGTATGACCATTATTCCACATTTGATAGAGAGATGGCTACATATGAAAAACTAACAACTAGTCTATGTTTCTCATCATTTCTTTTATCATAGCTAGTTGATGTTTGGGTCCATTCATGGTTGGGGTATTGTTGTTTGGACACATGACTCAAGAACTTTTTTTTTGTTATCTTCCAAATATAAAATCTACATGGAATAATTTTAAGTGCAAAATATTGGATAATTCAAATTATGTTAATTTTCATGGTGGTGGTGATTTTTCACATGCATATGTAGTTATGCATCAATATTTTGGTAAAAAACCAAAAATGTAAAAAATGAATACATAAGTTTTTTATAAACAACTTGACACGTTTTCTTGCATGATTATTCCTTGCACATGTTGTTGACATTTGGGGCCACAAATTCTAAACTTAATGAATAAAAAAAACCAACCAAATGACAAAAAAAGGAATCATTTTCCTTGCAACCCTTTTGAAATGGATTTTGTAGCCTTAAAAAAATTTAATCATATATTTTTTAATCAAATACATTATATGAACATTGTGAGACATATACATATGCATTATTTGTCCATGAATGAAAATTGAAATCAATTGCACTATTTGATGCATTCCTTTTGATTCCTTTAAAATGAAAATTATAATTAAGACAAAGACTCAAATTATTTTTTAAAAATCAAAAGTACATATATATATTATCCAATCTAATATTGGATTTTAAAATTTGATTAACATGATATCATTGAGTTTAGTTATAGTCATACACCAATCCATTATAATCATGAAGTAACAAATGTAATAAAAATCCAAAATAATCATGTATAGTCCTTTTTTTGTTAGACAATCCTTTTTGGTACCTTAACCATTTGCCACTTGCATTTTGTGATCTACTATATATATATATATATATATATATATATATATATATAGTAAGGATTTATGTTGTAGATTTGGGTTACATTTTTCAAATAAAATGCAAATAAAATTACATGAACTTCCTCCTCACATGTTGTTATTGCATTATTCCAAGGTGTTTTGGAACATGCTTCTAATGTTTTTACAAACTTTTCATATGTCATTGCAACAAATTTTTGTGTAAGTGAACATTATTTTCATTTTTAGCTTGCAAGTGTAACTTTTATGTTGATTACCATATTGAATATAAACTTCACAAAATTAATATATTTTACAATGAGTTATTGCATTTGTGTCCCATTTTTATGAACATAACATCAAGTTGAATTCATTGCATTGCGGGAACATTTAGTTCAAATTGCACCAAATTGGCCATGTGAACATGAAAATGAACAAACCCATTCTTGGGTAGTACCATCAAGAATGTTAGACCTTCATTTTATTATGCCCATCGAACTTTTAAAAAATATAATAGACATTTGAATACAAAATTTCATCAAACAAATTGTCAATACATTTATTAGGTCATGTGTATTAACATTTGAAAGCTTAATGATATCAAAAAAATCATATTTTGATGTTCCTAATCATTGCATTTAAAAAAGGTTTCAAAAATGTAATGATGGTTTTTTCCTTTGGATTTTTTGGTTAAGAACACAAGTTCGAAACATGTTTTGGGATTTTTCTTGGGAAATCAATTTTTAAAGTACTTGTGATGGTGTTCTATTTGGTTTTTTATTAGGTAGTTAGTTGAATATTTATAATTTAGTTATGAATTTCCAAAATTCAAATGTGTGATTCATGGAAGGGCCATGAAAATTATGAATACAAATTTGTTGCAATTTTCACCTTTTTGATCCCAATAAAAACTAAGGCCATATACTTTAGCATGTAATGGATAAACATGATAAATAAATAAAAAATTGTGAAAACATTTAAAGGAAAGAGCCCATGAAGTTTATTTGGCCAATTTTAGTTCCTAAACCATTCCTTGAGGTGGTTTCTAGTAATATTGCCCAATGATGTGTTTACTCATACCTCTTTTGGGAAATCATCATTCAACACTTTGGGGGTCAACAAAGCCCTCACCTTATTAAGGTTGCGTTCATCCTTGCAATTCAATGTGTGATTTCATAACTAGTGAAAAAGCTTGAGATGGTGGGCATTGTCAATTTCTTTGCAAAAAATGTATCATCCAACTTGATAATGAATTGCAATTTGCATGTGGCTAGATAATGCTTCCAAGATTTCAAGGTTTAAATTTCAACTTCCATTAACATTGTTGCCCGAAGATTTCCATGTGTATTATGCAAATACTAATGTGATGTTCACCATCTTATAAACCGATTATGTTATTTTGTAAACATGTGACAAGTTTTCAACTTTGTAAAGTGATTTATGGGTAGGTAGCACTAAGTTGGAACATGATTGTCCATAGGTACAAATGTCAAATATGGTCCCAATGATTTCACAAATGTTATCACTTGGATATTACACAAAACCTTGATGTGCATCCAAAAAAATTGGACATCAATGCAAAAACAATCCCATCAAGGCAAAGGAAACTCCAGGAAGAAATGGGGTGCCTCTATAAAGAAGCAATGTAAAGTTGAGTTCACCATTACAAAAGGTATTTGTTCAAGCATGTATTAAAATTGTGTTTCATTTTATGAAACCATGTCAATGAAGATGGTTTACATGATGACTTGAAGATAGGTTATAGATCCACATTTATTGTTCAAAAAAATTCCTTAAAAAATCGAACCTCATAAGGTTTAGTGGACAATATGCAAGTTTTCATTTAAAGCCTACATATGCTTTCTTGGAATCTATGGACCGATTTTACATTGTTGTGGTTTTTTGCCTAGTTGGATGTGGGAATTTTCTATTTTTTTTGTGTTGAAAAATATCTATAATATAACAAGTCAAAATTCATTCAGACGATGGGCTTGGAGGATATTGTCAAAAGGATTTTTTTAAAAGATATGTTTATTTGAAGCTAACCAAATTGTACAATTTTAACAAATTAAGGTTAAAATGTTGAATTTTGTGTTAGACTTGTATGTTCAACAAAATATCAATAGGTATGTAATCATCATTTCTCTCAAAAAACCCATTATAATGGAATATTTCCTTAAAAATCAACTTTTATTGTCTTTGTTTTTAATTTAATATCTTCTTGGCCAAATATTCCAAGATGTATCATGCATTATCATTTCAATGTCCTAAAATTGGGCATGTGAAGCATTAAAGGTTAATGTTGTCACAACATCCGTGCATTCTTCATGACACAACATGTTTGTCTAAACATAAATGCAAACCAATGTCACATCAAGATCGGTCAACTTAGGTCAACCTAATCAAATCCCATATTAAATTGCTTAGGGAAAGCATAAAGGCAATTGAAGGACCCATTTTGGTCATCATGTACACCCTATGGCAACCAAAATGACTTTTGATCATCATAGTTAAGAATCTTTGGTCACCACAAAGTTCTTCCATAGCCAAAGTTATGGTTGCCAACATTTTTTATTGTCACAATTTTTTTCATCATTAGAGTTTTGATCACCAACATTTTTAGCTACCACCTTTTTCAATTGCCACAAATTTATTTTTCACCAGCATTTTCAATAGCCACCTTTTTTGGTTGCCACCTTCTTTGGTTATCACAATTTTTTCATGGCCAAAATTTCAGTTGCCAACATGTTTTGTCACTAGTTCCAGTCACCACATACCTTTTTTCAATTGCTAGCATTTTCAATCACTGCACAATGACCGACAACCAAACTTTGGTGACAAACAACAAGGGGTTTATGGGTTTTTGTCACGTGTTTTTTTTGTTGGCCAAATTTATATATTTTGTCCAAAAAGTTTGGAGATGTTTTTTTGGTTGGGAATTTATTTTTTGAATTGGAATTTAATCAATTTTCCAACATTTTTGCTACATTATAACTTTAGTGAAATTGTTCACACCAAAAAAATGAAAATCTTGGGGACATGAAATGATGGGATGCATGTTATTTACTTATATGTTTTTATCATGTGCAAAATCAAGAACCACAATGTGAATAAAAAGTTCAATATCACATAAATTTAAGATATAATCACACATGACATCATGACTCTTTGATAAAACTTGATTTTATTAAATGAACAAGTTCACAACATGTCATTTTCGACAATTCATACAAATTACACCAAATTTCATATGAACCAACTATAAACAATCTATGGTTGCCTTTAATAACATTCGTCAAGTGGGATCCAATTGTATGAAGGCCCATCAATGTGCACACAACATGATGAACAATTCGTCATGCTTTTGGATTTGTCTCATACATGTCATGGATCACATTGCCAAATGACATCTTGGTTGAATTATCCATGAAATATTCTACATCCCAATCTTCACCCCATATCACATTGTAAGTTTGCCCATCAAATATGTTTTAAACCTCAAAGTTGTTTAGTGTTGTTTGGCCATTTGATGAAAGGAATTTGGGGTTCTTAGCTCGCCATGAATAACAATATTTATGGAACCACCCATCAACACATTTTCCTTGTGTTGATGATATTTTGGTACGTACAAACATAAAGTCACCTTTTGCATGTGCCCAATTTCACCCTAGTCACACTGTTATGGACCGACTACAAACAAATGGAGAATTACAAGACAAGACAAGCTTTATTGATCCATCAACTGGTGTTGATCTGCTGAAGGGTTGTTCCCCAGACTATCTCCTTTTATAACCCTGAACCATACTAGTCCCAAAATATCCTAG
>Ga0116227_10009869_pt1 | contig 17054 bp, 18 predicted proteins | sample S1TSphgellanicum_FD_89693 | JGI IMG/M metagenome (GOLD analysis project Ga0116227, IMG submission 89693) | Host-associated microbial communities from peat moss isolated from Minnesota, USA - S1T2_Fb - Sphagnum magellanicum MG | ecosystem: Host-associated > Plants > Peat moss > Unclassified...
ATCCATTGATTCATCAATCATACCGGCAATTTTAACGTAGCCACCTAAAGGCAGCCAGCCAATACCATATTCAACATCTTTATATTTAAACTTTACCAGGCTAACGTTCCATGCATCAAAAAACAGATAGAATTTTTCAACCTTAATACCAAAAGCGCGGGCCGCTAAAAAGTGCCCAAGCTCGTGTAATATTACCAAAATAGAAAGGCCCAGTATCAGCTGGACTATCATTATAACTACGCTCATTATTTATATTTATATCAAATTGTTATAACCGCCTTAGGGGCTTGTTTTATTAAACTTTGTGCTAATATGCGGGTTTCTTTATCAGTATTCAAATAATCATCCAAAATGGGTTTTTGTATAAAACTTATTTTTTGCATACATATTTCAATCATATCGCTCATGCCTAAAAAGCTTATACTTCCGTTAAGAAATGCTGCTACCGCTACTTCGTTGGCCGCATTAATAATGCAGGGCATGTTGCCGCCTCTATTTAAAGCTTCGTACGCGAAAGCTAAATTACGGAATGTCTCCAGATCAGGCTTTTCAAAGCTTAGCTTCGGGTAATCCATAAAGTTAAAACGTTTAAAATCGGTTTTTAACCTTTGCGGATAGGTGAGGGCGTATTGAATGGGCAGGCACATATCTGGCAAACCCATTTGAGCTTTGATGGAGCCGTCTTCAAACTGAGCTAAAGAATGGACTATAGATTGCGGATGTACAATAACCTCGATCTGGCTGGCCTCAACACCAAATAACCATTTGGCTTCAATCACTTCCAGTCCCTTGTTCATTAACGATGCAGAATCGATAGTGATTTTGGCTCCCATTACCCAATTGGGATGTTTAAGGGCATCAGTTTTAGTAACGTTTGATAGATAGTCGATACTTTTACCACGGAATGGTCCGCCGGATGCTGTAAGGATCAATTTCTCTATCTTATTATTCTCTTCGCCAACAAGGCATTGAAATATAGCTGAATGTTCAGAGTCGACAGGCAGGATGCTTACATTATGCTGTTTAGCTAAACCTGTAATTAGTTCACCTGCAACAACCAAGGTTTCTTTATTAGCCAGAGCTATAGTTTTACCCGCTTTGATGGCGGCAATGGTTGGCTCTAAACCGGCAAAGCCCACCATGGCTGTTAATACGGTATCAATTTCCGGATCGGTAACTATTTCTTTGATAACCAGACTACCTGCAAATACTTTGATGGGAAGATGGGAGAGAGCTGTTTTAACTTCCGGATATTTACTTTCGTCGCCAATAACTACATAAGCTGGTAAAAACTCAATGGCTTGCTCAATAAGTAAGGTGGAATTATTTAAAGCCGTTAATACAAAGGCCCTAAACAAGGTTTTATTTTTGCTTATAACTTTAAGCGCCTGTGTACCTATACTCCCGGTTGAACCCAGGATAGCTATGTTTTTAATGTTTTGTTGCTGCATTTAATTCCCGCCCTGATATCTTTCCCGGCTTATCTTCTCTAATTGCAAAAGTATTATTCTTTTGGTAATAATTATTCCTTAATTGAGTAATGTTTTTAATATAAAGCTTATTGTTTTGTTTGACGCTGTAAAGTTAGATTAGTTACACATCAATTAATGTAGTTAAAAAAACGCTGTGCGTTTACAATGTGTAATTTGCCAGTTCATCAGCAATTTTACGATCATTAGCTAAACGCGGTACTTTGTTTTGCCCACCTAATTTACCCTTAGAACGCATGTAATCAATAAATGCATTCTTTTTAAGACTCATAATTTTTAGCGGTTGTAATATGCTGCCTTTAATCAAATCAAAATAGTAAATATTCTTTTTCTGCAAAGCCGCATCAACTTTCAGGCTAAATTCAGCTATATCCTTTGGCTCTGCTCCAAATTCAATAAACCACTCGTGGTAAGGTAACTCGCCTTGGGGGGGATTTACCTGCGGAGCGACGGTGAACTCGGTGATGTCGATTCCCTCAGCTTTAGCTACACTTAGTAAGGCGTGTTCAACCTCTTCGCCGATCACATGCTCACCAAATGCTGAAATGTAATGTTTGATACGACCACTAACAATGATCTTATAAGGATTTTTAGATACAAACTTAACCGTATCGCCAATGCTGTAGCCCCATAAACCAGCATTGGTGTTGAGTATCAAAGCGTAGTTTTTATTTAACTCAACGTCTTTCAATTGCAGGCGTGTTGGGTTAGCATCAAAGTATTCATCAACGGGAATGAATTCATAAAAAATTCCAGAATCTGCCAATAGCAATAATCCTTTATCTTTTTGTGAGTCTTGGAAAGCTATAAAACCTTCAGATGCGGGGTAGGTTTCAATTGTATCTATCGCGAAGCCAATGCTCTCTTCAATTTTGGAGCGATAAGGTTCGTAGTTTACGCCGCCGTACACAAAGAGTTTAAAATTGGGAAAAATATCTTTAATCTTTTTATCTCCTGCTTTGGCGGATAACCTGTCGAAATACATCTGGCACCAAGGTGGGATACCTGAGATAAGGCGCATGTCTTCGTTCAGGGTTTCGTCAACTATGGCATCAACCTTTTGCTCCCAATCTTCAATACAATTTACTTCGTAGCTTGGCTTGCGGTTTTTTTGCAGGTACTGGGGCACATGATGCGCTACAATTCCCGAAAGGCGGCCAACTTGTATGCCATGCTTTTCGGCCATGATGGGGCTGCCTTGTAAAAATATCATGCTGCCATCCACAAAGTCGGTTTTACCTGTTTCGTGGATGTAGTTGAGCAAAGCATTGCGCGCAGCTTTGATATGCTCGGGCATGCTTTCTTTTGAGATCGGGATGTATTTTACGCCTGATGTTGTGCCCGATGTTTTGGCAAGATAGGTGGGTTTACCGGGCCATAGCACATCTTCTTCGCCATTAACCATGCGGTCAATGTAAGGGCGCAGGTCTTCGTAATCTCTTATCGGAACGTTCTTTTTAAAATCTTCGTAGTTTTGGATGTTGGCAAAATTGTGGTCACTACCAAAATCAGTGTCTTTAGCCTGACTCAGTAATCCCGAAAAAGTTCTTTCCTGTAAAGTAACCGCGTTTTTGCGGAGCTTATTGAGCTGATAGTTAACCAGCGCCGCAAAGGGTTTACTTAGTGCCGCCTTTAAACCCATAAATTAAAGTGTTTCGGCAACATCATCATCCACATCCTGATGGCTGTAAATTAGCTTACGGTACATTACAATCAACATAATGTTTACAAACGGATATACAAATAATACCAGTAAGCCAAACAAGGTGTGAAGTGCGGATAAAGCCACCAGTACCACGATCATAATGATAATGATACTCAGCAATAAAATTACTTTTGCAAGGTAATCATTAGTTAATGCAAAGCTCTGTTTTAATGATTCGATGGGGCCCGATTTATCATCAACAATGTAAGAGTTGAAGAACATAATACGTAAAGCACTATATAAGCCTATAATTGCGCCTACATAATCGGCCACGGTATAGGCGATAGAATCTTTGTCTATTTTATTTAAAACAAATATTTTGTAAGTGGCTATGCAGAACCCTATTATAAATATTACAGCTAAATAGCTTAATATCATCCGGATATGGGGTAGTACCTGCTTTATCTCAAACTCGTAGTATTCACTGTCAATCAATGTAAATATGAGCTTATACAAACCTAAAGTGGTGTATGCCTGAATAAAAACCAGGATGAAAGATGCGAATATTCCGATGTAAAAATTGTCGGTAGGAATGAGGATACCAACCAATATACCTAATATCGAGATCATGAAAAAAGCGATAACCGAATAAACAATTATGGTTATGAAATTCTTTTTAAAGATATCCCATGCAGTTTTAATGGTATCCGCAACAGAGAATGGATGATACATGAGTTTTTACGACCTTTTAAGTATTACACGCTTCCACAAATCTTCCATAAAACCCAGCCCGTATGCTGTGAGTTGTATAACGGCAGCAATGATGCTCAAAAATGCAATTTTTACTGATTTATTTTTAAACAATGCGTGAAAAAATATCAACAAAATAAATATTGCCAATATGATATTGCACAGCAGCGTTAATGGGTTGTGGATGAGGTTGCTTATGATGGTGAATAGCAAAAACAAGGTAAATGCTGCCGGAAAAAAATGTACCAGTTTTAATTCGCCCGGGAAGAATTTATAAATGTTAATGCGCGCCCTGCCGAAAAAATGTAACTGTTTAAAGAACTGGATAAAGCTTGTACGGCGTTTATGGAAAACAATGGCATCGGGTATCAGGCCGATTTTAAAGCCCATTTTATGGATACGGATGCTGTACTCGATATCTTCGCCCAGGCGTGTGATGATGAAGCCGCCGGTTTTCTCCCAAACCTCACGCGATAAACCCATATTGAAACTGCGTGGATGAAATTGGCCGATTCCTTTTTTATTACCGCGGATACCACCGGTGGTAAAAGGGGAGGTCATGCTATAGCTGATAGCTTGTTGAATTGGCGTGAATGATTTTGTAGCGCCATCTGGTCCGCCAAAACAATCAAGTTTTTGTGTGTAGAGGTAATTTTTAACTATTTCGAGATAATCGGGTGGTATAAGGCAATCTGAATCGAATATGATAAAGTAATCGCCTTTAGCTTTGGTAAAGCCATAGTTACGGGCAAAGCCCTGGCCTTCGTTTGGTTTTACATAGTAGCTGATATCTAAACGATTAGCATAACTTTCAACTATCGCTTTTGCATCATCTTTTGATCCATCTTCAATAATCAAAACCTCAAACTGTAAGTAAGTTTGTTTGGTTAAGGTTTCCAGCAGTTCGTTAATTTCCTGCGGGCGATTATATAGAGGTATGATGATGGAAAAAAACATGTATCAATTAAAGGGCGTGGGTAAATGTGGGTATTTAAATAAAAGTTTTTGGCTTGTTACAGCTTTTCTTCTATCTGATAATTGTTTCTTTCGGGAGCATTTCGTGATACCAGCTCGGCAACAAATCCGGTAAGAAAAAGCATAAAACCTACTATGATAGCTGTAAGAGCTATATAAAATAGTGGTTGAGCCGTCACTTCGCGAGTTACCCTAATGTGATGAGCTAAAAGAATTAGCTTATCGGAAACTATCCAGATGATAGAAATAAACCCCGTTAAAAAGCTCAATACACCCATTGTACCAAAAAAGTGCATTGGGCGCTTGGCAAATTTACCTACGAAGAATATTGATAGCAAATCCAGGAAACCATTAATAAAACGGCTTATGCCAAATTTGGTTTTACCGTATTTTCTAGGAAAATGTTCAACTACCTGCTCGCCAATTTTGGTAAAGCCAGCCCATTTGGCTAATACCGGTATATAACGATGCATTTCGCCATAAACCTCGATGTTTTTAACAACTGTTTTACGATAGGCTTTTAAACCACAATTAAAATCGTGAAGGTTATGTATGCCCGACATTTTGCGCGTTACCGAATTGAATAATTTGGTCGGGATAGTTTTACTCAGCGGGTCATGGCGTTTTGCTTTCCATCCTGATATCAGGTCGTATTTCTCTTCGGTAATACGGCGGTACAATTCTGGTATTTCATCGGGGCTATCCTGTAAATCGGCATCCATTGTAATTACCACACTACCAACTGCTGCGGCAAAGCCAACGTTTAAAGCAGCAGATTTACCGTAGTTGCGGCGAAATTTAATGCCTTCGATACATTGGTTACTGTCGCTTAGTTTGCGGATCATCTCCCATGAGCCGTCGTTACTGCCATCATCAACCAGAATGATCTCGTATTTAAACTTGTGCTCATCCATTACCTTGCTTATCCACGAGGTAAGCTCTGGTAACGATTCCACTTCGTTATATAAAGGAACTACAACAGATATATCCATTTATTCAGGTAAAAGCTAATAGCATAAAGCTAAAAGCTTTTTTTTAAGATTGATTTTTTTTAACAATTTTTAAGATATCCGATGCTTATTTAGCACTCAACTCTGCAAAGTACTTGTGGAACAACGGGATAGTTTCTATTCCTTTATAATAGTTAAATATATCGTATTTCTCGTTTGGTGAGTGCAGTGCATCGCTATCTAAACCAAAACCCATCAGTACGGTTTTGATGCCTAAAACTTCTTCAAATAAAGCAACAATAGGAATGCTACCGCCACCACGTGTAGGGATAGGCTTTTTGCCAAATGATGTTTCTATCGCTTTTTGAGCTGCTTTAAAGGCTATGCTATCGGTAGGAGTAACAACTGGCTCACCACCATGATGCGGAGTTACTTTTACTTTTACATAAGCAGGAGCAATGCTTTCAAAATGTTTGGTGAACAGTTCTGTTATCACTTCTGATGATTGATTTGGAACCAATCGCATCGAGATTTTAGCATTAGCTTTTGATGGTAATACGGTTTTAGCACCTTCGCCAATGTAACCACCCCAAATTCCATTAACCTCTAAAGTTGGGCGTGTGCCGGTGCGCTCAAAGGTGGTGTAACCCTTTTCGCCCCAAAGCTCGTTAACATCCAAGTCGGTTTTGTATTCTTCCTCATTATAAGGAGCTGCGTTTAATTCTTTCCGCTCTTCTTCGGTCAATTCAATAACATTATCATAGAAGCCTGGAATGGCGATATGATTATTCTCATCGTGTAATGATGCGATCATTTTGGCTAAGATGGTTGCCGGGTTTGCTACCGCACCACCATAAACGCCAGAGTGCAGATCACGATTTGGGCCTACAACTTCAACTTCTAAATAAGATAAGCCACGTAAACCAGTTTCCAACGATGGGTTTTCCATACTGATCATCGAGGTATCAGATATTAAAACTACATCGGCTTTTAAGCGCTCTTTGTTAGCTTTAACAAAAATGCCCAGGTTTGATGAGCCTACTTCTTCCTCACCCTCAATCATAAATTTGATGTTACAAGGCAAGGTGTTGGTTTGCATCATCAGTTCAAACGCCTTAACATGCATATAAAACTGACCTTTATCATCACAAGCACCACGGGCGTATATCTTACCATCGCGAACGGTTGGTTCGAATGGTGGGGTTTTCCAAAGTTCTAAAGGGTCCGGCGGTTGAACATCATAGTGGCCGTAAGTTAAAACTGTAGGCAAACTTGGATCTATTATTTTCTCGCCGTAAACAATAGGATAGCCTGCTGTTTGGCATACTTCCACATTATCGGCACCGGCATCCTTTAATTTTTGAGCAACAAAATCCGCGGTTTGTAGCACAGATTCCTTGTATTTTGGATCGGCGCTAACGGATGGGAATCTTAACAGATCAAATAATTCGTTTAATATTCTATCCTTATTTTGATCAACGTATTGTTTAATAACCTGCATGTATTGAGTTTTGTGGGCAAATATAGAATTTAACTTTTATCGAATATAGCGAGAATAAGTTATCGTTTAAAAAGATGTGCAACAAGGTGTGCAAAATAAACCTTTATGGTTGTATATTTGTTTGGGTTGCTATGTGTTGAGTAACAACTATTAATAAGGAATGGGTTATCGGAGGATATTTTTATTTTTTGTTTTCTTATTGTGTTTTACTACTGCCAAGGTTTTTGCCCAAACCCCTAGTTGTAGTGTTGCCTCAAAATTTTACAGTAAGGATAGTATTAACATAACTACTTTTGGAGCCAGTACTGTTCATGGTATAGGTGGCTTTTCTTTCCAACCTTATTTAAAACAAAATTTTGAATATTGTTATCCGGGTAAAGTGGTTACGGTATCAAATTACGGCATATCCGGACAAACAACCAGCGAAGGCCTGGCGCGCTTTGCAGATGCTATTGCCGGTAAAACGGGCTTTGTTTGTATTTTGATGGGGGTAAACGATGCTCTTAATTTGGTTACACCGGTATTGGCCACACCTCAACAAGCCAATAAAGCTATCGCTGCTGCCCAAACCAACATTGAGGCCATGATCAAAATGTGTTTAGATAATAACCTGGTGCCCATCATCGGTACCGTACAGTTTATTGTACCTAATGGCAATAAAGCTCTAATAACCGCAAATTCATACATTAAAAGAATTAACGCAGGGTATATAAAGTTGGTTGAAAAATATAAGGGTAAAGCTTATTTGGCAGATATTAATGCCGCTTTGGGCTATGATGCCAAGCTATTTCAGGGTGATGGGATACACCCGAATGATAAAGGCTATAAAGTGATAAGCTATGTTTGGTTTGACGCTATTAACGAAGCTATCGAGAACAAACTTTTGCTTATTGGTTTAGATCAAAATTTTCCTAATCCGGCCAGCACTAAAACTACTATTGGCTTCAGTTTGTCGCAATCAGCAAATGTGAATATCCAAATGTATAGTATTCTTGGTGTTCTGGTAAAAACAGTAGCAAACGAGTTTTATAATTCAGGCTATCACCAGATAGACGTTCCATTAGGTGATGTAAAGCCGGGAATATACCTTTATGTAATGCATATTGCAGGGCGCGAACTTACCAAGAAAATGATCGTGGTAAGATAATAGTATAACTTAATTAATCCGCTTGTGCTACTACATCTATAGTATGCATATTAATAGTTTTTTGTTGCATACTTTTTGGGATTTCAAGGCTTGCTGGTTTAGCAACTACTTCGTCTCTTTTCAAGCTACTTGATAAAACTATTCCGGTTGATAAAGTAGCTATGGTTAAAATGATGATCTTTTTCATGACTTTGCTTTTAAAGGATTTATTAAACTTAGTGTTTAAGGCCATTGCTTGTGCTGTCAGGAGCGGTAACATCTCCAACGCCTAATTCAGATTTATCGGCAACTATAGTTTTTTTGGCTTTAGCAGGTTGTACAGAATTGTCTTTAGTGCAAGAAGAAACTAAACCGGTAGTAAGTATTGCAAGTGCTATGATGATCTTTTTCATTTTGTGTTGTATTGGTGTGTGTATATTATTGTTATTATACTGGAGGAAATCAGTGTATATATTTGTTGAACTTAGTGTTTAAGGCCATTACTTGTACTGTCAGGAGCGGTAACATCTCCAACGCCTAATTCAGATTTGTCGGCAACGATAGTTTTTTTGGCTTTAGCGGGTTGTACAGAATTGTCTTTAGTGCAAGAAGAAACTAAACCGGTAGTAAGTATTGCAAGTGCTATGATGATCTTTTTCATTTTGTATGTAGTGCTGTGTTTATAGTATTTATTAACTGGGGGAAATCAGTGTATATGTTTATTGAACTTAGTGTTTGAGGCCATTACTTGTGCTGTCAGGAGCGGTAACATCTCCAACGCCTAATTCAGATTTATCAGCAACGATAGTTTTTTTGGCTTTAGCGGGTTGTACAGAGTTATCTTTAGTGCAAGAAGAAACTAAACCGGTAGTAAGTATTGCAAGTGCTATGATGATCTTTTTCATTTTGTATATGTAGTGGTGTGTTTATTATATTTTTAACTGGGGAACTTGTAAGTATTAGTTGTTAATCAATCTCCAACGCCTAATTCAGATTTATCGGCAACTACAGTTGTTTTAGCTTTAGTTGGTTGTACAGAGTTATCTTTAGTGCAAGAAGAAACTAAACCAGTAGTAGTAAGGATTGCGATTGCTATGATGATCTTTTTCATAATTGTGTATTTAAGGGAATAAAAATTAGTGTTTAATGCTAGTGTTTGTGCTATCCGGAGCGGTAACATCTCCAACGCCTAATTCAGATTTATCGGCAACGATAGTTTTTTTGGCTTTGGCAGGTTGTACAGAGTTATCTTTAGTGCAAGAAGAAACTAAACCGGTAGTAAGTATTGCAAGTGCTATGATGAGCTTTTTCATTTTGGTATTTTATTAGTGTGTGTTTATTACTGTTTGTAAACTGGGGAGTAATTTGTAAGTATTAGTTGTTAATCAATCTCCAACGCCTAATTCAGATTTATCGGCAACTGTAGTTGTTTTGGCTTTAGCGGGCTTTACAGAATTGTCTTTAGTACAAGATGAAGCTAAACCAGTGGTAATGATTGCAAGGGCTACGATGAATTTTTTCATTTCGGTTAATATTTTAAGATCTGTGTGTTTACTTTTTTTAATCGGGTAATTCTTTATTTTACTTAATCTCCAATACCTAATTCTGCCTTATCGGTGGCAAAAATTGCTTGTGCTTTACTTGGTTTTATAAAATTTTCTTTACTACAGGAAGAAGTTACGCTTACTGTGAAAATTGATAAAATAATCATGGATAATTTCTTCATAAAGTGTTTATTATAAAGTTTTTATTTATGTTAATTAAACAATTACTTGATGCAAATATAAATTTAAATTTTGACCTTCCAAAATTTTATTACTAATTTTGTGCTTTTTTTTTATTTCTCTAATTTTTGCTTTATTCTCGTAACTTTATTATATATCCATTCGTATAAAACTAATTATTAAATTTGTTTCAACCGTTCAATATACTACTTTTATTTAATGAAAATAAAATGCTTTTACCTGTTATTGGTAATTTCAATATTTATACGTCCGGCTTATGGAATTGGTTCTCCAGATAAAAATAATCCGGATTCAAATCAAATTATTCTTCTCAATAAACACGCTTACGATAACAGGTTAACTGATCCGGAACAGACTGTAAAACAAGCCAGAAGCATTCTTGTTTTGGCCCGTAAAATAAAATTCCCCAATGGCGAGGCCGAAGCAAACCGTGTTATTGGTATAGGCTATAGCTATCTAAGCCAGCCCGATACATCACTTAGTTATTATTTAACAGCGCTCGCACTTTTTCAGGGTACTAATAATCAAAATGGGTTAGCTCGCGTAAATAATAATATTGGTAATCTTTATAAAGAAAGTGATTACGAAAAATCAATAGAATACTACACCGAAGCATTAAACATTGCCAAAAAAGTAAAGGACGAAGATTTGATAGCTACCATATATATTAACTTTGGTAATATATATTATCGTAAAAAGAACTTTAATCAGGCCCTGGCTTTTTATAATCAAAGCAGTGATTTATTTACCAAGCTGAATAATACCACAAATATAATTCAATGTTTGCAAAATAAAGGCGTTGTTTATTTCAAAAAAGGTGACTTGGATACGGCTCAGAGTTTATTGTTGGAGGCTAACAAAAGGGCTAAAGACAGGGATCTTAACACCGCTGTAGCGAGTATCAATTTAACTTTAACTTCGCTATTTGTGCAAAAAGGCCAATTTGCCGAAGCTGGAAAATATTTGCAAGAAGGTTTAACTTATGCTCGCCTGGTTAAAAGTACTAAGCTGGAATATGATTATAAAATAACTACTTATGAGCTTGAGTTAAAACGTAAAGATTACAAATCTGCACTTTTTAGCCTGATGGACATTAATAAATCCGACAGCATAAACAACAAAAGTAGCGAATCGATCAAGCTTAATTTACTTAACGTACAATATAAACAAACCGAGAATCAGCATAAAACAGAACTCTTACTGGCGCAACAAAACAGGCAGCAGATATTGTTTTGGGCAACTATATTGGTAGCCGGCTTACTTTTGGTGGTTATATTTTTATTGATAAGCAATGTTAACCGCAAAGCTAAAACCAACAAACACCTTACCGAACTTAACGAAAAGGTAACCGAGCAAAAAGAAAATCTTAACCAAATTAACCATCACTTGGAAGAAATTATTGACGAAAGAACAAAAGATCTGCAGGTGAAAAATAAGAAACTGGCCGATTATTCATTGCATCTTTCGCACCAGATTCGTGGACCTATTGCAACTTTAAAGGGTTTGCTTAACCTGGAAAAAGACAAACTTATAGAGCAAGACGAGTGCATTAAGCTTATGAATAAATGTGTATCTGAAATTGATGATAACATTATAGACATGAGCGGTATGCTGCACGAATCATCCAAAAAAATTTAAGTTCAAATGTTTAATGTATTTGCCAATCGATAGGTTTTTTACCTTCTTTTATTAAAATCTCGTTAGTTTTTGAGAAGGGGTGACTTCCGAAAAAACCATTGTATGCCGAGAAAGGTGACGGGTGTGCCGATTTGATAATGAAATGTTTTTTATCATCTATTAAAGCGGCTTTGGCTTGCGCAAACTTGCCCCATAGTATAAATACGATCCCTTTCTTTTCTTTTGATATTTCGCTGATCACTTTATCGGTAAAGTTCTCCCATCCAAATTTTTGATGAGAGCCTGCAGTACTGGCACGTACAGTTAATGTGGCGTTGAGTAGTAACACACCTTGCTCGGCCCATTCAGTTAAATCGCCGTGGTTAGGTATTTTAAAGCCAGGTATATCTGTTTCCAATTCTTTGTATATGTTTTGGAGTGATGGTGGTGCGGCAATGCCTTTTTGCACTGAGAAGGATAAGCCATGGGCCTGGTTGGCGCCATGATAAGGGTCTTGCCCTAATATTACCACTTTCAGATCGGTAAAGGGCGTTTTCCAAAAGGCATTAAAAATATCCTTACCTTTTGGGTATATGGTATGACCGGCATCTTTCTCGGCTTTTAGATATTTTTTGAGTTGGATCATGTAATCCTGTTCAAATTCGGGTTCTAAAACTTTTAGCCAGGATGGTTCTAATTCAATTGACATAAATGTAAATTACTGTTGGTTAGCAATGCAAATAAACAGATATTTGCAGCGTTTATAAAAATACAAATTATGTCAAATATTGTTCGTTTAATTATTGCCTGCGTTGTTTTAGGCGCCGCGGTAACCATGTCGGTTTTTGGATTGTGGGGATGGGGGATACTGGTTTTCTTTATCGGAGGATTAATATTACTTACCTTCTTTTTAAACGAAAACATGCTGATCGCCCAATACTTTTTGCGTAAAGAGGATATGACAAGATCGGAAGAGTGGTTGTTAAAGATAACTGATTACGAAAAACAATTATATAAAGGCCAACACGGTTATTATAACCTGTTAATCGGGATGATAGAATCGCGCAGGGCGCCATTAAAATCAGAGAAATACTTTAAGAAGGCTATATCATTGGGGATGAAAATGTCGCACAATATTGCTTTGGCTAAATTAAGCCTTGCGGGTATTGCTATGGCAAAGCGTAACGAGCGCGAAGCAAATATGTATTTACAAGAAGCTACAAAGGCAGATACCAATAAAATGCTGACCGAGCAGATCAAAATGATGAAACAACAAATGGTACAAGCTAAAAAACAGCAGGTAGTTCGCGGTGGTTACCGCCCGCAGTTTTAATCAAGATAAATAATTTATAATAAAAAAGCCGGTGTGTTGCATTTAGCAGAACATCGGCTTTTTTATTTATCGTCAAGGTGGCTATAGTAATCGGGACTGATCAGCACCATGTCGTTTGAATTATTATCGGTGGTGATGAAATCTTCTTGGGGATTAGATACCTCTACTATTTTAAGCAGATTGCGGATAAATGATACATCGAACTTGCTACGGCTAAATTTGATGAGATATTCATTCTCTGTAATTTCGAGACTTGTGTTAATCATAACTTTTGTGATTTTATGAATTATAAATGTATGCATTCATAAAACCACAAAAGTTTTGCCGAAATTAAGGTTCGGTTAAATTTTTGTAAACAAGCTTTCAAGATGTGTTGAAAACGCTTGTGGAAAACTATGAAAACCAAGTCATTACCACTTCTTTTACAGGCATGGTAATATCTAGTTTAAGTTTTTTGCGCATCCCGCCAAGGTCGTTAAATACCTTGTTGGGGTTAGCTGCTTTTAGCTGCTGAATGGTATCAAAACCCATTTTTTTTAACACTGGTACCCATTCTTCAGGTACACCGGCTTCGGTAAATTCAAGGGCTTGGTCGGCTTCGTTTTTGATGTTGTTGATGATGGTAACTTCGGGACGCATTTGCGGGAAGAACAGTACTTCCTGAATGGTGGTTTGGTTTGTCATTAACATTACCAAACGATCTATACCAATACCTAAGCCCGAAGTTGGCGGCATACCGTATTCTAAAGCACGCAAAAAGTCATCGTCCATAGCCATGGCTTCTTCGTCGCCACGGCCGGCTAATAGCAATTGCTCTTCAAAGCGTTCACGCTGATCAATAGGGTCGTTCAACTCACTGTAAGCGTTGCCAATTTCTTTTCCCATTACAAATAGTTCGAAACGCTCAACCAAACCTTCTTTGCTGCGGTGCTTTTTGGCAAGCGGAGTCATTTCTATAGGGTAGTCGGTAATGTAGGTTGGTTGTATCAGGTGTTCCTCAACTTTAGCGCTAAAGATCTCGTCAACCAATTTGCCTTTACCCATTGTAGCGTCAACTTCGATAGCTAAGGTTTTACACACTTCGCGTAAGCCGTCTTCGTTCATTTCTGATACGTTGATACCTGTGTATTTAAGGATGCTATCATACATGGATAATTTCTCGTACGGGCCTTTAAAGTTAATGTCATGATCACCAACTTTTACAGTTGTGGAACCGTGAACGGCGATGGCTACCTTTTCCAGGCAGTCCTCAACCATTTTCATCATCCAAATATAGTCTTTATAAGCAACATAGATCTCAACCGACGTAAATTCAGGGTTGTGAGTACGGTCCATACCTTCGTTACGGAACATTTTACCGAACTCGTAAACGCCATCAAAACCTGCTACTATTAATCTTTTTAAATATAATTCGTTGGCTATGCGCAAAAATAAAGGCATATCCAATGTGTTGTGGTGCGTTTTGAATGGCCTTGCAGCGGCGCCACCATGTACGGCTTGCAGAATAGGAGTTTCAACTTCCATCCAGCCCTCGCTATCAAAAAAGGCCTGCATAGTGCGGATCACTTTCGATCGATTGATAAAGATCTGTTTGTACTCCGGGTTAACGGTTAAATCCACATAGCGCTGGCGATAACGCAGTTCCGGGTCGGTAAAGGCATCATGAATGGTACCATCTTCTTCGCGGCGAACAACGGGAAGTGGTTTTAATGATTTGGACAGAATTGTTAACTCCTGAACGTGCAACGATGTTTCGCCGGTTTGAGTGGTGAAAACGTAGCCTTTAACACCGATGAAATCGCCCAGATCCAACAGCTTTTTAAAAACCATATTGTACATGGTTTTATCTTCGCCGGGGCAAATATCATCGCGTTTGATGTAGATCTGTAAACGGCCGGTAGAATCCTGCAGTTCGGCAAAGGATGCGCTGCCCATAATACGGCGGCTCATGATACGACCGGCTACAACTACCTGTTTATAAGCATCAGAGTTACCTGGGAAATTGGCTAAAATATCCTTGGCGTTTGCATTTACGTTAAATGCTTCGGCAGGATAGGGGTTGATGCCTAAATTACGTAATTGCTGCATCGCCTCGCGGCGAAATATTTCCTGTTCGGATAGTCCAATGCTCATAGCTGAAAGCGCGTTATTTTAAAAGAATGCAAAAGTAAGATTTTATAGGGAGAATTGGGAATGTGTTAATAGTTTTGGTTTATTGAACGGCAAATTTTTCAAAATAAACCTATTGATTACATTCGTTTATGCTCAGAGATATTGATAATTACTTTTTACAAAAGCCAGAACCTGCCAAAAACTGTCTGTTCTTTTTACGCGAGTTTATTTTGAATTATGACAACGGGATAAGCGAAGCATGGAAATACAGGATGCCATTTTATTGCTACAAAGGTAAAATGCTTTGTTATTTATGGACGAATAAGCTTACTGGGCAGCCGTATATTGGTTTTGTGGATGGCAAGTTGATAAATCATCCGGACTTAATAATAGAAAAACGCTCGCGGATGAAGGTCATGATAGTTAACCCTTTGCTGGATATGCCGGTAGATATGCTAAATGAGCTGTTGAGCGTGGCCATATCTTTAAGAAATCAAGTAGCCGGATAAGCAATGCTGAATTGATTATCCGGCTACTTGATTTGTGGGATGGCAAAGTAAATTCGACAGTTGCGGATAAAGGGGGGTTATTCTGCCTCTGTTTCCTGCAGGTACATTTCGTCGATAGCTCCGGCGTATTTTTTTTCGATCACTTTACGCTTGGCTTTCATGGTTGGAGTTATCTCGCCCTCGTCCATGCTGAATGGGTTGAGCTTTACTTTAAAATTTTTGATGCGCTCAAACTTGGCCAATTCGTTACTGTATTTACGGATATCCTGACTGATCCAATCTATAATAGCCGGATCATTGATGAACAATTCTGGTTTTTCAAAGTATGCATTATCTAGGTTAAATACTTCTTGCATGGTTTCCCTTGCCGGGATAATAATGGCCGTGATATATTCGCGTTTATCACCAATTAAAAATACACCTTCAATTTTGGGGCTTTTTAAATAAGTGTTTTCAACCGGGGTTGGGTACACGTTTTTGCCGTAAGCGTTTACCAGCATGTTTTTTAGCCTGTCGGTAATTTGAAGATTGCCTTTAAAAAAGCGGCCTATATCACCGGTGTGGAACCAACCGTCCACATCAATGGCTACGGCGGTTTCCTGTGGTTTGTTCCAATAACCTTTCATTACACAATGGCCACGAACAATGATCTCACCTTCCTCGCTTTGATAAGTGGGGTTGAAAGATTCGTGCGTTTGAATGGTGTAAATATGCCCGCTTTCTACATTTTGGATAGCTACCTCAATACCGGGAATTATCCGGCCAACGGTACCATATACCTGGCGGTCGTATTCGGTAACCGACATAACCGGCGATGTTTCGGTTAAGCCAAAGCCTTCTAATATTTTGATTCCCAGATCGCCGAAGAATTCGCCAATGTTTTTAGGCAGGGCCCCACCACCCGAGATCATAAATTTTAAACGGCCACCGGTTTTTTCTTTTATCTTGCTAAAAACCAATTTTTCGGCCAGTTTATGTTGTTGGGATAAAAGGAAGCCCGGTTTTTTACCAGACTCGTTTACCAGGCGGTATTTTTTACCGATCTCTAAGGCCCAAAGGAAGATCTTGGTTTTAGCGCCACCGGCAGATGTGCCGTTCTTAATAGCTTTATCGTGAATACGCTCCAATAAACGTGGAACACAGTTCATTACGGTTGGACGTACTTCGCCCATATTTTTGGCTAAAAGCTCCAGACTTTGCGCAAAAGCTATTTTACAGCCAGCCGCCAAACAAACGTGGTAAGTAGCTGTACGTTCAAATACGTGGGAGAGCGGCAGGAAGGATAAGAATGTATCGGTTTC
>Ga0116227_10009870_pt1 | contig 17053 bp, 10 predicted proteins | sample S1TSphgellanicum_FD_89693 | JGI IMG/M metagenome (GOLD analysis project Ga0116227, IMG submission 89693) | Host-associated microbial communities from peat moss isolated from Minnesota, USA - S1T2_Fb - Sphagnum magellanicum MG | ecosystem: Host-associated > Plants > Peat moss > Unclassified...
GAATAAAATGAAGGTATTGCATGGAACTTGGTCTTGTTCATTGAAACAAATTAATAATAACACAATTAAAGTAATTGTCACCCCCTTGTGTAAGGGTATTGCATATAAACATTGGTTGTAAACGCGATGTTTTTAGGTGTTCAAAAGGTATTGCAAAATCTTTTGAAAATCTAGAATATGTGAAACCCCCCAATGAAGGTATTGTAGGTTCTTCTTCAAGAATGTTTTCCACAATGGCAGGGGTATTGCAAAACCAGCACATTTAATGCATGTTGTACACATAGGGGACTTAGATTAAACAATAGGGCCTAGATAAAACAATTTGATTTGCTTGTTTTAGTTATGTACTTAAACAATGTGGATTATATTTAGCAATATTATGTTTCTACAATTATTTATTTTATTTAGGACCAGGGTTTTAGAATTTTGGGTTATGGAAGCAACAAACCTTTATGATTTTTTGCACCTTTTAAACCTAACTAAAATTAGACCTAATATGGATTTTGGGGGAAATTTGGCATTTGCGCATATATATGCCACAATACATTTTCCTTTTTCTTTTTTTTTCAAACAAAGTGAAGAAAGGCCCACAAGCAAAGGCTAAACTAAGAAGTAAGAGACACACCATGGCTTCCATTCAATTATTTGTTTCATTTAATTTTTTCAAATTAAGATTTGATTGGTGGTTTTAATGAGGTTTCATTTATTTATTTATTCATAATTTGGCTTCAATAATGACTATATGTATTTATTTTTTAAGGTCATGTGTAGTTATTTTTTGCAATTATCATACTCCATAACATTTGCCTTTAGGGCTTAGTGTTTTTACCATCATATTCGCACTCAAATGGAAATCTTGCTCACGGTAAAATGAAGCCAAACACATTAGAATATGCCTGCAAGGTTACACTTCGAATAAAGAAAGATGAAAATCACCAATTTTGTGGGGATTATAAACCATTAAATCTTTAAGCATGTTGAAATTCATTTCATGTGCCTATGGTTGAAGATGTTTTGATTCAACAAGGGAAATCACAATGTTTTTTTTTGCATTAGAACTATAATTGGGATTTTGGCTGATTAAAATGGTTGTACAAAACATCCACAACTTTGTTTTGAACACCAAATCTAGATTATTCGATTAGATTGTCATGCTTTTTGGCATGAAAAACACTACAAGCATGTTTTCTAGAACTATGATGGAGGTTTTTGGGGCTTATATGGACAAATTTATGATGGTATTTGTTCATTATTTGAATGTACATAATTTGAGTTGCGAGGAACATCTTGAACATCTTCGATATGTGTTTATGAGACTTAGGGTAATTAATCTTGAACTCAATCCAAGAAAATGTGAATTTGCAAAATCTAAATTGATTTTTTTGGGTCATGTAATTAATCGTGAAGGACACAACCAAATCCAAAAAAATAATTGTTGCTAATTTTCCTATTCCCACTTTTGTACTAATGCAGAGGCCTTTTTGAGACTAACATGATACTATAAGAATTATGTGAAAGGCTACTCCTAAATAACCATTCCACTATTTGACCTAACCAAGAAAGATTTTGTGTTCAAATTAAACCTTAATTGCTAGAAAACTTTGATTTAAAAAAAGTTGTATTGGTTTTCACTCCCATTTTTTTCAAACCAAACTTCACAAAAGCATTCATTTTGGATGTGGATTGGTCTACTCGAAGAGTAGAGGCCATTTTATTACAAAAGGATGGGAGGAATGAATGAGTCATCGTTTATGTTAGCAAAGGCTTCTCACCTATACAAAAACAAATTCACCCAATGGAAGGTGAATATTATGCTTTGGTGTGGAGTATCATACATTTCCAACAATAATTATATTGAAACCATTTCACTTTCCAAAACATTCATAAACCACTAAAGCAGTTGGCTATTATTTCATATGTTTATGGAAGGAGGGGCAGATGGATAAATACCTTACAAGATCTCAATTTCAAAATTGTTCATTAAGTAAGGTCCATGCATATTAATGTTGATGCGCTAAATAACAATCCTATTGATGTTTCAAAAGCTGATGAAGATTTTTAAAATGAAATCCCAGATTGTAGGTTGTTACAATCTAGTCAATTATCAAATGAAACCAAATGGATAGGCAAGAGAAGCTCCAAGATGGGATTAATGTTGTAACAATTGGGAAATCAAATATTGTTAAATCATTTGTTCATAGTGGAAGTGGGAGAAGTTGGGACAACTAATGAAGGTATGGATCAGATCAATAACATCATTTTTTTGATGTGGAGCTTCCTAACCTATAGAAGACTAGTACTTTGAAGAGGATAAAACATGAATTGTGGATGTCAAAACTCATTGGAAGCTTATTGAGGAAGTTCAAACAATTATTGATGATGAAAGTGATCATGATGAATATGATTTAAGGATAAAAACTACGACGATTCAAAGTATATGGAAACATGGGAAGATGAAATAAGCATGTTGGTGTTGAATGGGAATCAATTTTCAGCAGAATGTGAAGAAGAAAAAAGGTCCAAAGCTAACAAACACATTACTAAAACAATGACAATTTGATGTTCAAGGGGCATGTAATTCCAAGACCTAATGAATTTTGACAAATCATTATTGAGTTGTGCAATGAGATTGGCCATTTTGGAAAATGAAAGACATTGGCATAAGTATTAATCGTTATTTATGACACAATTGCATTAACGAGGTGAAGAATGTGGAGTGATCCTGGAAGCAATGTTAGCTTGTTAAGTGTGCATGTTCTATCATATTAAAACTTGAGGAGCTTAGAAGCATTCCTATTTGTGATCAATTCAATCAAATGGTTCTTGATACCATTGGACTTTTGCTTCAAACTTACAATGGCAACAAGTATATTATGGTGACCATTGACCATTATCCAAAATGGTGGGAGGCCACGGCAATGGTTGATCACGATCTATAAACTATTGCAAAGTTTTTGGAAGACAAAATCATATGTAGGTTTGGTGTATAAAACCAATAGCTTTAGCTACATAAAAGATAAGTAAACTCGAGCTCATTGCTAATATGCACAAAAAGGTGGTAAAAAATGTCAATCAAGCTAGCCCACATGAAACAAAAGAAGGCATGTGTCTTGAAAGGGAAAGTAGACGTTTCTTGGGTTAAAAAAAGGAGAGACTTATTTGAAAATGAAGAAGCCAAGTAATAAGAAATTTATAACATCCAGCTAGGAGGGACCTTTTATCTTTGTAGAGTACTTTAATGAAAATGGCTACATGGATCATGATGAAGGAAGCGAGATTAATGTGGTGAAAGGCAAGGAAGAACTTTGGGACATGCCTAGAAGAAACTTGTAGTTGTTCCATAATACACCATGAATTGTGAAGACCAAAACACTTAGTCAGAATTATAATATGGGAGATGTTACATCTATGACATGAATTTAAAGTTGAGGTTTTTTTTATTGTGTGTGGAATGTCCATATTAGCTATGCCAATAAAGTTTACCACCTTTTTATCTTTTATCATTCCAAAGAGGAGTTGGGTAGTAATGTGTGGTGATTTTCAGTTATGATGAACAAAATATGGGGGATGAGTTTAAGCTTTTGTTTGTTGTTTGAATTTGGAGATGATGTTTTTGTGCTTATGTGAAGCTTGTAACAAAATGTCATTTGCACATTATGTTTATATACCTGCTAAGGAGTGTTTCATATGTTAAATTGGGCTCAAGTGTAGATATGTAGTTGGATTTTTTCATGCAAGGACGCAAAAAAATCATATAAAATGTTTGAATGAAAAGGATCTTTTTGGTGGTTTTTGAGTTTTTTTTTCATTTACTTTGTTACGCAAATAGTTTAAAACTACTTGTTAGGAATTATATCATAATGATGGGAACTCCAAGATAAGCTTAGCCTTTTATTTCTATAAGCACCTATGTTGCTTTATGTGATGTTGTGGTAGTCATAATCTATTGAATAATGCCATGTAAAAGTTATTGTTATACCATGGGGATGACTAAGTTGAAGACTCCACATGAAAATATTCCATTATGTTTATATGTGCATCATACGTGTTTTAAAGGCATGAAATCCATGTGAAAAAAAATGAACTCATGAAATAACTAATTTTACACGATTTTCATTATCAAATCATGAAAGGGTAAGTTTGTGATGTGTTAGATGATAAAACAATATGGATAATGTTATATGTATTGCTTGTTTAGTAGAAATTTTTTGTGCATTTAAGAATGCACTACCTTTTAAAAAATTATCTTTAGATGCTTCGATTTCTTCATGTTTGCATTTTTTGGTTAATATTTTTGTTAAAAAGGAAGTATAGTAAAATACAATATGTCTAAAATAAATTACGCATTAGTGTTTGCTTCCCATAAAGATCCTACATGTATTCTAAATACATTTGTTCACATGTCATTTGGATTATGTTTTAAAAATAATGTAGGTCTTTGCAATCTAAAATAGAATGCAAGAATATATGTATTTTCATCAAATTATAGATTTGTCAAAATTTGATCAAAATTATGCTTTCACCTAATCCCATGCTTATTAATTTTTTGAAAATTTGTGTGGTTGTTTGACAAAAAGTTAACATGCAATTTTTTTTAAATGGTTAATAATATTTTTGTATATCATGTTGGAGGTTTAGGATAATGAAATTGACAAATAGCTTGACTTTTATTCTACATGTTTGTCTATGTTGATGAATTTGTATGTTACAAATATTATTTTTTAGAATTGTTTCATCAATGGATAATTATTTATCCACAAAATTTTCAAGAACTTCATTTTTAAAACACCAAAATGTGAAGCATTTTCTATCCATAACAATCCACAATCATGGGGCAATCCACATGTTTGAAATTTAGTGATAAAAAAATCATTTGTTTTACCAAACAATGTGTTTGTGGCTTTCAAAAGTTTACGAAAACTATTCATTCTATGTTCATAGTAATGGGGTGAAAGCATGGTCAAGTAGATAAGAAAAATACCTTGTCACAAAAAATTACAAGTATATACAAAAGATTTTTGATGCATTGAAAGTAGAAATATTATTTTATTCCACAAGTGATTAGTATGAAGATAATCTTTCACTTTAATATTATAGTCTTGAAACATGAACATCTTCATGTAGATTTAAGTGGATTTTACAAAATTGCATCTACTTGCAGGAAATGTCCAAACTTTAAAAATGGGTTGTAAGTAGATGAAATATTGATTTTTTCTATTTTCAAATTAATGGGGCTTTAAAAAATACGTGTGCAATATCAAATTATGTATGTTATAATCATAATACATAAAACTTCTAGTGTAAAAGTTGGCTTGAACACCAAATTGACCATATCAAGTTTCATTTTACTTTTCACTTAATTTATGATACCAAAAAATTTCAAAATTTGTATTCAACTTACCATAAACTAATGGAGGGTTTCATTTTTGTATATTTCTATTTTCACAAAATTTTAATATATTTTCATGTGTTTATATCAAAAATTCTATCATTTTAAAATTAAATTTTGGGCATATTACTTTTTTTAGTTTACTTGACCATGCTTTCACCCAATGTAACATGATCATTTTTAACAAGTTTTCTAAATAACAGATTCATAGTTGGACCGAAAGAACTCTACCTAATGGAAAAATAGTTGGACAAGTATCAAACCTTATACTCTACATCATAAAACACATAAGCTCAAAAAAGATGGATTGTTCTGCAAAAGAATTTTTGGACCCATCAAAAGTGGGATTTGTGCATGTGGAAAGTATGAAGGAATTGAAAATGCTTTAACCGCTTAGCCACGGATGCTATTGCTCCAATTCATTATTAGTGGTATATCTATTCTTTGACAAATCCTACTGCTCCATGTCCAATAAGAAGGAAATACTGCTACCCGCTTTTCCAAAAAAAACAAACAAACCAAAAAGTTGGAAGACTGAAAACCATTATCATATTATTCCTAAGCTTTTTTTAAGAACGACTCATCCTTCCCGAATGTAGCATACAACACTTTGTTGTACTACGTTTTCCAAGTGTGCTTGTTCCCTCTCCCTTTCCCTTGTTATGTTAATGGTAAGTTTTGGGAAAAGAATTTTGATGGGAAAAGAAAAGAAGCCATTATAGGACCATCTTAGCCCAACCCTAAACACTCTAAAATCCTTTTTGAACCTAAATTCAATGTTAAAAAATAGATTAAAACATCCCATTACATTGATCTGGGGGCCGGTGACTAAGAAAGTTGAAGACCAAGGAATTTGTTGAAAATCATTTGCACCAAACATTTTTATGACTAAATAGAATCTCCTAAGCCTTCCAAATAGTTTTTTGATAGAATCTGGCTTCTTTTCCCTAATGGACCTCCAGATAGGGAATATTAATTACTATTTATTTTGGACCTCCAAGAAAAGCAAGAAAAGGTTTGAATGGTATGATCCTTTCATCACCCTAGAATGAAAAATATTCATGGGTGATCTCGTAATTCTCGGTTTGTGAAGATGCGTTATTTAGGTGCTCCATTTTCCACGTCTAGGCTGAACTTCAACCTATGTTCGAAAGATAGCCATCCATATATTGATAAAGAATATATGGATTTTCGAGAAGGGAGGAGCCTCGGATGCTTAGTCCCCCTTAGACCGCCCAGATCCCACGAGTGAATGGTGAGTTGAATTTCCATTAGGTCTCACCTGAATTGCTACCCCATCCATCCTCCTGAAAAAGAAAATGAAGTTCCAAAGCCTAGTTGAAATAAAAGGAGTACGCCATGCTAAAGTGCCTTGAATGATCAACATCTTCGAGTTAGGCGCTAATGAGCACATTGAACTATCTATGTGGTTGAGAACCTTCATAGCCCAAGCACAACAACGCAATTATCAGGGGCACGTTCTACCATTGAACTAATAGCCCATCGTGTAGGCCTCCCCGGTTGTGAGACCTACAATAGTACTAAGGGCGAAGGAACATTCGTCCCTAACTTTTATCATTTAGGAGGAACGTTGAAATAAATGGGCTCCTATTAGCTTGTTCCAACCTTGGGTAATAAGTTCACAGATTTAGTTTTCATCCACTCTTCATTGTCAAGAAAAAAAAGGAGAACTTCCACCAACAAGTTTTGTTCAAATGATGTGGCTCATTTCTTTTCAGGTGTCGAATTATGTGTCAAGCAACATAAAACCAAAAGGCCCAACAAGCATTAGCTTTCCCTAAAAAGGAAGTGATCCAGCCGCACCGTCTAGTACGACTATCTTGTTACGACTTCACTCCAGTCACTAGCCCTGCCTTTGGCATCCCCCTCCTTATAGTTAGGGTAACAACTTCGGGCATGGCCAGCTCCCATAATGTGATGAGCGGTGTGTATAAGGCCCAAGAACAGATTCACTACTGTATGGTTGACTGGTGATTATTAACGATTCCGGTTTCATGCAAGCAAATTGTAGCTTGCAAATGGGACTTAAGCCCACCAAATTTCCTTCCATGAATGTGATTGGACATGGAATTCACATATCTAAAAGGAGTTTTCAAATTTTGAGGTTGTAAGAACATAAGGCATAAATAGTTTAATAATAATGTAATTTGTCATTAACCTAGGTTAGCTATTTTATTATTATTATTATTATTATTATATGTCACTTGCTAGAACTATTATGATTTATTATGATTATTTTTTCATTTTGTTAATAAAAAAAGTTAATTCATAATAGGTACATTAATCATTTAGAAAGAATTTAATAATAATGTAATATTATATTAAAATTTTAATAATTACTTCAAATTATAGAATTATTTTTCTTATCATTCAATATCATCATCATCATCATCATCATGCAATAACATATTATTGTTTTAAAATTTTAATTAAAGATAATATTGAATTTTAATTTTTTTATTACATGTAATTAATATAAATGTATATAATAATAATAATAATAATAATAATAATAATAAATTTCATTTGTAATAATTTTAAGACATATAATAAAATGGTTTGGATAAACTTGTAATATGGGCACAATATATTTAGCAAATATTTTACATATAATTTTGATATACTCAAAATATACACCATTTAATGTAACCATAATATCAAGATCATTTATGCTAATAATAATATTTGAATACACATTTAATATGGTTGTTCATATACATTTAAAATATACATATATAAATCTTAATACACCCAACTATATTATTTGGAATTCACAAAATACACCTTTATGAACTCATAGGGTTGCAACTAAATTGGTCACATTTGTAACTAATGGGACATAAATTGTTCTTCTTGAGTGAAAACTAAACTAATGTTGTTCACATGGAAAGATGAACACCAAAATAGTTGCAAACTAGTTGCACTATAGTCGCAAATATGACCAACACAAGAAATAGTTGCAAAAATGTCCAAATGTAGTTGCAAATAATTAATAGTCCCATGTAGTCATGAAGAAAGTGGTTACATTTTGGCCAATTTCTACTAGTCTTGTCTAACTAGAAAACATCTCCACTTGCCGTTTAAGATATAGGTCTTTTTATTTCGATTTATGCTATGAGACAAAAAATTAACTCACCATCTACGGTAGTTTGATGAGGAGGAAACAAACATTAAAAATGATTCGAATTCGTCAACTCAAGTTCTTGACTATGGAGACATAAGTCTATGCAAGACATGATACTTTTAAAACTTTTGTTTTGACTTCTCTTTCTCAAATGTCAATGTTTATTTTATGGTTGTTTCCAACTAATGATTTTCTTCTCCAAGTTGAGTTATAACACTTGTCTAATATAGATACACCACCTACAGTGAGGTCTCATTATTCACATCACATCAAGAGGTGGGTCTTAAACCTTGAAACCATATTTTTTTCCTCAGTGTGTTCGAAAATGTGCTTGAGTATGATGCTTTGACCTAAGTTGGCATTGATCAAAGGAAATTTCATTATGTTGGTTTGGCATGAAACTTTAGTTAGCGCTAACTAAAACTACCATCACTACAAAGCTTGCATTTGGTGTCAACTTGGGCTTCAAATGAGTTTTCTTGTTGTCTGCCAAGGTGTTGCGTTAAGTAAGCTTCAATAGATTCAATCAATAACAACTAACAAGTAAAATGAGAAATGATCGTTCTAAAATATCGAAATTCAATTCTATGTTGACGTTTAGTTAAAGTTGGTTGAAAGTATTATGTGTTGTTTGCAATGCTTCAATTCTATATGTCAATTTGTAGGAGTTCTTTCTTATGGATATAACAATTATACCTAGGGTTTTTGCATTCTCTTTTCAACAAGAGGTAGGTCTTAAACCTTCAATTTGAATTGTTTGTCCTAATTTTTTTCGCCAATGAGTTTTTGTATGGTGATTCAACTTCGGTTGGTGCCGATCAATGGTAATTTCACTTTATTTGTAGAGACATAGTCGAACTTCATCTCTAAACCTCTCTAGGAGGTTTAAATAAGTAGCAATGGAAATGTCAATCAGTGTTAACTAACATTTCATCGTTACAAAGGTCATTTTTGGTGACACATTACAACCAAATGAAAGACATTGTTGTCTTTAGTGGAGGCGTGGTAAAATTGTCTCATAAGCAATTAGTCGGTGATGATTGAAGACAAAAAGATTGTTGTTTTCCTTGAGGTAGTTTGTATTGTCAATTTGCATCACACTAAAATTCTTTTTTGTTGATGTGTTCATGTTTATGAGGTGCCTACATAAGGATTCAACAACAATCAATTGGCGCCGACTTACACTACTAATAAGCCCCTCTCTAGATGACCTACTTTATTTAGATGTGCATTTCAGTTGGTTTGCTTTCAATTTGTATTGCATATGCCATCAATCAGTTGGTTATTAGTACATCATTATCTAATTTTCAATAAAAGAATTACTTGACATCAACCTTCATTGAACATTTGACTATTCCATTTCATGAATTGCTTATGTAGCCGATCCCAACATCATGTGAGAATGTAATCTAGGGGATCTAGAACAAGAACAAAGTTCAACACGAATGAGTTCTTGGAAAAATTCAAAATCTACCCCAAAACAAAATCATGCATGAACATTCCATTGTGCAAGTTCATTGCCATGCCCATTGTCAAGTCTATTCTTAAAATTGATGTACTCAAAATGGAGTAGGCAAATGGGCCACATGCAAGAAGGAAAAAATGTTCTTTGTTCACCCAACAAATTGGCAAGGTGAAGAAATTTATGTCACCACCTAGTGTTTTGTGCAAAGAAATGGTCTATCACATGGAAAAACATTCCACCAATTGAATTGCAAAACAATATATATTACATGCATATGGCATCTATTCTTGGTTGGATTTGTTCTACCTTTCATTTACATTGACCCATTAAACAAATATGGGACATTTTTCCCCCCAAACCATAAATATCCCCACTTCACTCTTATGTGACTTTCCCACAAAACAATAGGTCATCCATTGTACAAGGGTCAAAGGTGATGTTTATATATTTCTTTCCAACCCAATAGGATTTTGCAAAAATGGACATTGGGTTATTTTAGATACACATAAATGGCACATTGTTTCATTAAAAGGTGGGACATTGCAATGAGAGTAAGTTCATGAGAGAAATCCACCTACTTTCAAACGTTGGTCCAACCAATGAACAATTGTTATCAAAGTAGTGTCAAGGAAATGATGTATTTATGTTTATCGCAATTCATTATCCTTTGAATAAAGGTTGGGAAATTAAATGCCCAAAATCTCCGCCATTATTCATATCATTATGGTATTTTGATTTATAAGTCTTTGATGAACAACCCTACTAAATAAAAAATAGTTGTAGTACACAATCCTAAATAAGTAAATATGTCTATATGACTTTTTAAGAAATTTTTTGCCAACCATACAGGGACTGAAAACCAAGGGGAATACATGTTCCCCGTCATATTATATTGGACCGTTCTTTGAAGATTTTTGCTTTGTATCTACATTTCTTTGTTTCAAAATCATGTTTTATGGCATTTGATTTGTTTGGCTTTTGTTTTGTTTATATATAACATTGGCAAACACAAAATAATCTAACAATATGAAAGTTTTTAGCACCATATTTCAACATTTGGAGTTGATTAATCCCTTTCTTTTAATACTCTTACATGTGCTTAGACTATGAAACCACATAAAATTATCATCTCATGTCAAGTTTAAAGTTCCAACTATGTGATGTACATAATAATCCTAGGATTTTTTACATTGCTAATGTTCATTCTCCCTCTTTTGGATGGAAATCAACTGTGACCAATAAGAGTCTTTCCTTCATTTATGCTATTGTAATTTTTTGTGGCCTCCATAATTAATCCTAAGTACTTGGTAGTCTTGCAATTTATTTATGGAAAAATTTCACCAAAAAGTGAAATTCAAAATTCAAAAATTGAAAATGAATTGATTTTGGAGGGTTTCCATTGACGTAAGTGAGAAAACATTATAGTAAGCCAAATTCATGTAGTTGGGTCTTAGTGCATAGTCATAAATATGAAAAGGTGATTAAAACATTTTTACTTCATATTTGGTTTAATTGTTTTTTTAAAAACCAAATCTAGTTAAATTTTCCCAAGGGTGATGGCCATTTAAAAACATTTTTCTATGCATGATCACCACTTACACTACATATGAAATTCTTTAAAAATTTAATTGTATTTGATATTTTTTACCTTGAATTTGGCTACACACGCGCAAGTCGAGGAATTAAATCTTATAGTACCAACACTACTACAAAATGTGGGTGTAGTTCATTAGTCCCCGTTCATTAGACCAGTGAATTCACTGCTTTTTCATTGGTCCCCATTCATTACAACCAATGAATTCACTCAAATATAGTGAAATCACTTAGCGTATAGGGACACCTTTTGTTGTAGTGCAAGAACACACCCTCAATTTTTGTTGATTTTTATTGGATTTTTTCCCATGAAAATACTTCAAACTTCAATAAGTTGCACATTGTGTGGAAGGTCTAAGTAATACTAAGTCACCTCCATGCACCTTGAGTTCTAAAATGAGGTTTGAAATCTGATTGAAAACAAATGTAGTCACTATCCCATACTTATTTACTAATAGAGGTCATATGTGTGTGTGTCCATGCTTCCTTTTTCTTTTGGGTTGCACATTATTTGAAATTTAGAAAAAAAGGTTTTTGATATGTACAAAGTATTATAGAGATTTGGATATCTTTCTTTCAAATGGCATGACTTTGGTTGATTTTTTCCTATGTACATATATTCTCCTTTTCTTTGTGTTTTTATCTTGAATACTTCTCTTGGAAGCATTTAACCAAAATAGATGATAGTTGGGCAATGATTGGAAACATAAGTTGTTTTTTAATGAATGCCATTGAAGACAACCATGTCCATTTTTTTCCTTCACAGGTTTTTCAATGGATAGCTCAAGTGTTTTTTCATTTGTTTACAATAGTAATACCTTTATCATGAATGAAGTTTTTATAAATTTTGCGATCAATTTTTGATTTAAGGTCTTTCAAACCCACACCACTTCATCTTTCCTATGCTTTTAATGCAATATGAACTCTAATTATGATGATGACACTATTCACTTCTATCAAGAGGCTACTTGTTGATATTAGATTGTGGGAAAATGTTAACCCTATTCCAATAGTTGAAAATGGAGACTTTTTCCAAATCATATCACATAGTACAAGGCCAACTTCAACACATGTATGCCCAATAATTAACTTTCAATGTTCAGTTTTTTTAAAAAACTATTCCAAAAGATTGTTCACAATATTTTCTTCTTTGTTGTCCAAAGTTATGTTTTTTGAAAATTTTATCAAATTTTCTAGAAAGAATATATTTTGTGCCAAACTTCTCAAGATACTATAATATTCAACCATTAAAAATCCATAACACCAAATATGGATCTATGTTGCTAGCATCTTTAATTTATTGTCAATGTCCAACTACACATATGCTTGAGGTTTAGTTGGACAAAATTTATTTATAAGGTTTGGTCCATTACATGCACATTTGAAACAACATAATATGGATATTTAAAAATTAATATGTGTGTGTGGTAGTGAACCTCCATTTTGATATATTAATTATCAACCTTTATTTTGAATCACATACACATTAGCTTTGTGCACCATGCCTAGTGAGTTGTTTAAAACCACACTAAATGCTGCATTTATGGGTGTAGTTGTTTTGACATGACCTTTAGTACAAGGATTAAAGCATTGCCACTTCAAGTTGGTGGAGATCTAGGGTAATGGATGCTTTCTCCTTTTGGAGAGCTTTCAATTGGAACTAGTGGTGTTTGGCATGTGTTGTATAAGGGATTGGATATGCAAACATTCAAAAATGTCCTTATGGTCCTGCCACAATTCAAAATTCATGAAATGCTACTGTGAGACTTATTTGACCGAATCACTTATAAGTATTTCATCTACAAAAGAGGTGACATGTAATGAGTAATGGAGTCAAATTAAAATTTTCCAAACTCATTCGAACTTATTTAATCAAGTTGTATGCAAGGAGTAATGGAAAAACTTTTAGTCAAGACTATCAATGGATAAAACAATTGGGGTGACATGCAAAGTTTTTGCATGGATAGGATGAGTTAGAAAAATTGTGGAGCTTCCACACATTAAAACATATATGGGGATATCATGATCTTTGTTTTCTAACTCAATGAAAAATAATAATACAAATTCATTGGAACTGGATGAAGTTGTAAGAAGATAGTCTTCATATATATATACTTCAAATATTAATTTTTCAAATTAACGTTATGTAGTCTTTGATTACATCTTTAAAAATATCCATATTGACACCACATAAAGGTGTATTTGAGTTTCAAATCAGCTCACTTAGAGAAGCAAGTCATGATGTTCTTTTAAAATAAAAACCTCATTGAAGCACAATATGACAAAAACCACATGAAATGAATTGACAATTCCCAAACAAATAATTGTTATATTCAATACCTTCAAACAATTTCCATGGAGTTGATGTGGCATTCATGCACCAACTACACCCACCACAACGAAAAGCTACAAAACCACTAGTATTGTGATTAATATAAGTAGCCATGAGGACACTCCTAAACCTTGCATTCTTCCACTCATCATTGTTGAAAATTTAATTGAGTTTTGCAATTCAAATTTATTGTCAAAGTAAAATCATTAAGAGCTAACAACTTGCAATGAACTTGCTCTCATTAGTCTAGTTGTGAAACATGCATTAAGGAAATTTGACAAGTCCAAGATATATGAATTCAATTCCAGTATAAGTTCAAGCAAATAGATGCAACAATTTTATAATGTCTAGTTTGTTGATTGGCACCAACTGGTTTTGAAAAATTGTTATCTATTTACTTATTTCACCATTTGATGATGTACAAGGATGTGTGTAATACATAGTCAACACATGTGCATAATTATAACACCTTTTCAATTGGTTGATCATGTGGTCACATGTTGTATGTTCACATCAACTTTCCCTTGCATTTTTCCAACTATATGTGGGTAGTCATCATTCATGTCACAACTCTATTCATCAAATATTGACCAAATTCAAATGCAATAGCTTTGACAATTGAGTGAAACTATGACTTACCACAAAGTGACATGTTTTTTCATGGGAACTTGTGCCCAAATTTTCTTAAGGTAGGGCCACAAATAGAAGTAGAACATAATTATTTAAAGCCAAACCATGTGTCCACACCTAAAAAACTAAGTACCACTGAATCTTATGTGGACACCTACATGGTGAAGGAAAATAAATCAAAGTAACACTTAAATTAACTACCATCATATCTTAGATTTTTGGATGAAAATACATTGTTAGTTACCATTTCAAAAAAAATCCCTAGTAACTTAGTGGTCCTTTTACTACCCAATGCAAAGGCATTCATGTATAATCCATGCATAAGATCCTTCTCATGTTTTGCGTCGCATCAACCAAAATATGTGAGCCACAACAAGGTTCATTCAAGGTTAGGCTCCAAAAAGGAACCTCTAACTAGAAAGTGATTGTAAAGGACAATATTAGATTTTCATAGTGTTTTGTATATTACAACTATGGTTCATTGTTATGTTCTCGCAATTAAAGGATTAAAAGAACAAGTTTAAAATAATTTATAGTAATTATTAATTAGATGTTGTACAAAAGCTCTTTTGAATCCTTGATTGATTTATAGTCAATTGTTCATATTACAAATTTTTATAAATGTATTAAAAAAGAGTGCATAAAATGATGCAATTGACTTCAATATTTTTGTATAAGAGAAATATGATTCTATTTAGACAATTACATATTCATTAGGTTAATTTGATGGAAAAAAAAAATCATACAAAAACTCAAAAGTTTTCAAAATTTGAAATGATGGGCTGCAAGGGAAATGATTCCTTTCTTCAATCATTTGCCTAGTTGACTATATATTCATTAAATTCAAAAATTTAGCTTTAGATGTAGGTCACATGTGTAAGAAATAATCATGTGAAAAACCATGCTAGTTAAATTTAGAATCACATTTTGACATTTTTTACATTTATACTTGTCAACCAAAATATTCATGCACAATTATATATCAATGTTAAAAATCATCATCACCCATGAATTATCATATTTTTAATTATTCAAATTTTCTCACTTAAATTTGTTTCATGAAAATGTTATTTGTAAAAGGTAACCCTAAACAAATCTTGAGGTCCTTTTTCCTTTTTTTGATACCCCAACTTTGAATAAACCCAACAACATAGCAACCAAAACAATGTTCAAATGATGAATATTCTAAAAATATTTTGTGTAGGTATATTCAAGAATATTCAATATTTTGGAAGAATCAACTCCATCAAAAGAAAACAACACAGTAGAATGCAGCAAAGAAGAAACACAAGAAGTTGGAAGGAGCACCGTGCTCACCTAGGACAATGACGAAGTGAATAAGTACATGTGCTAAAAGTGCATTCACACTTCGTGTTAGGGACTCTAGTGTTACGTCTCCTAACACCCTGCGGGTCATTTAGGACTTAAATGAACTTACCATGAATATTTTATGTTAATTCACTCAGCATTAAGTTATCGGCCATGACCAGTGCATTTTCCACTTTGACCCTAAGATTTTTATTTCTTTGCCCTGACTTTTTCCTTGCACCTGTCCTTTTCTCCAAACTGGAGGTTCTCAGTTCTCTGTCCCTTTTCAGCACTCTACAAATAACTGTATTAATATGTCAAAACGTTCCACGAGCAATCGTGTCATACAGAAGTTGAAAATTTAGGCCAAGGCAATAGACCCCAACATTGGGATCATGGTGAAAACCCCAAAACCCATCTAAATTGCTTATAAATACTCTAAATATTTACACATATCTTCTCCACAGTTAAAATCAGGGTCCCTGAGTTCAAATCTATAGTTTTTGGGGCCTAATATTGCAAAACATAGCTGATGCCAATTTGGTGGAAATACTCCATAAATCTACTGTTCCTTCATGCTGCTGTGATGGTGGGAATCCGTTTGCCATTAACATAAAGTTATTGTTGACTTCTTGGTTCATGTGTAATGGATGAACTGAATTTTCAACTGTGGGCTTCTTGGTTGAAGTCTAATAAGTGAACCCATTTTCCAACTTTTGGTATCTTTGTTGAAGTCTAGTAGGTGAACCTGATTTTTCAATATTTTGGGTTCTTCATTGAAGTCTAATATGTGAACCCCATTTTTCAACTTTTTTACAACACAGTTGCTAGACCTGTGTCAGAATATTTTTGACTAATCAACCATGCTTTACAGTGGAGCCCAGGAATGAGCTCACTAGCAATTGAACATTGCTACTAATTTCCTACTGGCAGACAGCTGAAAGTTAGTATTTTCATTGGGACCCATACGTAATTACCTATGGTAGGTACTCAAGAATGAAGTGGCTACCAAAATTTGTTGCTTTGTTATGCCGTTGGGTTCTTTGGAACAGCCTCTGAAAAATGAATACTCATAAAAAATGAAGCCCCCATGGGCCATTTGGGTTTGGTTGTTATTATTATTATGAGATAATTTAGCATTTTGTTTATTTATTTCAATGTTTCCCATTCTTATGGAAACCATTGTCAAAA
>Ga0116227_10009872_pt1 | contig 17051 bp, 17 predicted proteins | sample S1TSphgellanicum_FD_89693 | JGI IMG/M metagenome (GOLD analysis project Ga0116227, IMG submission 89693) | Host-associated microbial communities from peat moss isolated from Minnesota, USA - S1T2_Fb - Sphagnum magellanicum MG | ecosystem: Host-associated > Plants > Peat moss > Unclassified...
TGCATCAACAAAACACATAGGAGTAAGACACTCCACTTGTCGGTGGAAGTAAATAGCTATCTGGTGGAGGGACTTGTAGACACTAGAGCGTCGATGTCTGTCATGGCGGCTGCAGTAGTTCGAGAATTAGGATTAATGCACTTGGTTTCTGGATCTGAAACTTACAAGACCGCATCAGGAGTTGTCACGCAGGCTCTTGGTCGAATTGATGAAGTATCGGTCAAGGTTGGAGGTGTGCAGTGCACCATGACGTTCATGGTGGTGGACATAGACAGCTATGACGTACTACTTGGACTTGATCTTCTGATCAAAATTGGAGCAATTGTTGATGTGGAGCGAGGATTGATCCAAGTGAGGCGCGAACTAAGAACTAAGGTGGAAGTATTGCCATTAACCATGGTAAACATGCTGCAGAAAATGAACTCGGAGACCATGATGCAAGAAGTTACTGCTGCTCTGGGAAACACACATCTCGATGGAAAATTGGACGCGATCGTCAGACAACCATCTTTGTGTGAGCACATTGCAGCTCGACGGACGGATGCATGGGTATCAAATTCGGACTCTGATACAAATGAGGATCGAGAAGGCGGGCTTCAACTGGTGGAGCTAGTTGTTGATGAGTCTGAGTTTGGAAACACCGAACTTGAGGATTTGGTATTATTGGAAGGACCACAACAAATGTTGCAACTGACATTGTAAAAGCAAGCTAATGATTTCATGAAAGAGGAAATCATAGATGTTGACGACTATGTCGATTGGATCAGGTGGGTTTCTGATGCAGAGCAAGGAAAATAGGCTCTCCCTGGAGCCGCAAATTGCACAGAAGTACCTGTACTACTACAGGTCCAGCAAGTGGATACTATTGATTCTCATAACAGCTTCAAGGAGTAGTTGGCGTTATCGAACAACCGGAAGGTAAGTTCGAGGTGGGAAGAAATTTGCTAGAAGATTCGAGTTGATCAGAATCTGGATGAGAAGAAGGGACAGCAACTCTGGGGAGTGTTAGAGCGATATTAGGATGTGTTCGCTTAGAACAAAAGAGAGCTAGGTTGTTGTACTGTCGGAGAACACTCCATAGACACACAAGGATTTCCGCCTTGCAAAGTAGCTCTTGGTCGATTATCATACTGGGAGGAGGCAGAGGTGAAAAGACAGATTAATGTGTTGGTGGAGTTGGGTAAGATGAAGCTGAGTGATCCGGAGTACGCCTGTCATGTGACCCTGCCAGTGAAGAAGGACGGGAGTAGGCAATTCTGTGGAGATTACCGACCACTCAATTTACAGACCCGGCGCGATTCGTTCCCCATGCCTCTTGTTGACGATGTGATTTCCCAACTAGGGAAATCCGCTTGGTTTACTACACTAGATTTGCAGTCAGGATTTTGGCAAATTCGAATGGCTCCTGAAGATATGAAGAAGACGGCATTGGTTACCAAGACTAGATTGTATGACTGGACGGTTATGCCTTTCGGTCTCAAGAATGCGACCAGCACTTTCACGAGAACAATGTCGCTAGTTTTCAAGGAATTGGGAGACAAGTTCTTGAAGGTGTTTATGGATGATCTCAATGTCCACAACGAAAATTGGGAAGATCATCTGCGACACTTAGAAGCTGTACTCTCCAAGCTTAGGGAAGTGAACTTGAAGCTGAACCCAGGCAAATGCTGTTTCGCTGCTGAGAGTATCGTGTTCTTGGGCTATGTGGTCAGTAAGGAAGGTGCTAAGCCAGATCCTAAGAAAATTGACGCAATGTTGCATTTTCCAGAACCGACGACGGTCACCAGTGTTAGGTCTTTCTTGGGACTGACAGGGTACTACCGAAAGTATGTATGAAGGTACTCAAGGTTGGCTGGTCCGTTGTTTGAGTTGACGAAGAAAGACGTTGCGTTTATATGGAATCAGGACTGCCAGCAGGCGTTTGATTCTTTGAAGAAAACACTTGTTGATGCTCCCATATTGGTATGTCCAGACTTCAAGAGGCCATTCTGCCTCGATGTGGATTGGTCAACCAAAGGTGTTGGTGCCATCCTGTCACAGAAGGAGGGTAGGTTCGAGAAAGTGGTGGCATATGCCAGCAAAGGTTTGACGGTGGCGCAAAGGAAATTTCACCCCATGGAAAGGGAGTGCTATGCATTGATCTGGGGCATCGTGCATTTTAGGCAGTATCTGCACAGAAACCATTTTACTCTGCGAACAGACCATAAGCCGCTTGAATGGTTGGCGACGACATCATACGCACATGGCAGGAGAGGCAGATGGATCGATATGCTGCACGATTTCAGCTTCAAGATCCTGCATCGACCAGGTTTGAGACATACGAATGCAAATGCTTTGAGCAGGAACCCGGTAAGGCAGGCCATGGATGATGATGATTTCGGTGGAGAAATCCAAGACGTTGGAAGTCCACCGACTAACACGTCTAAAAGAGAAGGGGAGACTCTCTTTGTTCAGACTGGCGAAGAAACGGAATGGCTCGGCATCAAGAGAAAGGACAGGGAGTGTGTACAACAGCATGCGTGTTATGACCATGTTAGCAACCAATAGGTGTATATGGTCGACGTGGTGTCAGAAGAAGACCAAGCCAAGGAGTTTGAGCCGTATGAGGCAGAAATTGCAAGGAAGAGTGAGATTGTGCAGGGCGAAGATGTGGGAGTGGTGTTGAAGAGGAGGAGACCCCAGTGCTATGACAGGTAACAGTAGTTGGAGCTAGTATTGGCCGCTCAGCAACTGTTTGAGTCTAATGAATGTGACTTGGCTGCTACAGGTTTGGATGAGGAGGACGAATGGGGCGCAAACACAACGCACCAGGATATATGGGAGGATGTGACCTGTATGGACTTGCTGCAAGGAGGCATGCTACCAGACATTGTTGATCCTGGGGAGTCCAAGAGAACAAAGAAGAGGATATCGAACTACCACTGGCGGGATCAATCACTCTATTTCAAGGACTTGCTTGTACCAAGGCCAGAAGACCGTATGGGACTAGTAGTCTGAATGCACAAGGACCTAGGGCATTCTGGAGAAAAAAGGACTCTAGCAGAGGTATGTAGGAAGTACTTTTGGCACAATTGAACTGAGGATGTGAAGACTGTGGTGAAGATATGCCAATAGTGTCAGATGGTGAGAAGAGTGGGGAGTATACGCTTTGAAGATGAGGAGTTAAAGAGCATACCCGTATGTGATTTGTTTCATAGAGTGGCTATGGACACTGTAGGACCATTGCCTGAAACCAAGTCAGGAAACAAGTACATATTGGTGGCAATCGACCATTATTCCAAATGGTGCGAGGCAAAAGCAGTTGTTGATCATGGTGCTAAAACTGTGGCCAGGTTTTTGGAAGACGACATAATCTGCAGGTATGGAGTCCCCAAGTTCGTGCTCACTGACAATGGTGGGGAATGGGCTGTAGGATTCGATGTTATGTGCAAGGATTACGACATCCAGCACCAGCACACTGCACCCCAGTGGCCTCAGTGTAATGGGATGGCGGAGCGCTTGATCAAGACCATCAAGCACGACATTACCATTCTTGCTGCAACACTAGAAAGTGTAGATTGTTGGGATGAGCATCTGGCTAAGATATTGTTTGGGTACAGATGTGGGATACAGGCTAGCACCAAATTTTCACCCTTCATGATCCTGATAGGTCGAACACCACGTCTCAGGGTAGACAATTACCTGCATGCTTTAACTGTTACGACTGATGATGATGTTGATGTTGAAGTGGCTGTAGCGCAATTTCTGTAGAAAGTGAAGCTTATAGCGAACATCCACGAAAGTGTTTTACTCAATGTGGAACAAGCGCAACAGAAGCAGAGGAGGACCTATGCTACCAGGAAAGGTAAACATACTTTCGAAGGTCTTGTTGTAGGTGAAACGATGGTCAAAATGAAGAAACCAGGAAGGAAGAGAACCTTGGCTGCAAGCTGGGAAGGTCCATATCAATTCATTGGGCACGCAGATGGGAAGGGGAACTTTGATTTTGAAGAGGGCGGTCGAGTGTGCATCGTCCAGGATGCAGATGGACGCCAATGGGAAAGGCCTCGTAGAGATCTTCAGATCTATCACGTTCTCCAAGAGTAGATGAAGTTGAGGGACTCAGCTTTTTAAAGAACGGAGGGGTTACATATGTGACCGGACAATAGGTCACCAAGCTAGTGTGAACATGGCCAGTTGGTTGAGTTGATTTTGTAGCCGTTAGTGTTTCTGGCTGCGTGGATCTCTCCATTACTGATGCAAAGAATGCATGGCGGCTGCTTCTGGAGATGCTGTGAAATCGGATCGCATGCGAGTGAGGCGGCGCGAATTATGACGGAGTGGAGCTGCATTGATGAGGGGGAGTGGATGGAGCGCCGACGGAAGGTGAGGAGGAAGGATTGAAGGCAAAAGAAGACCAGGGGAAGAGGTAGAAGATCAGAGAGATTTTAGAGACTTGGTAGGTTATGGCGAGAGGGTAGTGCAGATCATGGTAGATGAACATAGAGATGCACAGATAGACGATAGAGAAGATCTTTAGCTTTGGCTAGTTGTTGAAATTTTTCCGCTACGCCAACAATTTAGCTGGACAGTTAAGAATGACTTGCAGGAGTAGCTGAGAAGCATTAGAGCCGAGGTGTGTTTGTCTTTTGATGTATACCTTGCAGCGAGGATGTCTGTACTCTTTGGACCTTTTATGAATGAAGGTGTAAGCTCAGATTCGATGATCAGAATTTGCTGATTTTGTGCAAGTGTAAGTGATGTCTGAGTGAAGTGATTAGTAGTAGTAGGCAGCAGAGCTTTGGATGATTCAGAAGGAAAGATCTGAATGTGTTGATTGGTTTTAGGATCGCACAGAACTAAGTTCCATGTAGGGACATCAGATCGTCCGATTTGTTGCAGGGTCTTGCACCCTCTCTTTTGGTTATATTAGCACATGAAGCACAGTTGTGCTCAATGCAAAACTCTTGACTTTTCTGAATTTACTATGTCTGTCTAACGTGTGAAGACAAATTAGATTGAGCGCATTGAGAGTTCCAGTGTTTCTTTGGGGTGTATTTTCACCACTTGCCTACCAAAAAATAAAAATCCAGTGCAACCCATATAAAGGATTTTTGTGAAAAAAATGCACCAAAGTTGTCAAAATTTGGGGGAATCAGTTTCGTCATTAAATAATCCTCGAAATAATGAAATGAAATATTGTGAAAATATGACATTGACATGTTGAAAGTTATCATAATTTTCATAGACTACATTCTGAATAATTTCACTACTCATATCACAATATTATAGTAGATGATGGAAAAATATATAGTTTCAATTTTTTTTTAAAAATAAAATTTTTTTTGGAATTTTTTTTTTTGGTTTTTTGTCAATGTGGAAACTAACCCTTGGCTACTATGATGATGGTATGGGGTTGGGGTTCCCGAATCTTGACAGGAAGTTGAAAGACTTTTAGACCTTCTACCAGTACAGTAGTTAATTACTTTAACTATTTTTTTCATCCTCGGGTTGTGACAACCACTAAGTTAACTATGCCTATAAGGTCCAGCCTCTGACCACCACTACAGTTAACTAACTATTGTGAGTTCAGTGATCATGCACCACTAAAGTTAACTAGCCTTGGATGGCGAACGCCTTTTATTGAACTTATACAATCTCTTCATACTTAAAGAATGTAAGTGCAATAAAAAACGGTGCTTCTCACAGGAATCCCGAGGACCAAGGAGGATTCACGATGCGTCTGTGAGTGTGGTACTATGAAGGACATGGATGAACTGATATATGTGTATTGGGTATGCAAAGTCCCAGTCCTGCCTGCAGTTAACTACCTATAATGTGTTGGCGCATATATGCACCACTATAGTTAATTAACTATTGTGAGCTTAGTGATCATGCATCACTATAGTTAACTAGCTTCGGTAGAGGATCAATATGGCGCACCACTAGTCATCACTTAGTGTACTTAGTGGTGTTTTAGTGCCAAAAAATGTTTAGTGGTAGAAGGTTTGAAGACTTTTTGTGGAAAATGGGCACTTTACTGACCACTATAGGACAAAGCATGTCAAGACAACAATCCAAACCATGTCGACTTTGGCAGATATTCATCATCACTATATAGTCTATATTCATCATCATCAACTACCTTGCAAAGGACCAGCATTTATGTTGTGCATATGGAATCCATCTGAAGTTCTGAGTCGGGATGTTGGGTATGCCGGTTTTTGAAAAAAAAAAAAAACCAAAATCAACAAAACATTGGTTTAGGTTATTTCAAAACCCTAAAAGAATTCACAATGCAATACATGGAGCCAACCCATAAAGAATTAGTGGTTTTGTGGGTGGTTATTTGGCTTATTCCATTTAATTGAGAATTGTGAATATGTGTAACCCAACAGTTTGCTTTGATATTTTGAGAAACGTGGCTATGGATATTCTAAGAACCGCCCTGATAACCATCCAGGATTGGATGCAATTCTAATACCCACTCAACACTGGTATGTACTTGAAATGGAGTCAGTGAGTGTGTGGGGAGGGAGGATGTGTTATGTAGTAGTCTGGCAAGTTCAGCACTTTGATGCCAACTACTTAATATATTGTTTCCTAAAATTCTGGCATAATCATTAAAAATGTATTGGGTGTATTTTCACTTTGCTATATAAACCTTCAAAACTAATTTCTCAAAAGTCCTGGATTTTTTTTTCTCATAGTTAATTAGGTTAGTATTACAATATGTTTTAAAAGGAGGATGATTAAATTTGGATTCAAAGACCCTGATGTAATCTTCAGAAGGGATGGTTACAATGTTTATAAGCAACCCAAAAAGAGTTTTAACATTGTGCCCAGGTAGGATGAAATGGCACCAACACTGGTACCAGAGTTTAAAACCCCAAAATATTTTTTGGGTTGTTTCTAAACATCATAAAATATCCTGTCCTATGATTGAATCAGGGATAATTTGTAGTCCAAATTTAACATTTGTTACTGAAGAAAGTACTCAAAGAAGGTGAAGGTACCAATGTAGGTGCACTGCTTGCTTGCTTGCTGGCTGGCTGGATGGCTCACCCAAGGTGAGAGAGATTCAGTCAGATTGAGTGTGAGAAAAAGAGATCTGAGTCAACTTAATTTAGTTGAGATTCATCAACAACAACTACTTATTCTTGGAGGAAGTTAAACGTGCCCATAAGAACTATACCAACATTATTTACACCCTTACACCACAGAACCATGTGGCCAGTTGCATGGACATCCATCTTGAAGAGTCCTTAAGGGGTTGCTCAGCATCCTGTGTTGCTCGTCACTTAGTAGTGCAACAGCACTTTTACAACTGTAATAAGGAAACCTATTCAAACTCAAGAAACTTGTTGAGCAGAGATGATGGCAAACAAACAAGATATTATTAAGTTAATGACTTTAGTGGAAACTGGGAGGCTGTTGTTTGATTTAGTGCTTTTGCAGGAATGCAAAAATTATGTTTGTAGATAAGTGTGTAATATGCACCTAATTAATGTCTACTTACACGAAAGTGATGGGTTTTTGGCACTTTTGTTTCACCTCCACTTGCTATGATTGGTGCCTTTTATGATTTACAAAGTGTTAGCAGGTTTAGCTCATCTTTGTTTTGTCCAACACAGCAGCACAAGATTTTTATTTTTTTTCTTTGGGTTTTGAAGAACTTTAAGGCCGTTGGGTTAGTTTGGATTGGATTTGGGGAATGAAAAATAATGCATGAATGTGTGTATAATGTAGTTATACTTAGGTTGCAAGCCCCTGCATGTTTTATTTTTTTATTTTTGATTTTGGTGTGTTTGTTCTTGGCACTCTCTCTAGGCCTACTACTGTCACTGGAGTTTCTCAACTGGCCTGCACTTGTCGTGGCGAGGTGCTGTTTTTTGGTCTCAACTTCTTGTTCAAGACAACACTCCACTCATTGCAGTATTTTGTAGTTTTGAAAAGTCCCTTTGTTTTGCTTCGATTGTTGCTGCTATAGTTGTTATTGTGCTTTTCCTGAACCCTTTTTTTTTTTTGGGCTTTTTGTTCTTTTCCATTTTGAGTTTGTTGAAGAGTTTGTGTGCACTAAAGCTTCCACCTTTGGATTCTGGAGGCAGGCACAGACAGACAAACAAACAAACAGACGGACATGCAGACGGGCAGAGAAGAGCAGCAGCATCTGCAGTGTGTTGTGAAGATGGTTGTTGTTGTGAGGTGAGGTAGCAGCTGGAGCTTTGGCAGTGCCTGGTATTGCAGCTCCTTCTTCATCAGCACAGTTTTGTTTTCTTTGGTGGTATGAGTAGTAGTGTAAAGGGAACTGGCAATTGTTTGGAGAGGTTCCCAACTGCCAAGGTCATTTTGGGATTCAGTGGTCTAAGCAGGAAGGGAAGATGTGTTGCGGAAGAAGAGGAAGAAGAAAAACAAGAATCAGCTGCGTGCATTGCAGAAAGCAGGATTTCTAGCGGTTTGAAGCTGCTACTTGCTGGTGGGTAGGGTGAAGAAGAAGAAGACGGAGAAGAAGAAAATCAGGGAAAAAAAAACCACCCAAAACCAAAAAGAGAGTCAGAAACAAGAAAGATTGGAACAGAAGAAAAGTGGAGGCTTTTTGGAGCAGAGTGAAGGAAGGAAGGATTGGTTGTCCAAGGATTTAGAAGATGCGTGTTTGGAGGCATGGAGTTCGTGAGGGAGACTTTGGGTTTGCATGAATTCCTATAATTAGTGTCATTTTTGGAAGGAGCTAGTTCTTTCATCTTTCATGTCTAAATGTTAAACTTCCAATGAACTTTGAGTGTAGGAACTATATTGTGTTTGGCCTCACTTGGTCATAGTTTTGAGTCTTGGTTTTTTCCCATGGATGCATCCCAATTGGGAGAATGACCTTCGAGAAGGCCAAATGTATTTGTTGTTAAAGTATAGTGATACCAAATCTTTGGTTAGGATTGCCCTTAATTTTTTAGGGTTCATTAAATTGTTTTCCTTAGAATGAAAAGGAAAATCAAATTGTGTGATGTGTGGATTTGTTTGTGAAATGCACCCATGCAAGATAGCTTGTATTGCAAAGCCTCCCACCATATTGCCCTACCTTAATCATAAAGAACTTGCATAATTTTTTAGTGTAGGTGTGGGACACCTTCCCCCATTAACTTTTTTGCTTCAATAAAAAACAACACCTTATTATGTGCAAGGTTCTTCACCTTATGCTTAAGGTGCTTCTTCTCCTTATCAAACAAAATCACAACCATTTAAAATTCTACCAAATCTTTATGTTTGGTAAAGACCAATGTTGGGCAATTCTTATTTTTTTGTGAAAACCACTAGTTCCAATTTAGGAAACATAATTTAAGAACCAACCTAGTTCTTTTAAAAAAAAAATCATTTTAAAGAATTGGTTAGTGTTTTATTTTTAAAATATATTAATCCATTTGGTTTTCATGAAAATAGTTTTGGAAAATGTGAAAATCATAAGTTTTCAACAGTGGTATTCCACAACTAGATATCAAAAAAATTTAAATATATATATTTTTAAAATATGATATTCCGATGAAAAAATGATTAAATTTTTCGTAATGGAATTCAAAGATGAAATAATTATTTTCTTAAAACCCTCTTATTTCCACAACTCATAACTTCTTCGTCTTTTATTTGTTTTAAATGATCTAAAGAACTATGGGAGTGCAACATGCCAACATTCAAGGAATGCTTGGTTGTTTAGTTACTAGCTTCTAAATGCTCTAAGCTTTTCCTTTTCAACTTTTTGACCCTTTTATTTTTTAAGGACCATAATTTTCTCATTTCTAATTCATTTTTGATGAATTTTAATGCCTTGGATGCACCAAGATGAAGGTTTTAATTTTTTGGGACACTATAAATAAAGAATCCCTCTTTAAGGATTCGGTGTCCTCTAAACCATTATGTCACAAAACTAGGAAAACAAAAAACTAATGGTTCCATTAAAAGAGGAAGGTGGGGGAAAAAAACATTGCTTTAAACTAAAAACCTAGTTGTTGTAAACCACTCAACTTTTAAAAGAGGTTTTGTGCTCAACTAAAATTTAAAAGGGTATATGATTTTGGATTACCCCCCCCATTTCAAAATTAAAAAATCACTTGATTGTATTTCTAATTTATTATTATGCATATGGGCTGAAAATTAGAACTAAATGGGGTCGCATTACCCTAGATCCAGGTATCATTTTTTTAACAAAAAAAACCAGCAAACTTTTCATGATGCCCAATTCTTAACTCCATCCTTACCTTATACTTTATGTTGGCTAATGCCTTAGAAGTAAGACATTACATTGTGGACCTTAATAAGAAGGTTTATGGGTAAATGCATATTACAGTGGATCAAAAAAGTCCATTTTTACATTTTTTTTGGTGTTGTCATCACTTTTAAAATGAGTTTTCCAATTACAAATTAAGTTTTTGCAAGAACTATGTGTTATACATTTTTTTTAATACATTATAAAAGACATTCAATGAAAACACTTGAATCAAACTCAAAAAATACATATTAAAAAGTACTTGCGAATTCTAACCTTCCAAAAAAGTACTCAAATGCCCACTTTCATTAATAATGACATCCGTAATAAGAATTTTAGTCTCCATTTTGATCATATAACTTGTGGCAAAGTACTATTAAACAAATAATTTAATAACCCAAGATCTGTGAGTCCATTTACAATTGTTTAGGGATTAAATAATGATTATGATTGAATTTAAGACACTAGCTTTAAAGTCCCCCCTAAAGCAAAAAATGGATATATAGTTTTATTTTTTAAATGTTATTTCTACAATAGTATAAATCATATATATGAGTCGTTTTTTTCAAAATTAAAAAAAAAAAATCTAACTTAAGAAACATCATGTAGTTAGAAGGTTAAGAATTTTTACACTGTGACACAAAAAAAAGGACATTGTAGTATGCATTTACCCATATGGGCATTATGTCCTAGACCCCATCATAGGGTATAATGCCATATTACTACTAAGGCATTAACCCTACAAATTTTTTCCACACTTATTTTTTGTTTGAATTCACACAATATCACATCCACATATGTAAAATGTTATGTAAATATGTGTTAACGGTGTACTAAATGTTGTCAACATGTGCATTATTCATTAGTTCACAAACTCATAATGTTGATTACAAACCATGTAATTGCAAAAGTGAGAAAGTTTGTGAGAAGTACTTTTCGGAGACCCTATAATCTTTTCACACCATGCCATAACCAAAGGAAAAATATTACAAAGGAAGTGAAACATTATTCTCAATCTTGTAAAAAACCTATGAGATTTTTATAAAGCATAAAATCCCATGGGGTATTTTAAAAAACAAAATGCCCATGTATGTGGGGTGTTTTGTTTTCTAAAATGCCCTACAACATTTTCTTGTGATACTTTATGGGCACCCATTGGGTATCATGGGAAATTTTTTTAAAAAATCACTTCAAATTTTATGTTCAATAATGCCCTTGGAATGAGTGAGTTCTAAAAGTAAATGTTTTTTAGTTTTGCCTTTGGCAAATGATTATTTCATGAACTCCCTTCTCCTTGAGCACTACCCCACAAAAAAATAATGTGAAAACACAATCTTCCTTTGGCAATTGGTGAATGTGTCATGCAAAAACAAATAAAGGCCAAAGGCAATTGTATATATACAAAAAAAAAACAACACATTAAGAATGCAAGATATTAAGGCACACTTTGCATTATGAATCAACGCCAAAGTTCAATTCAAATCAAACATTCCTATTGGTGCATTCACTAAAATTAACCCCAAGGGCTTAACATAAAAATCAATGTTGAAACAATTTTTTTAATCTACCATTTTATGGCCTTATATTGGCCCCAATGTTGAAAAATGATACCTATCAACTTGGGAGGCCAATTTGTAACCCTTAAGGCCAATGTTACAATAATAAAATATTATTGTTTTGATGAAATCCACATCATAGGATCAAACTAAACCTTAACCAAACTTTATATTTTCTCTTTTTTTTCCATTTCATCTCCCTCCAATTTGTTATCTTCTTGTTGAACTTTTGTCTTTGTTTGTGAATGATGGATATGGAAGGAGTTTCCAAGTTTTTAACTTTGGATATGGAAGATGTGGTAATGTTTCATAAAAAAAGTGTGTCAAACCTAGGTTTTCATTCATTTTAGCCTTTCAAATGCATGTAACTACAAAAGCTAATCTACCCATCTTGACTTCAAATCATATTTTTCCAAATAGGGAAGGTTTGGAAAGATTAGCAAAATGTGTGCCCAAAAAGAAATCAATTAGTGAAGAAGTTCACAATTTTCAAAACACCCAAGAAAAAGATGTTCAAATTGTGGCACCATTTGAAGCCCAAAAAAAAAAAAAACAACCTTATAACAAGGTTGCATCCAAAAAAAGGTGGTGAAGGTTGAAAAAGGTGAAATGGATGGAAATGAAGAAAATAAGAAAAATTGGAAGGATTGTGGAAGCCTTAATTGCGCTTTTCATGGGGAGATGGAGTTGGAATTTGTCAAGAATGCAACAAAATAAGCATGTAAGATTTCAATTTGTATAATGTGTTTTTAATTCATGTTCATTTGAAATTTAAAAGGAAAAAATAAAATCAGATTAAGCCTTTCAACTCATGTTCACTAGAATTTTAAAAGCAAAAGAAAAAATTCAAGTTCATGTTAGGGCCAATTAAAGCCTTTAAAAAGGCCTTGGCTTTAGTTGTTTGCCTTTGCCCCGCCCCCCAATCCTTTGCCTTCAACATTTCCCCTTTGGTTTCACACCATGAGGTTTGAATTCACATCCTTGGGAGGATAGAAAAAGTTTTAACCATCAAGCCACTCCATTCAAAGTGCAATGAAGTAATTTATTTTTTCTTGTATAGTTTTAGCCACTAGAATTTTCTTATAAGAGACTATTTTTGCACCATTTCAAACCTAAAGTAACCTATAAATTACCATTTGTGACTTTTAAATAACATAAGGGCCATACATTGACATTTTTAATTTTCAGTTTTAATTTCCAAGGGTTGATGTATGGTTAAAATTGCATGTTTGCATGGTGACAACAATTCTTGGATTTATAAGGAAAACTGAAGCATGCAAGAAGTTCAATATGTCATTTAAGTAATACAAGATCGACAAATTAGCAAATGGCATTTTAAGGGAGGAAAGCCACAAATGCAAATTCCATGAACCCATTGATCAAATGTGGTATCAAACATGTACCATAATGAAACATGTCACCACATTTGTCGATGGTATGAAATTGCCTCAATTTGAAAACAACACTAAACTATTGGAAAAATTGGTTTCAAAGGCAACATCATAATTTGCAACTGAAAGTGGTAAGAAATTTTTTTATGAACAAACAATTGGCATGTTCACCAAAATGGTGGAAAATAATACTATGATGGTGAATTTTTTGAGAAAACCAATGCTCTATTGAAAAAAGTTGATTATCAAATGAATCAATTCATAAATAAATTGTAGGTCCATGAAACCTAATATGATTTTGAATCAAATGGTGTAGTTGGGAAAAACATTTAAAATTTCATGCTTCAATTTTGCTTCATAAAATGTGTTGGCTAATAATTCATGAGCTTGTGTGGCTTCCAACAACATTTTTAAAATTTTGATATTTTTTTCTTTGATTCTAATGCACCTTCAATTTCCTCATTTTTCCAATTGTCTTTACATTGTTTTCTTCTTCCCTATCTTCTACTTGAGTAATGCCTTCAAGGAGTTATTGTTGACACATTTCTTTGATAGCTTGTTTTGTCACATGAAACATCATTTTGTGTAGAAATTGTCCAAGGAGATAATTAGCTTCCATTTGCATTGTTTCTTCATATGCTTGAGCCCATTCCATGTTAATAATATTTTCACGAAAAATGCATAGGTTATGAAAAAAATGCAAGCCATAACCACATTTGGTATATGTTGTAATGACATCCAATCTTTTCAATAGGATCCACCACCATCATTTCAAAACTCCAAAAGACCTTTCCACCTCCATTCAAGAACTTGATTGTATGAAGTTTTAATATGTTTTTGCTCTTGGCAATCCTTCTTTGTCACCTTTAAATGGTGAGTAAAGCCATGGCCTCATTGGGCCTAAATCTCTAATCAATTTGTATGACAAAAATGCACCCTTGATTATTTTATTACTAATGTCAAATTTTTGAAACAATGTTCAATCATGGTTGCGGCCCAACCCATCCAAAATCATACTCCCAAAGCTTACTTTTTGCATTAACCACACCTTATAATAAAGTTGAATAAAACCCCTTTTGACAATAGTAAAAAGTTGGATCAATAGGTGATGCAATAATCGAAATCTGACTACCATCTACTACCCCAAAAACATAAGGTATGCTTTGAAGTTCTTCAAACTCGTTTGCTATTCTTCTTATGCTACTTATTATTAATCTTTCTATCACTAAGGTTTTAAGTGCTTTCTAATAACTACACAAAAGTCTTACAATGATAAATGTAATGCTTTCATTCACTCCATACTTGTAAAGTGTTACCACTTCCTAAACAAAAAAGAGCAATGACTACTTGTCTTTTGATTGTAATGCATGACTTCACATGAAAATCTACCCTACCCAAAGATTGAACTAGAATACTACACAAATAACAAAAAAATGTTAGGATTAATATTGTTCGTTGTTTGAACATCTTCATTAAGTAACTATCCAAAAGTTGTCCCTCCATGAGACCACTTGTTCATTCATAGCTCCATACAAATCTTTCTTCTATTACTCCATTTGCTACTATAATGAAAACAATCATCATCGTTGCATTATAATGTTAATGAAATGCAAGCTATTACAATGCCCCAACTATAATAATAACATGTCAAACCATTATGAAAAACATAAAAATTACAAAAATCTTGTGTTTACATTCATCCATGATGGTTTGTCTTTCAGGGTTTAGCTTGGGAAAGAGATGAAAAAAAAGAATGATATTAAAAAAATGCTAAGTTGAAATCTTGGTCCTTACTTTTTGGCCTAAATGATTTTAGACATAAACTCATTGCCCCCCCCCCAAGTGATATTTTATCACTAACTTAAGGCCAAACAATGAATGAAAAAGTGCTCAAATTTTCCATTATTGGCCCTCAAGAGTTTTTGGCCTTGATTCTTTGTCTAAGGTGGGCCTAAATATAATGTCATTCTTGTCATGTCCATAACATTTATATTGTGTTTGGCTTTATTTTTCCCCCTCCCATCCATTAATAGTGATACCCATATATTCATTCCCCATCCACAAATTTGTACAAATATTCCAAAAGGTAACAAATAATACATTCATCAATTCAACCACTATAATATTGTACTCCCATTGGGAAATCTTCCAAAATTAATACCCTCAACTTCTTTTGTGCAACAACAACAAGGGTACTTCAATGTTTGGTGTTTGTTTATGATCACCAACAATTCAACATTTTACAATAGGCCTTCTTTCTAGAGCACTCAAAACATTTGGTTATCTTACATAGTTGGAAAACATCTAAAAGGTTGTAGATGGATAATATAGGCTAATTCTTTTTCCAACATTCATCATACATTTTTTTGAAAAAGAAAATCAACTTGAACCTTCTTAAAAAAATTTGTAACGAATTTTCATATACTAAAATTCATGTGTCATCTAGGTCCAAGATTTGTCGACAACCTCCATACCTAAGGCTTTAAGATGTAGTCATGCTATTCTACCCATAGAAGAAAAATCGACTTAAATTTTTAGCAACCACCATCATTTGATTATATATGTATATATATAATTAAACACTTGCAAATCTCATATTAGTCTCTTTGATTCATTAGTGTTCAATTTTGGATGCCTCCTAGACTCATCATCATGTCAAAACAACCTTCTATCTTTCCAAAATGTAGCTTGCAACATATTTTTTCCAACATTATTAGCTCATTTTGTGTCAATTTGTTTTAAATGACTTGATGTGTAGAGTAAGGCTTGCTCCTTGGGGGCGGTAGCCCAAAGGTGTAGGCCCAAAAATTAAAGGGGCTGGGTTGCCACCCATGAAGATAAAAAAATCACCATGGACCCACAATGACTTCATTGATGCCCTTTCATAATATTGCACGTAAAACCCCAGTTTTTTTTGTTCATTAAATGAATGAACTCATGTCCTCCACCTCGTCACCCATTTAAAAATGTTCAATTTGAGGCATCATCGATATTGTCATTTCTAGGGACGTGATGTGCACCTTAGCGATTGCCGTCATTTGTGGATATTATAAAATAATATTTAATAAAAAATCAATGTTCCCGTCATCGAACATTTTATATGAAGTGCCCGGCACACCTTCTTTCAAAACTTTGGGGGTTCCTATTGCTTTACCCCTAGTGCATTTTACTTTACCCCAAGTGCCTTTTTACTTCACCCCAAGTGCCTTTTACGTTGCGGTAACATTTGAAAAAATGGCACGAGGTGGTCGCCCAAGGTCCTTCGTGTGTATAACCGGTTAGAGAGTTTAGGGTCCTTTGTGTGCGATAACTCTATTGTTACATAATGAACTCTAGGGAAACTTATATCCATGAATGACGGGTCCCTCTTTGAAAATAGGAGGGTTTTAATTACGTCGACTCCTTAAGAGAGAGAGAGAGAGGGATCTTACATCTATAAGGAGGGCGAGATTTTACACTTACCTATAGGTTCTAAGACCCCCCTCATTCTTAAGGAAAACTAAAACCCCGCTCGCCCCCATGTGCCTCGTATGTATTGCAATTTTCGTGTTCATATATAATGTTTGTTTCATGGTTTTCCAATGGAGAAAAAGCCCATGGGTGAGGAACACTTTGAAATTGCAAGGGGTTGGACTCAACCACCACCTTGTTTTTTGGCTCATGCTTTTACAATGGATAAAAGCCCATGGGTGATGAACACTTTGAAATTGCAAAAGGTTGGACTCAACCACCACCTTGATTTTTGGCTCATGCTTTTACAATGGATAAAGCCCATGGGTGGGGGTGGGGGTGGGGAGGGGGGGGGGGGGAAATTCCCAAAAAAAGTTTGGGTGGGCTCAATTTACCGCCTAGCCCTGGCCCCCTTATTTAAAA
>Ga0116227_10009873_pt1 | contig 17050 bp, 8 predicted proteins | sample S1TSphgellanicum_FD_89693 | JGI IMG/M metagenome (GOLD analysis project Ga0116227, IMG submission 89693) | Host-associated microbial communities from peat moss isolated from Minnesota, USA - S1T2_Fb - Sphagnum magellanicum MG | ecosystem: Host-associated > Plants > Peat moss > Unclassified...
CAGGAGGGCTTTCCGTGCTTCCTGACGACCGCGCACACGGAAGCCGACGTCGACCGGATCGTCGCGGTCTTCGCTGAGAGCCTCGATGACCTGCAGAGCGCGGGCATCCTCGCCGCGACCGACGCTCCCGCCAAAACGTCCGCCGCCGGCGTTGCGAGCGCGAACGCGCTGACCGAGCAGCAGACGGAGATCTGGCTCGCCGCGCAGATGGGCGACGAGGCCTCGTGCGCGTTCAACGAGTCGATCACGCTGCGGATGACCGGCACTCTTGACGAACCGGCCTTCGCACGCGCCTGGAACATCCTCTGCGAGCGCCACGAATCGCTGCGCGCGACGTTCGATGCGACGGGCGAAACGATGCACGTCGCCGCCACGGGTACGCTGCAGTACGATACGGTGGATCTCGGCGCGCACGAGCCGGCCCATGCGGAAGCCGTGCTTGCCGGCATCGTCGCCGACGACGCGCGCGCGCCGTTCGACCTGGTCGCGGGACCGCTCGTGCGGGGGCATCTGATTCGCCTCGGCGCCGAAGCGCACGCCTTCGTCTTCACCGCGCATCACATCGTGTGCGACGGCTGGTCGATCAACGTGCTCCTGGACGAGTTCGCAACGATCTACGCGGCGCTCGTGCGCGGCGTTCCGGTCGACCTCGCCGAACCGCTCGCCTTTAGCACGTACGCGCGCATGCAGCGGGAGCGTGCGCCCGAGGAACACGCGAAGGTCGAAAAATTCTGGCTCGACCAGTTCGCCGAACCCGTGGCGCCGCTCGACATCCCGACCGACCGCCCGCGCGCGGCCGTCAAGACCTTCGCGGGCGCGACCCGGAGCGCAACGATCGATGCGGCCCGCTACCTCGCGATCAAGAAGGCCGGCGCCAAGGCGGGGGGGACGCTCTTCGCGACGCTGCTCGCTGCGTTCGCCGCGCTCGCGGGCCGGCTCGCGGATCGTCGCGACGTCGTCGTCGGCATCCCCGCCGCCGGCCAAGCGTTGCTCGACGATCGCATCCTCGTCGGTCATTGCGTCGACTTTCTGCCGATCCGGCACCGCTGGAACGCGAACGAACGCCTCGTGGATCTGATCGGCGCGATGAAAACGCACGTACTCGACGCGCACGAGCATCAGGACTACACGCTCGGCACGCTGGTGCGCACGCTCGCACCCACGCGTGCGACGAATCGTCTGCCGTTAACCGAACTACAGTTCAATCTCGAGCGCCTCGCCGACGGGCTCGCGTTGCCGGGCGTCGCCGTCCGCGTCGAACCCAATGCCAAAGCCTTCGTCAACTTCGACCTGTTCCTCAACGTGATCGAGTCGAGCGACGGGCTGCGCCTCGATTGCGACTACAACACCGACCTCTTCGACGCGGAGACGATCGACCGTTGGCTCGCGTACTACGCCGTCGTGCTCGACGCGATCGTCGCCGACGCGAATCAAACGGTCGATCGCGTATCCTACGTGCCCGAGGCGGAGCGGCGCGCGATGCTCGCCGGAACGAACGACACGGCGCGCCCGTATCGTGTGGACGCGACCGTCCACGCGTTGTTCGAGGATCAGGTCCGCTTGCGACCGCATGCCGTCGCCGCGATCTCGGGCACCGAGCGCGTCACCTACGCGGAACTCGACGTCCGCGCGAATCGCTTGGCGCATCTCGTGCTCGCACAGACGGGCGGTCCCGGCAAGCGGATCGGGGTCGCCGTCGAGCGGTCGATCGATTTGCTCGTGGCGCTCCTCGCGGTGCTCAAGGCGGGCTCGGCCTACGTGCCGCTCGATCTCGCGAACCGCGACGCGCGCCTTGCGTTCATGGTCGAAGACGCGGGGCTTGCCGCGGCGATCGCTCCCGCCGAACGCGGCCGCGCGTTCGTACCGGCGAACGTGCCGGTCCTTTCGGCCGCCGCGTCCGCGTCGGCAGACCGTCCGAGCAGTGCGCCCGTAGTCGCGCGTTCGTCCGAGGAGCCGGCCTACACGATCTACACGTCGGGTTCCACCGGGAAGCCCAAGGGCGTCGAAGTCGCACATCGTTCGGTCGTGAACTTTCTCACGTCGATGCAACGCGAACCGGGTCTGGATTCGGACGACGTGCTGGTCGCCGTCACGACGGTCGCGTTCGACATCGCCGCGCTCGAGTTGTTCCTCCCGCTCGCGGCGGGTGCGACGGTCGTCATCGCGAGTCGCGACGAATGCGGCGACGGATTCGCGCTGCTCGCACTGATCGAGGCAACGCATGCGACCGCGCTCCAAGCGACGCCCGCGACGTGGCGCATCCTCCTCGAAGCAGGCTTCCGCTGCCCCGCGGGCTTCACGATGCTCTGCGGCGGCGAAGCGTTACCGCGGGATCTTGCGAACCGGCTGCTGGACGGCGCGGGGACCCTCTGGAACATGTACGGTCCAACCGAAACGACGATCTGGTCGACCTGTCTTTCGGTCACCGCGGGCGACCATCCGATCACCGTGGGCCGGCCGATCGCGAACACGCGCTGCTACGTGCTCGATTCGAACGATCAGCCGGTCCCGGTGGGAGCGGTCGGGCAATTGCACATCGCCGGCGACGGCGTCGCGCGCGGCTACGTGAACCGGCCCGACCTCACGGCCGAAAAGTTCGTCGAGGATCCGTTCGCGCCGGGACGCATGTACCGCACGGGCGACCTCGCGCGGTTGCTCCCGAGCGGCGAGTTGCAAGTGCTCGGCCGCATGGACCATCAGATCAAACTTCGGGGATTTCGCATCGAGCTCGGCGAGATCGAGGCGGTGCTCGCGGCGCGGGCCGACCTCGCGGCGTCGGCCGTTGCTCTACGCGAGGACACGCCGGGCGCGCCGCGTCTGGTCGGCTACTATGTCGAGCGTTCGGGCGCGCCGGACGTCGCGCCGAGCGGCCTGCAAGCGTTGCTCGCGCAAGAACTGCCGGACTATATGATCCCGGCCGTCTGGATACGGCTCGACGCGCTGCCCCTCAACGGCAACGGAAAACTGGACCGCTCCGCGCTGCCCGCGCCGGTCGTACAGGAAGCCCAAGACGACGCGTTCGCGTCGCCGGAGACACCGATGGAAATCATGCTCGGCAAGATCTGGAGCGACGTGTTGCGACTCGATCGCGTGAGCGTCACGGATGACCTCTTCGCGCTCGGCGCCGATTCGATCAACTTGTTCCAGATCACAGCTCGAGCGAACCGCGAGGGCGTGCCGCTCGTCGCCAAGCAATTGCTCGCTAACCGCACGATCCGAGAACTCGGTAAGTGCATGGACGCCGCCGGCGCCGCGATCCTCACGACCGACCGTCAATCGGACGGCCGCGCCTCACGCATGAAATCGCTGCAAGACCGGATTCACTCGAATGTGTAGCTGTCGCGGAATCGTAGGATGATACTCACCAACCCCGGCGCAGAGCCGAACGACCACATGCCCGAGAACTCGTCGACAGCGACGAAGATCGTGCCGTGCTCGCAGGCGCAGCAACGCTTCTGGTTCGAGGAGCGGCTCCACCCGGGTAACCCCGGCCTCAACGTCGCCGTCCGCTGGCGGATCGACGGCGATCTTTCCGACGCGCATTTGAACGAGGCGTGGCGCCGGATCGTGGCCCGGCACCAGACGCTGCGTACCGCCCTGACGACGTTGGACGAAGAGATCGTGCAAGTGGTCGCATCGGAAGCCGCGTTCTCGGTGACCGTGGCCGACCTCCGTATGCTCCCCGAACCTGCGGCAACCGCGGAAGCGGACCGCCTCGCGTCCGAATCGGCGCACACGCCGTTCGATCTCGCCCTCGCGCCGCTCATTCGCGTGACGCGTGCCCGGTTGACCGACGACGTCTCCATCCTGCTCGTTACCGCGCATCACACGGTCTGCGACGGCTGGTCGATCGGCGTCCTCGCGCGCGAGATGGGCGAGATTTGCGCGGCGCTGCAAGTCGGCCGCGAACCCGAACTGCCGGCGTTGCCGCTTACGTATGGCGACTATGCCGCGTGGGAGCGCGAGTGGCTCGCGGGAGCGGTCCTCGAAGACGAGACGGCGTTCTCCAAACGGCTTCTCGACGGTTACAAGCAATTCGAATTGCTGACCGATCACCCGCGTCCGGCGATCCAATCCTCCAATGGGGCCATCGCCTCGGTGCTGCTCGATCGCCATCTGACGAACGGCCTGACGTCGCTCGCGCGCGACAACGGCTGCACGCTCTTCATGCTCGCCTACGCGTCGCTGCTCGTGCTGCTGCATCGCTACAGCGGTGAAACCGACATCGCGCTCGGCACGCAGGTCGTGGGGCGCGACGAGCCGGAGCTCGAGCACATCGTCGGCTGCTTCATCAACACGATCGCGTTGCGCGCCGATGTCGGCGGAAACCCGACGTTCGCGCAATTGCTCGAACGCGTCCGCGACATCGTGCTCGAAACGTTCGAGATCCGCCACTTTCCGCTCGAACGGCTGATCGAGGTCGCCAACCCCAAGCGGGATCTCAGCCGGAACTCGCTGTTCTCGATCAATTTCATCTTCCAACGCTCGTTCATCAAGAACGAGAACTACGGCCGGTTCGCGCTGACCGACCTCCCGTCGCGCTCCGCGGGCGCCCTCTACGATCTCAACTTCTTCATGGTGGAACGGCCCGAAGGTTGGCGCGTGTCGTGCGAATACAACACCGACCTCTTCGAGGAACGCACGGTTACGGCGTTGCTCGGACGCTTCGAGACGCTGTTCCGCTCGGTCGTCGCCGATCCCACGCGCACGATCGCGGCGCTTCCGATCCTCGACGCCGCCACGCGAAACACGCTGGTCGTCGAGCGTAACCGCACGACCGCCGACTATCCCGCGGATCGTACGATGCCGCAACTCTTCGAAGAACGCGCCGCGCTCACGCCCAACGCGACGGCCGTCGTTTGCGGCGACCGGCAGTTGACCTACGCCGAACTCTCACGCGCCTCCGACGCGGTCGCGCGGGAATTGCGCCGGCGCGGCTGCGCTCCGGGCGGCCGGGTCGGCGTGCTGCTGCATCGATCGACGGATCTGGTCGTCGCGTTGCTCGGCGTCATGAAGAGCGGCAGCGCTTACGTCCCGCTCGATCCCACCTATCCGCTCGAACGGCTCGCGTCGATCGCCGAGGACGCGGGCATGTCGGGTCTCGTGACGCGGCTTGGACTCGAGGAGCGTTTGCCGGTAACGGGCACGCAAGTCTTGTTGATCGATTCGCTCGACTTCGATGCGTCCTCGCCGGCCGCCGGCGAGCCCGTAGCCGCCCCGGGCGACGCCGCGTACGTCATCTATACGTCCGGTTCGACCGGCCGGCCCAAGGGCGTCGCCGTCTCGCATCGCGCGCTCGTCAACTTTCTCTGGTCGATGCGGCGCGAGCCCGGTCTTACGCAGGACGATACGCTCGTCGCCGTGACGACCGTGTCGTTCGACATCGCAGGCCTCGAGTTGTACCTTCCGCTGATCACCGGCGCCACGCTCGTCGTCGCGCAAGAAGAAACGCTCGCGGACGGCGCGGCGCTGCTGCGGCTCTTGCAGAGCAGCGGCGCGACCGTCATGCAGGCCACGCCCGTGACGTGGCAACTGCTGATCGATGCGGGCTGGACGGGTTCGCCGAAGCTGCGGGTGCTCTGCGGGGGCGAGGCCGTGCCGCGAGCGCTTGCGGAACGTCTGCTCGACCGCACGGACGACCTCTGGAACATGTACGGCCCCACGGAGACGACGATCTGGTCGTCGGCCGATCGCATCGAGCGCGGCAACGGCCCGGTTCCGCTCGGTCCCCCGATCGCAAACACGCAGTTCTACGTGCTCGATGCGAGCGGCGAACTCGTCCCTCCCGGGGCGCCCGGCGAACTCTTCATCGGCGGCGACGGCGTCGCACTCGGTTACTTCGGTGCGGATGCGATGACGGCGGAACGATTCGTTCCCGACGGCTTCTCGCGGCGACCCGGCGCCAAACTCTACCGCACGGGCGATCTCGTACGGACGCGCGACGACGGCCGCTTCGAGTTCTTGGGGCGCACGGACCATCAAATCAAGTTACGCGGATTCCGGATCGAACTCGGCGAGATCGAGGCCGTCTTGCGCGGTCAACCCGACGTGGCCGACGCGGTCGTCGTGGCGCGCGCCGAAGCCGGCGGCGACAGCGAGATCCTCGCCTACGCGGTACCGAACGAACCGAGCGGCGGACCGCAGACGAACCAACGCTGGACGGACGGACTCCGTTCGCGTTTGGCACTCGTCTTGCCGAGCTATATGATCCCCGCCGCCATCGTCGGCCTCGACGCGTTGCCGCGCACGCCGAACGGGAAGATCGACCGGCGTGCGCTGCCCGCTCCGGAACGCGAACACGTGACGGCGGTGGTCGACGACGGGGCGCGTTCGCTCACGGAGATCGCACTCACGGGCATGGTGTCGGAACTTTTGCGGCGCAAGCGCCTCGCGATCGACGACGATATCTTCGCCCTCGGCTTCCACTCGCTGCTGGCCGTTCGGCTCGTCGCTCGCATCACGAATACGTTCGGCATCACGCTGCCGTTGCGCGCGCTCTTCTCGAACCCGACGGTTCGCGGTCTTGCGGCCGAGGTCGATGCGCTCTGCGTCGGCCGAACCGAACCCGTGGAAGTCGCTCCGATCGTGACGCTCAACGCGACCGGCACGCGCACGCCGTTCATCTTTCTGCACAGCGACATCTTTTCCGAGGGACTGTACTGCCGTCGCCTGGCGGCGGCCCTCGGTCCGGATCAGCCGATTCACACGATCGCGCCGCACGGCACGGCGGGCCTCCCGCGGCTCTCGACCATCGAGGCGATGGCGAGCGACTTCCTGCCGCGGATTCGCGCGGTCCAGCCGAACGGTCCGTACCGGCTCGGCGGATTTTGCGTGAGCGGGCTCGTGGCCTACGAACTCGCACGCCGCTTGCGGGCGGCGGGCGACGTCGTCGACGACGTCGTCATGATCAACTCGTCCGCATTGCCGACCCGCGCCATCCCGCTCATCGACGCGCTCGTCCGACGGATCGGCTTCAACGCGCGGCTGAGCGTTCGCGCCCGCGAGATCCTAACGTACAATATCGCCCGTTGCCACGCGGCGCTGGTCGGAGGCCCGCGCACGATGCTGGCGCTCCTGGCCTGGCAACTGCGGGCGCTCCTCAATCGCGATCGCAATGCGTCGCGCCTGCGCATGGTCGGCCCGGAACCCTTCGAGCGCCAACCCGGAGCCCCCGAAACCGAGAACGCCTTCACGCACATCACGGCGGCCCTCACCTACCATCCGGGGCCGTACGACGGGGTCATCACCTTACTCTGGGGCGCCGACCAAGACGTATCGTCGGGCGACAAGACCGTCGGTTGGGGCAAAATCGTCCGCGAAGTTCGCATCGTCCCCGTGGTCGGCGGTCACGTGACCGTCCTGCATGCCGGCATCGCGGAACTCGCGCGCGTGCTGGTCGGAGTTCTCGATACATGAAAGCACGGTCTCCATGGCGGTAACGGCAATGCCGGCGCGCTTCCCCCGGTCGGCGCGTCGCTTGGCGCGTTCCGTCGCGCGCGGCGCGGCCAAGATCCCCTGGCTCGAACGCGTCGCCGGTGCGGCGTACGCGCGCTATTTCAACGCGGCCGACGGCGCACAGGTCCGCCTCTTCCGCGGCATCTATCCCGATTTCGCGACCGCGGCGCGTGAGATTCCGTCGAACCGCCTCGCCGGCTACGACAACGCCGAGTCGGCCCAGCGCGTGATCGGTGAGTGGCTCACGATCTATCCGTACGACTACCCGATCATGTTCTGGCTCGAGAAATTGCTGCCCGAGTGCCGGCTCTTGCTCGACTGGGGCGGCAATGTCGGCCTCAAATACTTCGCATACCGGAAATACCTGACGTATCCCGCGGGCATGCGGTGGAGCGTCTGCGAGGTCCCGGCCGTCGCGGAAGCCGGGCGCGTGGTGGCCGAACGTGAGGGCGCGCGCGACCTCTCGTTCACGACGACCTTCGAGGATCTGCCGCTCGCCGATATCTTGCTCGCCGCGGGCGCGTTGCATTTCATCGACGACCCCTTCGGCATCATGCGCGAGGCCGCCGCACTTCCCAAGCACCTGCTGCTCTGCAAGGTGCCCGTGTACGATCGGCCGACCGCGGTCACGCTGCAAAACATGGGAACGTCGATCTGCACGTACCGGCTCTACAACCGCGACGAATTCGTCGCGAACGTCGAGGCGCTCGGGTACCGACTGGTCGACGAATGGCGCACCCCGGACGGATCCAGCTGCATCATTCCGTTTTATCCGGAGCACGCGATCGAGGCTTACTCCGGCTTTTACTTCGAGCGCACCGCATGAAATTGCCCGTCTGGTTCCGCACGCTCGTCATCGCCTGCGTGCTCCTCGGCGTGTTCTTTCGTTTTTACCATCTCGACCGTAAGACGTTCTGGGAAGACGAGTTATACGGGACGATCCACATGATGGGGTATACCGAATCCGAGATCGTCGACCGCGCGCCGCTTTTCAAGAACGCAGGCGACGTGCAGGCCTATTTCCGGCTCCCGCCGGCGGGCTCCGCGCAGCCCGACTCGCTCGCCGAAACCGTGCGAGCGCTCGCAGCCGAAGACGCGCAACACCCCCCGCTGTACTACGTGCTCGGCCACCTCTGGGTCGAAGCGTTCGGCAATTCGGCGGGCGCCATTCGCGCGCTCTCCGCCTTGATCGGCGTCTTCGTCATCCCGGCAGCTTTTTGGCTCTGTCTCGAACTCTTCAAATCGGAGGCGATCGCGTGGACCGCGGCGGCCCTCGTCGCCCTCTCGCCGTTCGACGTGCTCTACGCGCAGGAGGCGCGCGAGTACTCACTCTGGAGCGTCGCGCTGCTCGTCATCGGCGCCGCGTTCCTGCGCGCGTGCCGGCTGGGCACGCCCGCGTCGTGGGCGCTCTACGCGTTCTATCTGGTCGTCGGTCTCTACGTCTACCCGTTCACGCTCTTCGTCGTGCTCGGCTGCGGTCTCTACGTCGCGGCGAACGCGGCGCTTCACACGCGACGGCAGCTGATCTCGTTCGCCGTCTCGGCCGCCGCCGCGCTCGCGCTCTTCGCGCCGTGGTTGAGCTTGATCGTGCGCGACATCGTAAGGTCGGGCGGCGTGCCGCGCGGGATGACCGGAATCATGCATTCGCATCTCCCGGCAAAGGCGATCGCCCTGACCTTCTTGCGCAACGTGCGCGGCATGTTTCTGGACTTCGGCCGCTTCTCGTTCGCGCACCACTCGTCGACGGCGCTGAACGCCGTGCTCACGTTCGCCGTCGCCGCGCTCGCCGCGTATGCGCTCGTCTACGTTTGGCGAACGAACCCGAAGCCGGTCTTCCTCTTCCTCGCGCTCGTCCTCTTCGTGCCGGCGATCCCGCTCCTCGGCCACGATTTGGTCTTCGGCGGGATTCTCGTCGATCAATCGCGCTATTTCACGCCGACCTACATCGGGATCGAACTCGCGATCGCCGCGTTGCTTGCGACCGCGGCCGCGAGCGGATTCGCGCGTCGCGCGTGGGCGCCCGTGCTCGTCCTCCTGCTCGCGGGCGAAGGCTTGTCGTGCGGGATCAGTTCGCAGGCGAACACCTGGTCCAACAAGGACTACGAGGTGAGCCGCGACGTTGCCGCGGTCATCAACCGAGCGAAGTCTCCGCTCGTCGTCAGCTACGAGACGTCGCGGACCATCGGCCTGAGCTTCTATCTCGAACCTTCCGTGCCGCTACGCGTACGTTTGAGTTGCAATACGTGCAACACGCCCGCTCCAAACGCGAGCGCGGACCTCCTCGCGAATACCGGCGCGTTCGACCACGTCTTCCTGCTCGGCCCGCGGCCGCACGTCGAGCCCGATTCGCGTTTCCGCTACATCGACGTTTCCGTTTCCCCGCCGAATCCGAGTCCGCTCGGTATGTTTCTTTCGCTGTAGTCGGGGCGGCACGGCCCCCCGACGGCCCCGGGTCCGCACTCGCGGGCCCATGGGTACCACATAAATATGAGGCTGCTATGATTACGTTCAACGCTCCGCCGCGCATCGACATCGATCCGAACGACATACGAGACGCCTACGATCGCGTTCCGTTCGGATTCTCGCACGAACTCCACCGCCTCGACGTGTTCGCGCTCGACTCACTGAGCGCGCTCGCGCAGGACGCGTCGACCCGCGATCATTTCGTCGCGTCGAGCGCACCGAGGCCGGACACGGATTTCTACGCAGTCGAACACAGCCGGTTCACGCCGAGTACGGCCCTGGCCGATCTCGAGCGTGGACGGCACCGGATCCTCATCAAGAAGCCCGAAGAATTCGACGATCGCTTCCGCCGTCTGCTCGACGCGACGTACGCCCAAGTCGCCGAGTTGCGGCCGGACCTGCGCGACGCGAAGCTCGTGCGGCTCGAGTCGACGGTGCTCATCAGTTCGGCCCACGCCGTCACGCCGTTCCACTTCGATCCGGAGACGACGTTCTTTTTCCATATCGAGGGCGAGAAGATCTACCACCTCTATCCGCCCGACTGCGTGGCCGAACCCGAACTCGAGCGGTTCTACAAGAAGAACATCGTCAACATCGGTCAGCTCGACCTCGGCTTGCGCGACCCCGCGCGCGAACACGTGTTCCCGCTGACCGGCGGTAAGGGACTGCATCAGCCGCACAACGCGCCGCATTGGGTGGAGACGGGCGAGGGACGCTCGGTTTCGTACGTGATCTCGTTCGTGACCGAAGAGATGCACGCGCTCGCGATGACCCGCGCCTTCAATCACTATTTGCGCAAGATCGGCCGGACGCCCGACAAACCGGGTACGCACGCGCAGACGGACGCTATGAAATCGCAGGCGATGAAGTTCGCGCTGCCGCTCCGCCGTCGCGTGCGCGAGACGATCCGCACGGCGTTCGGCCGCTGAGTTCCTCACGATGATACGGTACTTGACGGCCGAAGACCCCAAGCGCTTCGAGGCGAACTTCAACCGCACGTGCTTTACCTTCGATCACACGTTGCACGAATCGCCGGCGTTCGATTTGCCGAATCTGGTCGAGGTTTCGAAACGCCTGCCGACGTCGTATTTCTCGACGGGCGAGGCGCAGGTCGCAGACGGCTGGCGGGAACTCGGACCGAAGAAGCCGATGACGCTGTCCGAGACGGTCGAGACCATCGGTGAAACCCAATCGCTCGTCCTGCTCAAGGGGCTCGCGGAGGACCGTGAGTACGCGCCGCTGTTTCGCGACGTGCTCGGCGAACTCGAGGAGTACGTCGGCGTCGCGCTGCGTTCGGACGCCTCGCTGTGGCGCGCCACGGTCATCATCGGATCGCCCCACCGCGTAACGCCGTACCACATCGATGCCGAAGCGAACTTTCTCTTCCAACTGCGCGGCGAGAAGATCATCCACGTGTTCGATCAGACCGACCGTACGTTGCTGACCGACGTCGAGCTCGAAAACTTTTACGCCGGCGACTTCAGCGCGGCCCGCTACAAGCCCGAGCGTCAGGCGGACGCGAAGCACATCGTCTTTCCGGCCGGCAAGGGCGTTCATATCCCGCTGCACGCACCGCACTTCGTGCGCAACGGCGCCGCCGTCTCGGTCGCGGTGAGCGTGAACTGCGAGCTGCGATCGAACGCGAAGCTCGCGCAGCTCTACAAGTTCAACCGCCTGATGCGCAAGAGCGGGATCGCCCCGGCGAGTCCGGGTGCGTCGCCCTGGCAAGATCGTCTCAAACTCGCTGCCCTCGGCGGCTTCGGCCGCGCGCGGCGCGCGACGCGATGATCGACGCACCGCCGGCGGCAACGCGCCACGAGTCGCTCGTGAGTGCGGTTTCCGAACCGCTCGGCGCGCTGCTGAGCGCGCTCGGCGACCAGTCCGGCGCCGGTCTCGGAACGGTGCTGCTCGGCGCTTTCATGACGCTCGTGCGCCGTTATTCGGGCGAAACGGACGTTTGCGTACGCGTCGAACTCGACGGCGCGCCGACGGCCGTGCGCATCGAGACGGCCGGAGATCCCGCGTTCTCCGAGCTGCTCGCGCACCCGCTTCCGCTCGCGCCGGCCGTCGAATTTCCGCGCGTCCCGTACGCGTTCGCGTTTGCGCCCGGCGATACGACGGACGAACGCGACGCTTCGTTCGGACTCACGCTGCGCGTCACCGCCGCGGCCGGCGGTCTCGCGCTACGCTGGACCTTCGACGCAGCGGCGTTCGACCGGCAGACCGTCGGACGCATGGCCACGCACTTCGGCAATCTCCTCGAGTCGGTCGCGCGAACGCCGCATCTTCCGCTCTCGCGGCTCGCGCTCGCGGATGCGGCGGAGCGCGCGCGGGCGATTGCGCTCGGCCGCGGGCCGCTCAATCCTTACGAGCGCGACGCGTCGATCGCGGAGGTCTTCGCCCAGTCCGTCCGCCAAGCGCCCGATGCTCTCGCCGTCGACGCGCACGACGGACGCCTGTCGTACCGCGAACTCGACGAACGCTCGAATCGACTTGCCGCGACGCTCGAGGCGCACGGCGTCGGACCGGGGGACGCCGTCGGCGTCGCGGTCGAACGCTCCGCGGCCTTGCCCGTCGTGTTGCTCGCGATCTTGAAGGCCGGCGCCGCCTACGTCGCGCTCGACCCCGCGTATCCGGAAGACCGGCTCGCCTTCATCGTGCGCGATGCGGGCGTGGGCCTCATCGTGGCGAGCGCCGCCGAGCGCCCGCGCGTCGCGCGTCTGGGCGTAACGCTAATCGAACCGGACGCCGAGGCACCGGCCGCGACGACCCCGCGCGCCGTTCGACCGCACGCCTTCGGCGCTAGCGCGCTCGCGTACGTGGCGTATACGTCGGGATCGACCGGGCGACCCAAGGGCGTTGCCGTGACGCAGCGCGGCGTCGTGCGGCTCGTCCGCGGGACGAACTTCATCGACGTCAGGCCGCGCGACGTTTTTCTGCAATTCGCGCCGGTCGCGTTCGACGCGTCGACGCTCGAACTCTGGGCGCCGCTCCTCAACGGAGCGGTCCTCGCGCTGCCGGTGCCCGGCGTCCTCTCGATCGACGACCTCGGCGCCGCGGTCGAACGATTCGGCGTGACGATGATGTGGCTGACGACCGCCCTCTTCAGCCGTATGGTCGACGCCGCATCGCCGCGCTTTCTCGGGCTTCGCACGATGGTGACCGGCGGCGACGTCGTGTCGCCGGCTCACGCTCGGCGGTTCCTCGCGAGCTATCCGGCATGCCGGCTGATCAACGGCTACGGCCCGACGGAAAATACGACGTTCAGCACGACCTACGCGATCGCAGCGGTCGGCCCCGCGGATAGCGGCGTGCCGATCGGATCGCCGATCGCAAACTCGACGGCCTACGTCCTGGACGAGCATCGCGAACCGGCCCCGATCGGCGTGCCGGGCGAACTGTATGTCGGCGGCGACGGCGTCGCGCGCGGTTACGTGGGCCTCGACGACCTCACCGCCGAGCGGTTCCTACCGGACCCGTTCGCAGGCGCGGCGGATCAACGCATGTACCGCACGGGCGACCGCGTCCGCCTGCGACCCGACGGCGCGATCGAGTTTCTCGGCCGGACCGACGCGCAAGTGAAGGTCCGCGGCTATCGCATCGAACTCGGCGAGATCGAGGCGGCGCTACTCACCGCCCCCGGCGTTCGCGAAGCGGCGGTCGTGATCGGTGAGTCCTCCGGAGAGAAGACGATCGTCGCGTACGTGGTCGCCGCGGATGCAACGTTCGACGAGCGCGCGTTGCGAACGCACCTCGCTTCGCGCGTACCGCGCTACATGGTGCCGCATCGCACGGTCGTCCTCGCCGAACTCCCGTCGCATTCCAGCGGGAAAGTCGACCGCGTGGCGCTCGCGCGCGCCGCGAGCGCTCCGCCCGCCCCCGAAGATGCCGCACCACGAACCGCGCGCCGGCGTCCCGGCGCAGGCGGTTCTACGATCGAACGTCAGATCGCGAGCGTGTGGTGCGAGGTCTTGGGAACCGCGGTGCCGCCGGGGCTCGACGAGAACTTCTTCGATGCGGGGGGCGATTCGTTGCTGCTGCTGGTGACGCAATCGCGCCTGCAAACGTCCTTCGGCGTCCCCATCAACGTGACCGATCTCTTCGAACACACGACGATTCGCGCGCTCGCGGCCTTTCTCGACGGGAAGGCGGCGGCAGCCGCGCGTTCGTGACGTCGAGCGGCGCCGTCGCTCGGTCCGGAGCGCTCGCAGCCCTCTTTCCGCCGGGCGTCGTCGCCTTCGAACGGCGAGACCCCGGCGACCTCGCAGATTTGCTCCCGGCCGAAGCGGCGTGCTGCGCGGGCTTCGCGCCCAAACGAGCGGCCGAATTCGCCGCGGGCCGGGCGTGCGCGCATGCGGCGCTCGCCGCGCTCGGACGGCCCGGCGCTCCGCTCGTCGCGCGCGCCGACCGGAGTCCGGATTGGCCCGCCGGCGTCGCCGGCAGCATCAGTCACACGAGCGGATTCTGTGTTGCCGTTGCGGCGCCCGGAACCGCGTTCGCAGGTATCGGCATCGACGTCGAGATCGTAGGCCGGATCGCGCCGGAACTGTGGGAGCAGGTCTTCGTCGCGCGCGAACGCGAGCGATTTGCGGCGCTCCCGGAGGCCGCGCGAAGCCGGGCCGCCTCCATCGCCTTTTGTGCGAAGGAGGCGTTCTACAAATGCCAATACGCGGTGACGCGGGCGTGGGTCGATTTTCAGGATGCCGCCGTCGACATCGATGCGCCGGAGGAAGATTCCGGGGCCTTCGTCATTCGGGCGGCAGGCTCGAATCCCGCCACCCGGACGACGCTTCCGTTATCCGGGCGGTTCCGCATCGAGGCGGGTCTCGTCGCCGCCGCCGTTGCGATCGTCCGCACGCGCGATCATTTGTTATAGATCGCCTGGACCAGGTTCGCGAAGTTGCCGGACGGATTCGACGAGCGCTGGATGTCCATGTAGCTGTACCAGAAGATCATCGAGACGTTGGGGTCGCCCTGCACCGAATACTGATAGAGATTCTGCATCTGCGTTTCGGTCGGAAACGCGGCGCAGGACGGGTACGGGGTGCAGTACTGGTAACCGTATTCGTAATAGCCGAAGGCTTGGAGGACGAGTACGGAGGGCTTGCCGTCTTGCGCCGCGAGTTCGTGCATCGCCTGCGCGACCGGAAGTTGCGTCTGACCGGTTAGATCGCCCGCACCGATCGGGTAGTGGTCGTCTCCGAGATAGTCAGAATATGGTGCGAACGGTTGTAACTCGTACGTCAACTCTTGCAGGGTGGTGCCGAAGCCCATGCTGCCCACGAAAAGCGTCGGATGTTTCGAGTCGACCGACTTGATCGCGTTGTACACGGCGCCGGTAGCCTGCTCGTTCTGAGCCGATGGCGTCGTCTCGTCACCGATGTAGTAGCCCCACGTTCCCGGGTTGGAAGCGGCAAGCCCGACCACGTACGCTGCAAATTCCGCCGCCGTCGTGCATGGGTTCGGACACGTCGCAGCGAGTGCGGGATAGACGCTTTGGATCGAGGGCTGTCCCGAGCCGCCGTACTGGTATAGGCTGTTCAGCGAAATCACGACGCCGATGCCGTCGCTTGCCGCGTGCGTGAGATATTGTTGGAATTCCGTGGCCGTCGCGCAAAGTTCGCAGTAGTTGATCACGCGCGTGAAGCCGTGGCTCGCAAACGTATCGAGATCGCCGAGGCACTGGGTCGGAACCCATTGCATGCCGCACGATTCGTAGAGGCCTTCCGGAATCGAACCGCCGACCGCGGTCGGAGTCGCGCTCGGTGCGGCCGAGATCGTGGGCGTGGGCGTCGGGGTCCGGCTCGGCGACGGAGTCGGCGACGGTGACGAGCTGGGTGCCGGGGTCGGAGAGGGTCCGAGGCTCGGCGTCGGCGACGGACTCGGCGAGCCTTGCAGTACGACGGAGTTCGGCTGAACACCATGATAGGCCATGATCTGCGAGACGCCGATTCCGTTGCCGCTGATTTGGACGGTGTCGGGAGCTCGGAGACCCTGCGCCGAGGCGACGGTATCCGTATACGACTGCGTCGAGACGACGGCGGCGGCCGTCGTCAAGAACGTGATGGTCACGTTGGTCGTCGTCGGGTTAATCGTTTGCGTGTCGAGTTTCGCGTAATACGTGGTCCCGGCCGTCAAGTTCGGGGTGATCCCGCCGAGCACCGTCCAGCCCTGGTGCGAATCGAACGCCTCGCCGCCCAACCCGTTGAAGAACACGCCGATCGCGCTGCCCTCGGGAGTAAGGCGCGAGCACATATAGAGCGCCCCGGCAGACGACGCGACGAACTTCGTGATCAGGCTCGAGTCGAGGAATGAAGCGGTCGTCTCCAGGTTGCCGAGCGACGTACCGCCCGTCTCGGTGACCGTATTCGCCGGATTGGTCGAGTAGGTCTGACTCACGTCGGTGAGATTCGCTACCGCGGCCTGCGCGTCGAACGCCGCGATGCCGAGCGGGCCGCCGGTCGGCGTGAAGTTGACGGCCGCGGTGATGTCATATCGCCCGGCGGCGGCCGGCTGCCGCACCGCCGATGTGACTGACGGCACGCTCGGCGCACCGGCCGAGGTCCCCGTACCCTCTGACCCGGCACACGCCGTGATCGTCAAGCACGCCGCGAACGTTAGCCAGGTCACACGGGTGAAAGCGTACGAATGTCGTGTCGTCATGTTTTTGTTATCGTTTGCCGGGTTCGACCAGTTCGGCGAAAGCGATTAACACTTCGGGCGAGCCGGCTCCAAGAATGATGTGACCTGAGCACGACTATTGGCTCCTCGTTCGTCGAGAGAGTAAGTATCGTGCGTCGCAGACGCACACCCGGGATAGCCGCCTGCTCGCCGCGGACGAGCACCTACGCCGAGGCCACGTCCGGTGGCCGATGTCGTAACACCACGTCGCGGATTCGATTTCGTGCGCCCGGCGAGATACGCCGCAAATTCCGGAGCGATCGGTCGACACGTCCAAAGCTGCTGCAACGTAAGCGCATGGTCGTCCCATCGTCGGCTTGCCAGTACGAAAACTTTACGCAAACGCTGCTTACCATGTTAGGAAGCGCTTGGCTGCGACTTTTGTGCGCCAAGCCGCTCTATTATCGACCTGACACGTTTGTCTGTTCCGGCCGGCGAATCAAAAGCGATG
>Ga0116227_10009874_pt1 | contig 17049 bp, 19 predicted proteins | sample S1TSphgellanicum_FD_89693 | JGI IMG/M metagenome (GOLD analysis project Ga0116227, IMG submission 89693) | Host-associated microbial communities from peat moss isolated from Minnesota, USA - S1T2_Fb - Sphagnum magellanicum MG | ecosystem: Host-associated > Plants > Peat moss > Unclassified...
GTTAAGCTTTAGTTCTGTAATTTTCCTTAGTACTAATGATTTGAATGCTTATAAGCTTCCAAGTAGTGATTATTAATAATTGAATCAGCTTTTGTGATATTTTTAGGACTTCTTTATTTCAGTTGATGTAGCGCTTAATCAGTTAAGCACCTAGTAAACCTTTTAAAGTACATTATCCCTTTTATGTTGTAGAGAAGGAAAAAGGGATGTAGAATTAGATATGATTTATTGATATATAGGGAATACAAGCCCATAATTAACAATAGCATTTCGCCATGACAAGGTTAAGTTAGTTTGTAGAAGAATCTTCAAGCACTAATGATGTACTTATAAGATTTTTAGGATGTAGTCCTAATACATCTTTATTTAGTTTCACTTCTATCATATTTTTAAATAGAATCAAATCAAACTTAAATATTAACATTTTCGCCTAAGTAGCCTCAGGTGAATTACAACTTTATAACCGATTTAAAGAATAGATCACAATTGCAAAAAAACTAGAATGCGACGAATGGTGCAAGCGAGGTACTCGGCTCCGTGTTCCATGGGAAGGGGGTTGATTGGCCCTCGTAGCCAACGATAATGGCCATCATCGGGAACCCACGTTCGACAATGGAGACGGACATCATCATCTTCGCATTGACACTCTTCAAACCTTTTTGGCGTGGCTCCATGAGCAGAAACGAATTCTAAATAGATTACTAAAACATGTGGGTTAGGAGACAATCGACGATCCCATACCGAACGATCAACTTGAGTGCGCACCACTCGCCTGGGCGATTCTTCTTCGCGCTGCCGTTGAGAAACAATCACGTCGAACAATGTTTCTTCAAGCTCTTCTTGTTTTATTGATGCAATTGGAGGATTCGAAGGCATAGCGACATCATTCGCCATGACTAGTTATCACTTGCATCAATAAAAACTAAGAAGGTAGTATAAACAATGTGGTACTTGCGTTCAGAAGGGGTCGAGGCCTTTTTAATTAACAAATTAGGGTAGGCGTAAGGTGTGGGAGTGACGGCGGATCTAAAAGTATGTGGGGGTTTTTTGTGATGCAATTTTTACTTCCAATTTATTATGTATTACATAGTTAACTAATGCATGGTAAAATAAATAGGTAGGGGATATCAAAAGAGTAAATGGTACACGGGGATGTTAGTTCAACCATTGAATTAGTCAAATAAAAATTCAAAAATGTTACTTTTACTATCGATAAACTATCCTAGTAATTAATTACTTGAAGTAATTAAGATGAAGAAGTAGGATGTGAAGGTCAACGTACGGAAAGGGTAAGGATCAAGCTCAAGAGACTTCATCGAGATATCCAAAATAAGGGAAGGGATGAATCCTTTAATCCCATTAGTCATGAGGATTGTTATCCTATTTGATTGAAGGATGGAATATTTCTTGTGTCTCATTGGGCCCAAGAATTCTCATCCTAAACTCAATTGGATGGTAATTTATTCTCAATTCTCATTAGCTTTAGAAGGATGAGGAGGCCATTGATTGGAGCAAAGGATTTCAAAACTTTCATTGCACAAGGGGAACAAGCTCAAGGAAGGTCATGGAGGTTTACCAAGGAGGAGGAGGTGTGAGGAAGAATTTTTAGTTCTTATGTGTGGAGAAGTGTTCATGGAAAAGGTGTGTGCAAGAATCAAACATGGAAGGAAGTTGTGTGTAACAAGTACTTGTAGCAAAGCCTTTGGATTTTTGGTTCAATTAGTTGTTCCTCCCAAATCCACTGTTAGATTTGTATCAAAATGAAATCAATTTTATTTTGGAAGATGTAAAAGGTTCTCCCCAAATTTCAGCATCATCAAGGTTGCTGTCAAGGAGCTACATTGGTTGGAAGTAGAGGGTGTTGTAGTGGAGTTCATGGAAGGATTTCCATGACAAAGCCTCTGGATTTTTATTTCAATTAATTTTTCCTCCCAAATACACCGTTGGATTTGTGTCACATTTAAATCAGTCTTAGTTTGAGAGGTGTAGAAGGTTCTCCTCAAATTTCAGCATCATCGGAGTTACTATAAGGGATCTACACTTGTTGGAAGTAGAGGGGGTTGAATTGTCTATTTTTTTTCCTTCAATCTAAGCAAAATGGTTTTTAGTTCAAAGTTTAACTCTTGATCAAAAAATAAAAATAAAAAACTTATGAGATTTTTTAACATGGCTCCTTTTATATTAGCTTTCCAAAATTTCAATGCATGTTAGATTAGGAGGTTATATGTAGATGTTATGACAAATGGAACGGAAGGGTTCCAACCATCAAGTGTGACATTGGATTGAACATCAACATACGGCTCCTTCATATTCCATCATGGTGAGTTACGATTATCTCACAATGTCTTTGTATTTTCAAATTGAACACAACGCATTAAATCTTTAGTGAATTTCAGTACTTACCTTGAACCACCTTACTTGTTAGACTACAACTACATAGTAGTTCCACTTCCAACCGATTTTTTGTGAGTGCATATCTTAATGGTAAAGGTGTGCAAGAATTCCTCACACACTACAACTATAGGTGATAGCCAAGTAACTTCTTCCATAGGTTTAATAAACCTTACTTGTCCTTGCAACAAGTAATTTGTTAATATCATGTTTGACAATGGCTACATAGTTAGGATTTAACCGGTACCTTACTTGATGAACAGGTGCTATCGATGTGTCTAACTCAATCTAATGTTGAACTATTTCATGTGGTATCCCTTTCAAATCTTTGTAAGTCTAGGCAAAGATGTACTTGAACTCCTTTAGTAATTCAATTAGTTGATAATTGACAACAAGTTTTAAATCAACCCTGATTTTAACATATTGTAAGTTTTATTTAGAACCCAAATCGATCTTGGTCAATTGTTCTTCTTCAATGATAGTCTAGCATGCAATGCAAAGGTTTTGAATTTTAATTCAAGTAGGCATTTTGTCAATATCCATTTCTCCCATTTCAAATTGGAAAAATTCTTTGGTAAATGTTGTTGGAAAGTATTAGGGGGTATAGTTATTTTAACATGTCATACACATATTAGTTTAATAGGTATATCAGATGAAACAAGTGGCTTAAACATAAGTTCAACATGTTTATTAACCTATCCAACTAAATTCAAACTTGTTGACATAATCAACTTAACATGTTGATCTAACCAAATTGATGTAGGGACAACTATAATTCCTATTGAAAACAGTCACAGTTTTGTGGCAAACATCAAATCCTTTTCTTCATAAGATATTCCATAATGGAAATCATAACAAACTAATACTTCTAGATGTTTGGTTGGTGTTCCAAGTTTTTCAATAACAAGTATGGTTCTAACTATATCAACTCCTTATATAATAATAATGTTGTTTCCCCAATCATGAGACATTTTAACATCCTTTAACTAAGGATGACCTAACAACATACAGTAGCTAGAATCTAATATATTATTTTGAATTATAGTAAAAGTATTACATAAGGAATTCCATTAATAAGAATTCTAAGATCCTTAATCAAACCTAAGGGTTTTACAATGGTTTGATTAGCCATACGCAAGTTATAAGGTGCATGTTTTGGTTTTGATAGACCTAACTGTACTTTTAATTTCTTCATAATTATATTAACTCCAAAACCACCATCTAAAAGCACATTTTCAATGAAGTTTTTCCCTACTTGAACTTGTATATCGCAACCTTATTTTGAAAGAGTGTGAGGATGAAATTCACACTCCCAAAATGGGGACTTGGGAGTCCTTTGGGACTACCAAAACTTCAAAGTTTGATTGCAAGGGTCAAAACAACTTGTATTAGGGTGTTCTTTATATCATTGGAAAGCTATTGAAGTGTAGATGTCGAAAATGGGCTTGCATGGGCCATTTGGACATTTGAAGCACAAATTAAAGCAAAAAGAAGGGCTAAAAGTCAAACTGGTAATTTGACTCTCGACCATTAAAAGTTGGGAATCGACCTGACCCCGGTGCGTGCAAGTGGAATGCGATACACCATTGGAAAGCTCTTGAGGAAAGCTAAAAAATTTCTTTAAACCTCATCCCAATCGGAGGTCTGAGTAAAGAGTTATGACCTCATAAAGTCCCGAGAGTCTAAACAAGGACAGTTTCGGGACTCCTCCTTGAGAGTCCTGGGACCAAAAAAACCATTTGGATGTAAGTGTCACAGAGAGACACAGAAAATATTATATGAGGGAAGGTGGTGGCTTCCCCCAAATCCGGGCTGTGGTGAATCTTGTGAGTCCAGAGTTGCCCGTGGCTTGTCCTAACAGTAAAAGTGCTCCAGAAAGTGAACTAACCAACTTGTTGGTTGGTTTGATGCAAGTTCGAGTAAGTAACTAAAGCTTGTCACTCTTCCTAGTCCCATCTCGGAGCTTCCGCATGCCCCTTTACCCCTTCTAATGTTGAGAGCTAGGAGCGTGCCCCGGGTTCCTCACAATTCCGTTGTTTGAGTAACTTAGACCCACCTTGGGTCTAACTAGGAACTTGAGAGCATGTCATTGTATTACTACCATTGGATGATTAATGGCAACTAATGCAATTGTTAGTTTTGATCAAATAGGTTTTGATGGTTCCAAGTTAAAAATGTAAAGTTTGACATCAATAATCACCCACAATAGTTGTCCTAAGTTCAATGTATACTTGGTTTCGAAGACTTGTTTATTAATGTCTTTTAAATTTTCTTCTAAAATTTTATTTGCAATAACCTATTTTTAAATGATAGGTTGCTTATTCATTTCACCGATTCGATTACTTACAACTAGTTGAGTCGTGGTTGGATTATCAGGCAATCTAGCCCAATTACTCTAGAATAAACTTTCATTGATAGTAGCAAGTTGTATTTCAACCCCACTATGTTATAACTATCCAAGAGTTTCAATGAAAGAATCTTGTAAACATTCTTTTTGTTGCCATTCTTCAACCCATTTAGTTTTAACCAACTATTTGTCCTTGAACACGTTGTTCCAATTGTTGAATGTGAGTGGTAATAACAACTACTACATTAATTAACACATTATTGGTTTTAGGCGGTTTAGGTGTTATCATGGCATTGGAACTAACAAGTTTAATTCTGAACATGTTTTGTACTTTAATTTTTAAGGAACATTCTCCGGATCTATGTTTTATGCTAGAATAAATTATACATGGATAACGAATAGGTACTTTTCCTGATTTAACATGTTGGGTTTTTGTCCCTATACATGTTCTGTAGACTTAAGTATAGTAATTGGCACAACTGGTACCTCTATTTTCCTGTTATGACAAGTTTCCACTGAATGACCGGTTTTACCACAATTGGTACATGTTAATGTTGATTTAACTATAACAATTGGTACTATAGGTTTAATTATTATGTTAGCCTTTGGTGTAGTTAGTAGAACATTGTAACTCAAACTAATAGGTCCACTTTCCGCACATACTACAACAATTTCTTTGTGCTCGATTAAAGTATTTATCTTCATACCTATAGTTGTTAATTTTAGGTAAGGTAATAATCTTGTCCTGAAAACAGTGGTGAAAAAAACATATGTTGCTCTAACTTGTAGATAGTTAGTTAATTTCAACAAGCGTTCATAGTAAACTTCAACACGTTCGATAGTTTGTTGTTATATGTTTCACAATTACATGTACACCTCTTCATCATTCTTTACAATTTTAAATCGCTTGTAAAATGTTTGTTCTAATTCTTCAAAAATGCAGTTTGGATGGACTTGAACATAATTTTCACCCTAGTCAAAAATAATATCCTTAAAAGTAAAACCAAATAGGTTTATGATATTAGCCTCCATTATTTCACCATGGCCTTCTTGAATACTTTAATGTGAGCATCGAGATTAATGTCTTTGACATAGGTTGGGTATTGTAACTTCCTATATGGCGACTTGGTTGCTAGTTCTAAAATAGGTTGCACAACATGTGGTTGTTACCATGGTGGTATAAACATATGTAGGTAAGGTGCTAGCCATCCAAAAGATGCAATAGGTGGATTAAAAGGTGGCTCTCCTAACATATTTCCTTTAAGTGAATTTCCTCCAGGTGAATCTCCAAGTTGTCCTCCATCTGGTGGTTAATGATCAAAATGTTTGGGTACATAAGTTGATAAACTAATAATAACTTGTATAGTGGTTGGCATTGATGTAGTAACATGTTGCTGAATAGGTTATTTGTCCTTATTAATCACTAGTTGAACCACTACAAGAAACTAATTCCAATACAGTTTAATATATATGTTGGTGGTACAACAAGTTGTTCATGTAATAGGTATACATTTCTAGGTACATAACTTGTATAATTCCTAAAGATTGAGAAATCAAGTCCTTTTATTTTAGTTGAATCTGCTAGATACAAACTAGGATCTAGAGGCACAAAAGGGGTATGACATTATACCACATTGAGTATGTTGAAGTAGGTAGCATATTAGTTTTACATGGTACAATTGGTGTAATAGGTTGTGACCAAGTTATTAATAATTAACATGTATTGTTGTATGAACTATACTAGGATTCATGGCTTGAGTTCCTAATACAAACACATTGGGTATTGCTATTGTAGTGGTTGGAAAAACAGGCTTATGAGTATTCATCACCTCCTCCCTAAGTAACTTCCTTAATCTATCATCAACAAATGGGCAATGATTAAACATGTGTCCCGTTTGATAACAATATGAATAGGTCATAATTCTAGCACCTTGGTGTCCTCCTGAAACTAATCTATAACGTAGAACTTGTGATCTTTCACCTGGACTGGGTACTAATCTTGTTGGCCAAGTGCCTTGTGGATAAATAACTCCCTATCAAACAACTATGGGTGTTGCTTTGGGTTTAACAAGTTCTACATGTGGTATAAAAACTAATTGATTAAACGATCTTTGGTCGACATGACGAAGCTGCTTCAACCTATTGAATAGGTGAAATCATTCCATTTCCAAATTAATGGATACCAAATGAATGTTGATATGTGATGGTTGGTTTTGAAAACCAACAGATGTTGTAATTGGTGTAGATGCACCAGTTCTAAGTAGATTATAACTTGGGGTTGCATATCACCATGATTGTTGAAAAGATATTTCATCAAATGACTAACAAGTTTAGGATTGTCATCATTATGAACACTCACCACCCTCAATTGGGTTATTGTTCATGGTGTCTTTTGATGAATGGTTGAAAGCATTACTAGGTTCTTTTACACAACTAGTTCTACTATATTTTGATGTTGTTCCTTGATTTTTCCCCTAGGTGTTGCATTCCTGTTTGGTGTAATCATAGGTTCATCTCCCATAGGTTGCACTTGTCGTTCATCTTGTTCTTATGCATTTTCCTGAACATGTTGATGTCTAACCTGTTCTAAATGTTTCCTAAGACTTCTAGTAATTACGGTTTACATTTTCCAAAATCAATAGGTTTTAGGAAAGCCCTTGCATTATTTAAATGATAGATTATTTTTTTCAAAACGACCCATCCCAGTGGTCAGAAGTTTGTATAAGACTCTTTTACAGATTGGGTGCCTATTTATTTTCAAAAAATTTACACTAATTTCACCCAATTCTTAAGGTTTTTGAACTAAATCAAGATCAGAAACTTGAATCCCAAAGTTTACACAAAATAAGCAAACATGTGACAAATCAGAAATTGAAGCATGATATTTTTTCAACCTGACCTACTTAATTATTAAATCTAACAAAAAAATTTAAGTGTGAATGCTTATGAATTTTTATTCGTTACGTGCTCGCCAAATGTTGACAGGTTTTTAAAATTCCCATTAAGTTTAATTCACCTCTAGATTTTTCTTAGTAACAGGTTCCTAAAGCAACAACATGTACATACAACACACAAATTAAAACTTAAGCTACTATAAATCCTAAACTAACATGTACATAAATTAGTTAAACTTGAAGGAAATAGGCTAAAAAAAAAATGATCCATGTTCCATAATTCAAAAGTGGAAACGCATAATCATGAATGAGATCCAAAAGTCCTTCAACAAGTTTGTCCTCCTACTATTATACTAACCAATTCAAAATATAATAGTCATAATTGACCATTATAAATAATCATTAACCAATACCTAAATCAATAGTTCAAATTTTAATAAAAAAAACACCTTGCTTAACTACTTGTCCAACTACCGATTCTATCAAATATAAGTTTTACAGATTACTTATTGACTAACATGTCAACCTATCTTTTTAACCTAATCATTGCCTACTAGGTTTAGTAATTGGTCAGGTTAATACTATAGGTTAGTTTAAATAACATGTTAAGTTTAATAACCTGCTTATATTATTGACCTATAAAGTCACCTATTACCAAATTTGGGTAACACTTGTTTAACATTAATGGTTGAACAACAAAATCTAACACAACTTCATGGGGTCAATACCTATGTGTCAACGCCCAAATTAATTTGTTTTCCTCATTAATTATGCAATACCATTGCATTGGGAACAACATTGGCTTGATTATTGGTTAGTCATGTTGGAAGGTCATGAAATTTACAATCACATGTCAAGATTCAAGGTGAACGTTGCATTTTTGTTTGGTTGGTTTTGAAAACTTGTTGGGGAATTATAGTTGATACAAAAAACTATTTTAACCTAACCACAACATATGGTGTTCCCCCACTTTCACAAAATGTGGGACACATCTCGAGGCTCTTTAATGGATTCAAATGCGAGTCCAGACTGAAAATAGTGGAAAAACAAGGAGTCAAAGCACGATCCCTAACTCGTAGCACTTTGGGGGGGGGTAGAGGGGCGTGCTGGAGCTCTGGGATGGGACTAGGAAGAATGACAAGCACTTAATCACTCACTCGGATCTGCACAAACCAAAATAACAAGTTGGTTAGTGCATAGTTGAAGCACTTTTGGTGCTAGGACGAGCCACAGGCAAACTCGAACTCATAAGACTCACCACGGCCCGGACTTGGGGGAAGCCACCACCTTCCCCCTTATAGTATACTCTATGCCTCTCCACGAGGCCCACATCCAAATGGTTTTTTATCCCGGGACTCCCAAGTGGGAGTCCCGAAATTGTCGAAGTCGAGACTTCTATGACTTTGGAACCCTATAACTTTGTGTGTATACCTCCGATTGCAATGAGGTCTAAAGCAAAGTTATAGATTGTTGAGAGCTTTCTAATGGTATGTCACATGCCACCTGCACGCAAGGAAATTAGGTCAATTCCTGACTTATACTAGTCAAATTGGCAATTTGACTCCCGACCTTTCTTTTGGCCATAACTTGTGTTTCAGATGTCCAAATGGGTGATGCAAGCCCATTTTAGACATTTATGTTTCAATAGTTTCTCAATGATATTATTATTTTTTCAAATCGATGGGTTTTGATCCCTACAATTGCTCCTTGAAGATTCGAAAGTCCTTTGGGACTCGAACTCCCCAAGTGGGAGTTACCTTGGGAGTGTGAGGGTTCATTCTCTCACACTCTCTTGCATTCCCGGGAGTATAAGATGTGCCTCCTGGGTCTCCTTCTTATCTCGCCCTCTTACAAGCCCTTGCCTTGGTCATGAGCCCAAGGTTAAGGTTATGACAATGTGATTGTTGGACGAAATATAACTGTAAGTCAAATATTTAGAATAGCTAGAATTTTAGCAAAAAATAATGAGGTTTAATACATCGCTTCAACAAACCCTAACAAACTTGAAGGTGCTTTGGGCCCATGATTAGAATTAGGTGCCCCCCTTAACACCCCACTGAAAATTACCACCCCCATAAATTTGGGAACAGTCTTTGTCAACATGAATGACTACAAAAGCCACACTTGGTGTTGAATTTCACCCCATTGAAAGTCTAGCCTTTCATTAGCACTTCATGTTTCAACATTCGAACATTAACCCTTGTCATTAGTGTAGCCATTGAAAACATTTTAATTGAATTAAAAACCCCAACATGGTTTCCATCAACATGGATTCTTGAAACATTTGGTATATACTCATTTAGGGCCATTAATCTTGAAAATTTGGCTCCATAAAAATATATTAGGTTGACATTTGAACCAAAGATTGGCCATTTTTCTAATCTTTTACCTTCCTTCATTCGAATGCATTAGATTTCACTTGGGATGTCATGTGTGCAACTAAAACCTCCAACCATGTAAACCTAATTTCCATGATGTTCAATTGGCCTTGAATCGAAACTTGGTGGTCAATCTTTTGTTAACCATATAACCTTACCCTTTTTCACCCTCTTCAAAACCCTAACCCTTGCCAACATTAGTGTTATATGATTGGCCATGTCGTAACTTTGAGTGAAATGTGAAATAATGATTATTATCATGCCCATATGCATTGTAATGGGAACATGGTTGGTTGGGGTTAGGGTTAAAGGTTGGGGCTTTTGATGAATCAATGTAATCCTTCTTATGAAGCCAACTACACCTTTAACATTTGCTTTTACTGCCTTGTTTTGTAGAATATGATGTGAAACCATTCAATTCCTTTTTGACTCCTTTATATTTTTGGGTGGTCACATAGTTGTTGAATTGATGGTGTTATTAAATTCCTTGGGTTTTCATTGTTAAACCCAAGGGTGACCACTTGTTTCTCCACCATGTTCATTTCGATTCATTTTGATAATTAAAACACACCCACCAATGGTGATTGTGTGGAATTAAATAATATGGCATCCCACACTTGTCACTTAAGCTCCTTGTTTAAGATCCCATACCAAAATTGGACTACCTAGGCTTTTATAACATCTTGCGTCATTGTAATAAACCTAATCATCTAAGAATAGGCCTTTTGTAAACTTTCATGTGGTTTATGTTGGAACTCTTATAAACGACATATTTTTTTGATGAAGCCTTTTGGTAATTCCTTCATAACTTTTTTTTAAAAATCCACAATCAATTTAAATGTCAACAATGGATTCCGGGTACTAGTGGAAGGATGAGTACCAAAACATTTTTAATGGCGACCTTTGCTTCTAATAATTACATTTCCATTGACACTCCCACCCCCACTAGTTAAGTTGTTATTATAAGTTGTTGTAATCACACATGAAGTGTAAGTAGGTTTTGTGACCATAAGTACTTTGGTAATAAACACATAGTTGGGCAACAATGTAGTTGCCACTTTTTAATATGAAATTCATGGGCATGCTTAAACTCACAATAATCATCCTTCAAATGTTGAAACAAACATTTCCATGCCATGAAAGGTGTGAACAAATGGGGGTTATGCATTTGTTGCATATCATGTTAATTGTCAAATTCATGAATGAAATCATTTAATTCAATGGTGTTAATCACTTCAAATATTGATAAGGTTTTTTGGTGGCTCCATCATTACATGTATTTCATATCCCACAACAATGGTGTGATGACAAATTTTGAAGGTGAACTTATTTTTGAATTTGAAGAATCCTCCCCCTCCCTGCCCCCCAAATACAATGATGAATGTGGTGTGGGTGGTTTGAATTGCACCCCATGTTTGGTAAAACCATTAGTGATAGTAACCTTGTGCCTTGTCTTTAGATTTTATGCCCCTTCTATGGTTAATTTTAACCTTAAATTGGGTATCCAAATTAGAACCTTTGATAATTAGGGTTTGTTGAACATGTTATGACTTATACCAAACTTAAAGGGATGTTGAACATGTTGTGATTTAACCTACCCCTTAAATCATAATTTATGTAACATAAACTTAGGGATGTTGACAAATAAGAAATATAGTCAAGTGCAAACATAAATCTTTATTAAAAGGAAGTTAAAACATGATCTCACAACATGGAACATAACATCAAAAACTCCCCAAGGTTTTTGTCACATGAAATACACAAACTTGTGCAATGAAGAAAAGAGAGCCAAACCATCAACACCAAAGTATTTAACTAAAAGACCAAACCACAAATAACCAAACTTATATAAGGAAAGAAAGTAATTCAACCTTGTGAAAGTAACCTAGTTACTTTCCTATTCTAGTAACTAATGAAACCTAATTAGTTGAGTTTGAATTTTCAACGCTCCCCCTCAAGCTCAAATTCACTTCTAGTACACCAATTTTTTTTTAAAATCTCCTTAGTTTGTCTATACCTAAAGCCTTTGTGAAAATTTCAGCACCTTGATCTTCAGTACTGACATGAATAAGGTTAATTTCTTTTCCTATAACTTTTTTCTAATAAAGTGGTAGTGCACCTCAATGTGTTTGTCCTAGCATGATAAACCGGGTTGTTAACAAGTAGTATGTTTTGATGTTATCACAATAAATGACAATAAAAACATCCACTGATTGTCCCAAATCTGAAAATAGTTTATGTAGCCAAATTACTTCACATGCAACAATTATTACGCCTTTGTATTCAACCTTCGTGTTTGACAGTGCAATTGTTGGTTATTTTTTATTATTCCAACTAATAACACTAATTCTAAAAGAAAACATGAAACCGCTAGTTACTATTATATTTCAAACATTACTAGCCCAATTAACATCCATGTATCCATGTATCCATGTATTTGTAACTGGCTCTTGGCTTCATAAAAAATTTCACACTACAAAGTATGTTTTATGTACCTTAATATGCACCTCATTGCATCCAATTGTGGCTTTCGTGGTGTTTGCATGAATTGATTCACCACTCTAACTACATAATTCAAATCTGGCCTTGTGATGGTCATGTAAATCAAATTCCCCACTTTGTGTCTGTACATAATGGTATCCTCCATAAGGTCTCCTTCATTTGCATTTAATTTCACATTTTGTTCCAATGGAATTGAAATGGGTTTACAACCCATCATCCCATATTCAAACAATTTGTTCAATGCATATTGCCTTTATAATAACCATATCCTTTCAGGGGACTAAATTACCTCAATGCCAAGGAAGTAACACAACTCTCCCAAATCCTTCATCTCAAACTTTTCTTTCAAAAACTTCTTCAAATCAAAGATGTCTGCATCACTATCTCCTATGATAATCAAGTCATCAACATAAATGATTATGACTACAATCCCACAATTTGTCTTTTTTCACATATAGTGAAAAATTTGCATTAGATGTTTGAAATCCACTTTTGACAAAATATCGACCTATCTTATCTGACCAAGCTCTAGGTGTTTATTTCGAGCCATACAAAGCTTTCTTCAACCTACAAACAAAATTAGGATGTCTTTGGTCCACATAACTTGGTGGTTATTCCATGTACATTTCTTCTTATAAATATTTGTGAAGAAAAACATTCTTTACATCCATTTGATGTAAAAACCATCCTTTTGTTATTGCCATAGCAATGATTGCTCTTACAATTGTCATTTTTACAACTAAACTATAGGTTTCCTTTTAGTTTATGCCATAAGTTTGGGCATAACCTTTGGTAATCAATCTTGCTTAATGTTCACATATCCATCTGCATTCTACTTGACTTTGTACACCCATTTGCACCAAGTTGCTTTCTTGTCCTTTGGTAAAGCTACCAATTCCCAAGTAACATTACCATCCAACATTGCCATTTTTTCATCCATGGCATTGTCCCACTTAGGGTTTTTAACTACCTGTTCAAAACAAGTGGGTTCAACCTCCTATATAACTCTCACCATGTATGCGCAATGATGAACTACAAAGCCATCATATGTGAGTTTTTGTACAAGATACCTTGATTCGTGTGGATCTTTGTACGCCACTGTTGTTGTTAGGTGTTTTCAAAGCTTTCTTGGTCATCCGAACTTCGAGAATAGTAATTGAAGGGACTTTTGATTCTTCACCCACACTCTTTTCTTCACTTGACTCACCATTTACATGAGAATTTATAAATGATGTTTGAAAACTACCATGTATAATGTTTTAAAATCTTAATCTTCCTTTCCATGTAATGTTATTGGACCCACTAATTGAAGGCTCTTGTGGTCTACTAATTAATTGTGATTCTTGTTCCACATTTGATGAAACATCACCATTTTTAGCCTTTCCATCTTCTGCTATCTTCAATGGTGAGTACCAACTAACCATCTCATTAAACACAACATCTTTATTCATTTGCAACTTTCGAGTGAAAGGGTTGAAGCATATATATCCTTTTTGTTCTCACGAATATCCAATGAAGATACATTTTTTAGCTTTTGGGTCTAGTTGTGATTTCTTCTCATTAAGAACATGCATGTATGCAATGTAACCAACCACTTTGAGGTGTGAGACATTTGGTTTCTTGCCTATGAATTTTTCTTTGGGTGTCATGCCATGAACTCATGCTGTGGATGTTCAATTCATGATATAAACTATAATTGTTATTGCTTCAACCCAAAAATAATTTGACAAATTCTTCTCATTCAACATGGCACGTGTTATTTCTGCAATGTGCTTATTTTTCCTTTCATCAACTCCATTATGTTGTGTGGAATAACTACATGAATATTTCTTTTGAATTCCATGTTCCTTCAAGTATTCATTAAATTCATTTGAAAAATATTCTCCCCTTTCATCGAACCTTAAGCATTTAATGCTCACACCCTTCTCCTTCTCCACCATTGCTTTGAAATTCAAAAAAATGTTGAAACACTTCACCTTTGTGTTTCATGAAGTAGACCCACACCTTCCTTGTGTGGTCATCGATGAAACTCATGTAGTACTTGCATCTTCTAATGGATTTTGTTTTCGTGGTCCACACATCTGAGTGGATCATTTCCAAAGGTTACATGAATTGTTTGAACTGGGAATGGATGTTTAGCTTACTTCCCCAATTGGCATGCTTCATAGACTTTTGATATCACCTTTTCTGTTCCAAATTTGGAAAGACCTCCAACAAGATTTTGTTTCTCCATCAACTTAAGATGTTAGAGATTAACATGGCCAACCCGCTTGTGCCAAATTCTAATGTCTCCAACTCCTTTTCCATGTGTGAATAACATGGAATTCACCTCATGTGTGTTCACATCCAAGGTGAACATTTGTCCATTCCTTTTCCTTTTTGTAATCAATTTGTTTTCCTTTTTCCTTTTTTCCACAAAACATCCATTAGGGTTGAATGTCACATGTAAACCTTGTTTCATCATCTGGTCTACCAAGATTAATTTTTTTGTTATGGTTGGAACATAAAGTACATTTTTCAAGTATTTTGTTTGCCCATTTTGTATGGACAATGGCACCTTACCAATTTGTGTGATGGGATGTGTAGTGTCATCACCAGTTTCCACAAACCCTAGTGTTTTCAAATCCCTTGTCTTTCTAAACCATTCTCCATGACTAGTCATGTGGTTTGAAACTCCAAAATCCACATACTAGACATTGTTATCTGATACACCTCTTATCATTGAATTTGCCATATGTTGCATCACAAATAATTGTTCATCACCTTGATTGCTAGTTGATGCATAATTCCCAAATTATAACTTTCCATTTTGTGCATCATGCTCCTTTTGATAATAGTTCTTTGCCATGTGCCCATGTTTCGCATAGTAATAGTGGTTTGAGTCGTTATTTGGTAGTTGATCTCAATGATTTCCACCACGACCTCCACGACTTCCTCTTCTTTTGAAATTTCCTCGTCCACCTCCATGAGGTTGACCTTCATGTTGATGATGTTCACCATGCAAGTTTCCATGTTAACTTCGAAATGAAATTTTACCACCTCTATTTTTAGCTCTACTAATATTTGAGTAAAAAAACATTTTCTTGTGATCCTCCATAGGATGAAATACCAACGATTCTCATCTCTTCATTTATAAGTAGGGTTTTCAAGTCTTGGAAATCGAGAAATGTTTCTCGAACTATAATTGAAGTACGAAATTGACTATAGTTTTTTCCAAATCCATTCAAGGTCATGGGCACTAGATCTTCATCATCTATAGGGGCTCTTATAGATGCAAGAACATTTGCAAGGTTTTTCACCTTTATAAAATAGTCATTAACATTACTAGAAATTTTGGGTTTTGCAATTGTCGCATGCAACTAAAATTCAATTGCATGCAACACATGCAACTGCAAATTTATGTAGTTGCATAAGACAAGTTGCATGGGACATGCAATTGCATGCGACAATATGTATGCAACATGTATATACGGTGTTAATATACATGTTCATACATACATACCAATCCAATGTAGTTGCACCTTATGTGCAACTTTCCTTGCAACTACATACAATTAATGAAAATATGACACATGTTTAAAAATTAGACAACTAGCTTGTGGACATGTGTCATTATTTAATTTATTTGTGTTTTCAAAATAAAAAATTCATTAGATTAATCTTAATCATTAAAGTTTTTGCCATGAGGATGATGACACGTGGCACACCATGGAACGTTCATTGACCATTCGACACGTGTTCAATATTTAACACCAATTATATGGTGACATGTGGTTATCAAGGTCCACCTATTTTTAAAATTTTAAATATTGATTAATGAAATCTAAATCATTTAATTTATGGTTAATAAAATGTTGACACGTGGTGCTTAGGTAGGTAGATAATAATTAAACCCTATTAAGTAAGTAGGTTTATTTAGGTATGTAAGTAGATTAAAAAATAGCTAGGTTTAGGTTATATAAGTAGTTTTTAGAATAATCCGATTTTATTTTCAAGTTTGACCATTTCATAAAGGTCAAGTTTTTTTCATTCACTCATGCCCAATGGCACTTGGTATTTGGTTTCAACATGACCATTGCTCCTAGCTATATACTAAGCCAAATAGAATTGGAAACCAAAGGATATGGGTTAAAACATTCCATTGCAAACCTCATGAATCAACCTAGTTGCACATTAGATGCAACTACTGTATTAAAGTATAACAGCCAAGGGAGGGTTTTGTTGCTTTTGGTGTCCAAAAAAAACTTGAAGCCCTCCTCTTGGCACATCTAACACACCAAAAATCATTGAAAACATATTAGAAATGAGAAAGTTATGGCCCCCCAAAGTAAAGGGGGTTAGAAAACTCAAATTGTTTTTTATTAAAGTCGGTTCTTAAACACCTAGAAAGTTCATTTTATGTTGTTTTTTTGCTATTAGAATTCCACTGTGATTTGTAGGAATTCAGATGGCGCTCCTACAACACTTTAAATCGTTTAAAATGAACAAGAAATAAGAAAGTTATGAGCTTTGAAAGTAGGAGGGGTCCTAAGAAAAA
>Ga0116227_10009875_pt1 | contig 17041 bp, 17 predicted proteins | sample S1TSphgellanicum_FD_89693 | JGI IMG/M metagenome (GOLD analysis project Ga0116227, IMG submission 89693) | Host-associated microbial communities from peat moss isolated from Minnesota, USA - S1T2_Fb - Sphagnum magellanicum MG | ecosystem: Host-associated > Plants > Peat moss > Unclassified...
TGGGGAACCATGTGATTTTGTTTCCTTGTGATTTTGTTTCCTTTTGATTATTTGGGGAACCATGTGGTGGATAGGTTTTAGGAAGTTTCTTAATTAGTTTCCTTTTGGTTAATATATAAGGAAGTGTTTGTGACCTTGAGAAACACCTTCATTTGTACAAAGTTATGGTATGAATACAAAGTTTGTGAAAATCGAAGTTCTGATTTTGGAAAGGTTTTTAGTTTTGAATAATTTTGATGTTGTTTATGTGTAGTTCATGGTAGGAGAATGGTGAGGCTTGCACAGCCAATAGAAGGGAGGGAGAATAGTTTTACAACCAAAAACATAAATTTGATAGCTATGTAATAATCATACATAGTTTTGATCTTAAACCCGCTTGTGTTGTACACTCTCTTCAAGCCCTTACTTCATAATAATTTGTGCATTTTTTAACCCCATCGATACTGTATTCCTTAGGTGACTTTCACAAACTTTTGTTGAATAATTATTTTATTTTTCAATGTTCACTTCAACAAGCAAAATAAAAATTTTAAATATTTGAAAATGATGTGAATGAATTTAATTTATTTTGAATATGGACGAATGTACATTATACATCAATAGATATCATTATTTTCACGTGCTATAGACCTAACTATTTTAAACTTTAGATATCTAAGTACCTTGGTTCTTGTTCTTGATTTAAAGATCAAAGTTGTTATGGGACCAATTCAAAGTTGGCTCACAATGGTAGAGATGCATACGAGGATGTTTCAAGGCAACCTATCTAAGTGTAAGCACACATTGTCTTTGCTTGACCCATTGTTAATCTATTGAATCTTGCTACAGATTGTAAGAAGAAAAAAATCACTTCACCAAAGCATGACATCCACAACTAGATCCATACAACTACACATGGCATTAATAACTAGAAATGATATAAACAACGGGTTTTATTCAACTAGACATTCATGACTAAATCAATACAACTACATATAGCATAAATAATTAAAAATGATATAGACAAAAGTTTCAATTCAACTAGAAATAACACAAGTGACTAACCTAGTTGAAAAAGACTAATCATGGATGCCACATTTTGACGCAGTGAATTCTTTTTCAAATGGGTAACAACAAAATTTGTCCAAAATAAGCTCCACCCAAAAACTCATTCCCTTCTACCACAATAACCAAAGCTCCATCCAAAAACTTAAATTCCTTGTCCATAACAATCTCTTGGAGACAAACTTCTAGAGTCTCAAGTGTAGTTCACTCGGAGGTTGCAGCTTCTTTACTACATAAACTTGTGGCATATAATACTCTCAGGTTGCAGTTTCTCTACGACATAGACTTGAGATGAGCAAAGTTTTGAACGCCAAATGAAAAAAATTCAAATTTTTTGACATGCCTGGATCAGGGTTTTGATCAATTTCAACAATATTATCATGTATTTTCTCAACATTTTCAATATTTTCAAAATAATGTAATTAATGTCAAAACTGCACAGGGAGTACAGTATACAGAAAAGGGTTATAATATTATTGTATTAATATACACGTGATGTTGAATAGGCTTGTATGTAGGTGTGAACAAAAAATGTTATGGCCAATGAAATTGCTGAATTTCCTTTGTTAGTCATCTTCAATGAACTAATAATTAAATGTATGATAGGATTTGCCAGGTTTGTGAGAGTTTCACAGGACCAAATGCAAATAATAGAAAAAGACCATTATTTTCATTGTTCAGCAGAATAGGGTTCTATGTCACATTGAAGATTTTCTTTTCAGGCCAATGGTAATGCTGGATTTTATGATAGATTTTTTAGTTATCTTGAGCGTGAGAACAGTTCAATCTGTAATATTTATTTACAGACAGGATTCTTACACATTACTTGTGCATTTTTTTATTTTATTTTTTTCCCTCTGTGATAACCTATTTGTGGGTATCAACGGGAAAAAATTAAGGTATTCCACAAATGCTCTAGTGAGTATTTCATGTAGAGTACAGCCCTAGTGTGAGGGCATTCTCAAAATAAGGGGCCTTGGATGAGGTGATAGCCAAGTTGCCCCACATTTTGGGAATGTCTGCCACCCTAGGGCTTTACCTATCGTAAAGCACAAGGCAAAATTTATCATGAACCAAACCTACCTCGATCACAAGGCATAGGAGGGAGGGATATAAGTTATGCCTACTCCTGAAGGGTGGGAGGGAAGTTATGCCTACTACTTATAGGTGTAAGAACCTTCCCACTATTGAGGAGTAGGCATAATATCCTTCCTATTTTTGAGGAGGGAAATTGCTGGATATAAGGTGCCCTCCAAATACATTACAAGTGCTTTAGGATTTTCAAATACACTATCTTGAATGTAGCACTATTATTGTGAAGAATAATACCTGTAGGTACGATACAAAATTTGGGCCAAGTGTTATGTGACAAAAATAAAAATTATACCAAATTTCCTATATGATGGTAGAGGTTAGTCATTCATGCTTAGACAATCTCTTTTTTGTGTGGGAAAATGTAACCCATAATTTCCATAGTCTCTAAATTACACTATGTAAAGTGATTTCCAGACAAGATATAGAGAAATTCCAACTGACCTATGTGTTCATACTATCTTTCACCTTATTCTTAATGAAGGGTAAAGCCAAGGTGTAATGGAATTCCCCGAAATGCAGGGCTGGGCTGGACTGAACTAGCGACTCGTTCTAGGAACCTGTGTTTTGAAAATACTCACAAAGCTTTAAGCCTATCCTTAAGTAAAGAACTTTGATCTGTTTTTGGAAGGGTCTTAACGTCTTCACTGGGTGTTATTTATGCTACATCCATGTTTTTTTCTCATTTTTCTAACATCATGACTGGAATGCGCATATTAAGAAAAATCTCACATTTAATGGCAACAAGTTCAAAAACTTGTCTAAACATTAAAAAAATCAAACAAATACTACTACCAAACCAAAATCAGAGTAGAAGAAATGTGACTACAACTTTAAAACCCCAAAATCAAGTTACAGTTATAATTTTGTCAGGACACCTGAAGAAATTAGGTACATGCCGACAAATAGGTTTTCATCATAATTTCACATGTCGACATAGTCAGAAATACCCTTTCCAAAGTAAATTGGATCCTTCACACAGAAATCTCACATCCACCCCAACATTCATATGGATGATATTTGTGCAAAGTTTACTCACTCATCCACCCAGACAGCTGATAGAAATCCATGTCTACATCATAAATTAATTTTTTTTTTAAAAGTAAATGATAACATCAAATTTTTATCACGGATGGATGATTTACATCCAAACACCATGGAGGCTGCTGCTGTTATGAGCTGACCTTTAAAGATGCATATCATGTATAATAACATCCAAAAATGACTATCATCCATATGGATTACAAAAGAAAATCCTAGAACATCTCAAAATCTGTTCAGATAAAAAAGAGGCGCCAAGCAAAAGCAGTGGCTTCTTTCTTTTTCACACTTTCAAAGTTCATTCCTAGAGGAAAACTTTTAACTAAACCCCTCTTTTTTCATCCCTTGTGCTTCTGCTTCACCAAAATAGAAAAAGGTTGATTCCTTGAAAAAGCTTCCTTCATCCATCCACAGAGATGAAGTTGTTCGAAGAATCAGCCAAAGAATTACATTCTGCCTGGAGAACCGCCATATGCTGGAGAAATTATGATGACATTTTCCGCGTAATAATTCGACGAATATCGACACAGTGATGTAGTGTTTTGGAATGTCCCCGGTTGCTTATTTTGCTCTCGATCTTGAAGAACGCCGTGTTTTCTTCAAATTTTCTTTTGCGTTCTGAGATGTCTCTACGTCTCGCTTCGCACTCCAGTTGTCAATTATGGCTTCGTTTTCTCAAAACAGATTTGTTTGCTTTGCTTGTGCTTCCGCCGCGATTTTGCAGTAAAAAAATTTGTAAATGAAATAATACGTCTGGTGTGTTTTCTTCAAGTTTTTCATTGCGGTGTTTTTTCTGTATGTTTCGTCTGGTTTCGCAGCAATTTGTGGTGTATGTTGTGTATTTTGCAAGGTTTTTTGCCTTGTGTGTATCTTGGTCTCCTTAACACGTAGCATTGGCGTATGTGAGCGGTTTCTTGTTTGTTTTGTGTATCGCATCGCCTTGCGAAGAGAGGGTGAAAGAAGAAGAAGAAGAGGAGGAGGAGGAGCATGGCCGCATTAGCTCTCCCTTTTCCGGGTTTCCTGGTGCTCCTCCTTTTCGGTCTTTTCAGTTTGATGCTTTCGTGTTGCATCCCGATCTCGCATGCGCTTTCGATGCGTCGGCCTCTTCGTGTGCCTCGGTTTCCGTACAGCGCAAAGCAACGCGGCGGAGTTGGCGGGGGCGATGGTGGCGCAGAGGGTATATATTTGGGAGTAGGAGGGATCAAATACGACATCCAGTACTACACGCAGACGCTGGATCATTTCGATTTCAGAAACGAATCCACTTTCCAGCAGCGGTACCTGATCGACGCCCGTCACTGGAATGGAGCCGACAAGCGAGGTCCGATCTTCCTCTACTGCGGGAATGAGGGCGATATTGAGTGGTTTGCTGCCAATAGTGGCTTTCTCTGGGATATTGCCCCAGTTTTCGGAGCTCTTATTCTCTTTCCAGAAGTGAGTTTCGATCCCTCCTTTTCTTCTTCTTCCTCATCGTCGTCTTCTGTTTCTTGCTCTAGATTGCGGTGTTCTTGCCTTGCAATTTTTGCACTCTGCTGCTAGCGCCTTATAGAGGAGTCCTTAACCCTACAGCTATTGGGCCAGTGATGTTCCCTCTTTCGTATAGCATAAGAAACAGGACACACAAAACAATACAGAGTGTGTTGTCTTCTGGAAACAGCACCGGTACTATGGAGAATCGATGCCATACGGCAGCGGCAAAGCGGCATACAAGGATGCGAACTCCTTGGCTTCCCTAACCTCAGAGCAAGCACTGGCGGACTTTGCAACCTTGGTGATTGATCTGAAAAAAAATCTTTCAGCTGAAGCTTCCCCAGTAGTACTATTTGGTGGATCCTATGGTGGAAGTAAGCCCTTGTCATTGCACCTTCTGAGACTCACTTATTTTCCATGTTTCAGATGAGTGTGGCATGCCTGATATGCATATCACTGCAAAACTTGAGATATTTGACCTTTGAGGTACTGATGTTCTGGAGTTCTTCCGATTTTTGTGTGGCGTTGGATGTGAAATGGGGTTGGAGATGTATACAGTGCTGGCTGCTTGGTTCCGGATAAAGTATCCACACATTGCAATAGGGGCTGTGGCCGCTTCAGCACCTATCTTGCAATTTGAGGACATTGTTCCCACAGATACATTTTACAGGATTGTTAGCTCAGATTTTAAGGTTTGTAGGATTTTACCACTACTAATTTCAAAGTTAGTCTTTCTTGCACAAGTGCACATAATGGTGTAAAGACAGTGTGTATGTTTGAAGGAATGTCTTGGCTACATTGAACCTGACAATTTATAGTGGCAGAGTTCATGACTGCTGTTGTGATTTCAAATATACTTGGTGGGATGCAGCGTGAGAGCACAAGTTGTTTCAACTACATCCGGGAATCATGGGATGCTATTGACAACATTGCTGCACAGAATGGTGGTCTCCACAACCTGAGTATAAAGTTCCACATGTGTCGGTATGGTACAAACTGCTACTTCTTTGTATGTTGATTTAGATTGTGTTCAAGCAGCAGTCTGTTGCCAAGAAAAACTTACAGCCAGTTTGTTGGGGTGGCTGCCAGAGATTTGCAAGGTGCTTGGGAGCTAGAGGACTGGTTATCTTCAGCCTACTCCTACCTTGCAATGGTTGACTACCCATTCGCATCTGGCTTCTTGATGCCACTTCCTGCATATCCTATTCGAGAGGTACAATTTTGACTGCAGAGTGTGAGGGTGCTGGTTCAAAAGGTTGTAAGTAGCAACAGGGCAGTTAGGGTTTTCACCTTATTGTCTGAATGATTGAACTGCAGTTCCTTCAAGTAAACATTTTCCTGAAAAGTATTTGGTGGGATTGTTTGCAGGTGTGCCAGGCAATTGATGGCTTGCCTGATGGCTCACATGTTCTGTCTCGTATATTTGCAGGTGCAAGTGTCTATTATAACTACACTGGAAATGTTGACTGTTTCCAGCCAGATGACTCAGGAAATATTGATCTAGGGACAAGTGGGTGGAATTGGCAGGTTATGCCACAAAACTTCCCATTTTGAGTCATGACAGTATGACTAGTAAGATGCTGTTGGAAAAATTTATTGAATTAAGGGAGAGTACACTACTCTGACAGGGTTGTGGGTTGCCTGACAGGCATGCACAGAGATGGTGATGCCAATGAGCAGTGACCCTGACAACAGCATGTTTCAGCCATTCTCCTGGGATCTGAAGTCTTATGAGCAGTTCTGTATGGAAAACTATGGAGTGAAGCCACGACCATATTGGATAACCTCGGAATATGGTGGCAAAGTAGGTTTAACTCACAGGGCTTCTGCAATGTCAAATATCTGCATGTGGGTTTTGAATTTGCAATGGTTTTCAAAAAATGTGCTTCAGTCTCCTGCAGTTACCTCTTATGTGGGCTGATAATACAGTTGGATACATGAATCTGATATTTGCAGAATATTAAGGCTGTTCTCAAGAATTCTGCAAGCAACATTGTATTTTCTAATGGCTTGCTGGATCCATGGAGTGGTGGAGGGTAAGTTATTCCAGGAAGAAAACCAGACTCCCAGTTTTCATGCACAGGTTTTGAGTATCTTATCATGGATTGTTTGACTCTTTCCAATTTGTATTTTCTGTGGGGTCTGATGGTGGGTGATGTCTGGCTGCATTGTAGCAGTCTAATAGACTTGTATGGGAAAATGTGCAGTGTCCTTGAAGACATCTCTAGCAGCATTGTTGCCCTGGTTGTTCCAGAAGGTACATTATGGAATGCTTTATCATGCTTCTTGCATATATTGTCACTGCTTGAACAGCTGGGTGCATTTCTGTCAAAGACCAATTTCTTAATTGCACTTTAAGTTCAGTTGCACTTAATTTGACCTGACATAATAATATGCTTTGGCTTTTGTCAGGAGCACATCATTTAGACCTTCGAGCAGCAACAGAGTCTGACCCAAATTGGTTAGTTCAACAGCGAGCCACAGAGATGAGATACATATCCAAGTGGCTTGCAGAAGTTTACAGAGATAAGAAACAAACAACAAAGGTGAGCAAGGTGTCCAACTCATGGGGCTTCCTCATTGTGATGACAGTTGCAATATTAGCACTGATTGTAATCATTAAAGTTGACAAGTATTTAGTTTTTGGACAAGTACCTAGGTTATATGCACCCCTTCAGTCTGCACAGTAGATATTGCACGATAGGTAACTTATCAATGACACAGGTCACTCATACTGACACAAAATATGTATTGATGTTTATTCTAGCAATTTGTGTCTTACATTGGTCTAGAAGTTCTTGTATAGATATTGGATCACAACTTCTTAGTTGCCATTGTTTTGTGCTAAGTCGTTTGCACAATATGGTAACCACTTCTACAGAAGATGTTCAATTTTTTGCCCCCAACTTCCAATTTTTTGCACTTATAATGCCAAGGGACTGACTCTGAAGTCTTTAATCTCTTCAGTTTTTATTTCCATTTTGCAACTCTTCAATTTCACTGTATTAGGATCAGTGAGTTACCTTGGGCAAGTTTTCACCACTAGGCAACCAAAAAAAAAACCAGTCCAACTCAAACAAACATTTTTTGTGAAATTATTTGTGCCAAAGTCACCAGATTTTGAGGGAAAGAATTCTGAAATCACTATATTTTGGACAACATGTTCCAGCAGGTTGCCAAAATGTAGCAGGATCATTAATTATTTTGAACTTTCCTCTCTGGACTGTAGCCAAACTTGGTTAATTGATCTTTGGGGTAATTTATATTACAAAATTGAAACAAAGAATGCTGATTAGGAAATCTTTTGAAAGATGTTCAGCACTTCTTTTTTCTGGTGAAGTTTTTCAATATTACATTTACAAACACAAATCTTTTAATAGCAAACAAGTTGTAATTGACATTAATTGCATGGCATACAACATATTTCATGCCCTATTATATGAGTTCGTTTATTGTCATGTAGGATTGGTGCTTACCCATGCAACTATTGTGCAATTGTTTTTGTGTGCTTCATTTTTTCAAAATGTGAATGAATCATCAATGAACATGTGGTAACAATTTGAAACTACCTAACTATCTATTTAACTAACCTAAGTAGGTAGCTTATTCTAGCATGAATTGTAGGTAGGATGGTAGCCTAACCTAACTCAATTAAGTAGTTCAGCTAACTTAAACCACGTAAATTAGGCTTAAATTAGTGCAACCTAGGTTGGATAAAAACATTTAAAGGTAAACCAAAAGTGGTAATGGATAGTCCCTTTTGAATGTCACTATCCTTCATATCTTAATTGTATTTTAAGCCTCATGAATTGATTTAACTTCTAAATTGGTTCAAATAATGTTAAGAGTTAACATTTTTTCCATCTCTAAAGTTGGGACACCATTTTAAACTTTTTTTTAAACACTTTTATTGAAATTTTTTTTTGAAAAACATGAAACATGAATCTTAATAAAGAAATCCATAGATTTCATTCAAACACAAAATTGAAACCTTGTATTTGCCCAAAACATAGGTTGAAACACAAAAAATATCACAAAAAATACATTAATGTACAACAGGGCATGCAACTCATTTTTAAACCAATTTACTAAATTTGGTGTTGAAAGGTGATAATTTGGTATCAAAAGGAGTTTATGTTGAATTTTTATTTTTTTTTAATGTTAAGTTGTTTGTTGCTAGTTATCCAAGTATATTATACCTTCAATGTTGTTGAATGTTGCATCTTTTTTATGTTTTGTTTCTGCATAAGCCTTCAAATCTTATGAATTTCATCCAGGTATCAAGATTATTTTTTTTCAAATTTCATCCACTTTACAAATAACATTCATTTGGGGATGAACTAAGAATAAAAAGTGAAATTAAGGTTGAAAGATAAGGTGGTTTTATTGATTTTACACACGCATGCACACACACACACATATATATTTAATTTTTTTAATTTAAAAACTATAAAATTGAATGTGATTTAATATTTCCACCATTAGGATTTTTTTAACTTGATATTTTGACTAGTTTAGTAACCTTCAAAGTGTTACATCCCAAAGTTTCAAAAACATTGTATAAACACATTATGAGATTAAGAAAATCATATTCAATCTTAGAAGGATTAGCATTGTCCATATATAATCCATTTAGGACCTTTCATTATTTTGTGTGATTGTTGAAACATTTCATATGTTAACTTCACATAAATGAATCTTTTTTTGTGATATCAAATATTAATTTAAATTCTTATTCAATAATGACTAAAAACCTATCACAATGACAATCCATTTCATTAAATGTAATTTGCAATTTCATGGTTAACCTAACCTTCTTGGATTGAATAGCCTGAACTAAATGACCTAATTTAGGTTACAAGTATAAGGACTTGAACCCATTAACTTCACATTAAGAAGCCAAGTTTTTCATCAATAGATCACTCTTTCATAAGGTGTGATTTTCTGGTTAACATATTGTTATGAACATGTTTTTTTTTTTAACATTATTTAAATAGGTAGATTGGATAGTAAGAAATAGGTAGGTAAGTAGCTTAACTTAACTTCACTACTTACCTAGGAAATGGTAGGTAAATAACATTTCCTAACTTAACTACCTACTTAGGTAAGTATCGTAACATACCCTAGATCTTGTATACACCATGAATTGCATATTAAATGAGCATGTACAACAATGAAATGGTCAAATATGTGAATAAAGGGAATTTTGACAATCTATTTAGATGAAAAGCCATGGAAAATCATCTATATATCATTGATTCTATGCACCATTAGTTGCCAATTATATGCATACATGACCATATGTGTCAAAAATTATGTAATGGTAATTCTTCAATTACATGATTAAACAATTAATTATATGTTGTTGTAGATTAATTGGTTGCATACAACATGTTTTTTCTAATCTAAATAAGTTATTAATAACCTCATTGATAAGCTTGTTGATAATTGTTTATTTTCTTAGTAATTAGTTAACATTGATTAAAACTTCATGTTTGCATATTTCCTAATTAAATTTTCAATTTCAAATTGTTTAACCATGGTGATATTGTTTATCATGAACTTTGTTTACATACAACAATTGTTTATATTTTGGAAAAAAAATTAACGAAACTACAATCCCTTTCCTACCTAATATAATCATGTTTTTGTAACAAGTTTTATGCTTCCATTTTTATTTTCTATTTTTGCAATTTTATTTGTATGATTTTATTTTAAATTATTTTGAAATTTTTGTTGCATTGTTTATTTCTTCACGACACCATTGACTTGTTTGACACCACCATATTTAACTTTGATGAAAACTATGACAACCTTCATTATAGTAAGAATTGAAAGTTTCATTTTTTGAAGCATTTTGCTTTGAAAATAATTATTCATTGACTATTTATTTTGTTGTTTTGTTATATGAAAACCCACACAAATAAGGGGTTTTTGTCATGTTGAACAAATATGAACATTTATTTTATATATGAACAAGTGTTAATGATCAAGGTATATGATATGACAACTTTTGAATGTTTACAAAACATGAGATATTCAAATATTTCAATTGTTTTGTCAAGTTAACAAAACCTATAATCCAACAATAAATGTCATGTCATATTCAAAAGAACACATGGAAGATGGTAGCAATGAACCAAAACATGGAATCAACCATTGAGGTCAAGCAACAAGTCTCACTAAAAAAAATTATATAATTATTTTATACCCAAGAAACAAGTTCATCACTAATTTCAAGTAATTGGAACCTTCCAACTATACTAATAATGGAAAATGGAATATACAAAATGAAAAATAAACCCACAAGAAATTTAACTATATATAGCAATCAACACAACAAGTGAAATGAAAAGAACAAAAAAAAGAAAAAAAAAAGATAATGTGAAACAAATTGAGAGAAAGAAGCGACGATAGAAGGTTGGAGATGGGGGGGAAGGGGTGGAATCACCATGCCAACGTTCATTGTCCTATCATGTGTGAATGATGATGCTAGTGAAAGTAGCGTATATAATGTTTAGTATTAGGGTGAGGTTAATGTTAATATGATAATTACCACCTAGGAAACAAATGTTAATAAACTTGGTGTTGAGGGGCCATAATGAACTAACACCCACATGCACACTATCCATTGGATGCACATTATTATTCAGTTTTGAATGAACCCCAACCAAATAATATTTGGTTTCACCTTGGTAACCAATTTTGTAGGACATGGGTCTCATATATAGGTAAATAGGTAATAAAATAAGTAATTATTAAGTAAGTAGATGGTTTATAATTTAGACATAGATAAGAATTATTTTTATTGCCTACTAACCATTGAACTTTCATATTTGCTTAATCCAAGTATGGGCCCAAAATACAAATATCAATTTGGTTTAACCTTCAATATCATTCCTTAAAACCATGTTACTAATTATTAATCAATTGATGATATACTTGCCAACATTGATACACACCATAATCAATGCTTCTTTTATATCAAATTGGTTTAACATTCAATATCATTACTTGAACCATGTTATTAATTATAAACCAACAAATGATATACTTGCCCAAGATTGATACATACCATAATCAATGTTTTTTTGTGAGGCATTTTGTAGCTTGGCAAATTGTTAAAAAAATGAAAAGAAACATGAAAATTTTATTATTTTTAGGGATGTGTTTCGTCATTTTAAAAAATAGAAAAATAAAACTAGCCACATCTAGACCCAGCCAATCCTTAGGTAGCCACTTATAGAAGGACCAATGTTTTTTTTTTTAGCAAATTATCACCAATTTTCAACATGAAAAAGGCCTTGGCCACTTGTACAAAGGGATTTAAGTTTATTTTTTCATAAACAAATTACTAAAAAATCTAGGTTCTACATCTGATTGTGATTAATAAAATCATGAATTTGCATTGGGATTGCTAACCCAAACTAGGGTTAATGATGGGGCATGACTAGATAGTGTGATCCCTAGCCATCAAGATTGTTGAATTACCACATCTGGGCCATTGAAAGAGCATGTTTGTGATTGATGTCTCCCACAATTTGTTACTTCCATTTTCCTTATCTACTAGTAAGCTTGCCAACTTTTCGTTCCTTTTTTTGTTTTGCTTTCACTAGAAGATTATGATCTATCTATGAGCTTTGTCAACTTCACCATACTCCATGCCCCTTGTTTGCCAACCATTATTTATAATTTCATTCTATTCAACTTGTTGCTAGTTTCAGGCTTTAACAGAAGGAGAGGGGTTATCTAACATTCAAATGGAAGATTGATTTCCGTTTTATTATGATCTAGTGGGAAAGGAAGGTTGTAAAAGTTATGAGCATCCAACTTCCATTGTGTTTAATTTCTTGCCCAACCTCCAAGTGGGCAACTGTAGTCTTCAAAATAGCTTTGATGTTTAGATTTCTTATGCGATTTATATAAGATAGGGTACTAATCATTCAATGCAAGATTTGATTTGTGAGAGGGAGTGAACAATGAACATCTCAATTCTTTAGGTAATTTCAAATGTTACACAACCTTTGTATTTTATATAATATTATCAAGCTTGAAAGTCTGGAGTTTGAACTTGAGAAGCTTTCGAATTGTCTTTTTGAATTTTGGTTTTTTGTTGCTTAAAAAGGCTTTATCTTTGTTTGAATCATCTTGTTATTTTTTCACATTTTCCTTCCTTCACAATGCCTCCTAAACTTTTGCCATCATATAAGTTTTGATATATTTTTTATAGGAGAAACCCTAATATTAGTAATCCTCTTGTGTGCTTGATTGTAATCCTAAATTTTCACCTCCATTTGGTTGCATCAATCCTACTCATGTTGCATCTTTTTTTAGCTACATTGATCTTGTTCATGTTGCATCTTCTAACTGAGTTAGTCTTGTTCATGTTGCATCATCTAGTTGCATCAATCCAAGCATTGTTGTGTCTTCTATAATTATTCCTAACCCAAAGGGGAAAAAACTAGTTGTTGATGATGTTGCAACCCTTTACATCCCTCCTAATCCAATCTCAAAGAAACGATCGTATGATCACATTCAAAAATTTCAAGATTCACGGGCTGTTGAATTATCTTGGGTAGAGATGTGTCTAGGGTCAGATGGGTTGTTACATAATGTTAAATGTAAGATATGTAGACATGTGGAAGGAAAGGACAAGTTGCTTGCAATTAAATGGGATTCACTTTGTAAACATGCAAGCTATAAGAAAACACAAAAAAATATTGGTTCAATGAAAAAGGGGGAGTGGTATTGCACAAAGTCTTATAAGCATGTAAAGAATCATGTTAAGCTTGTTAGTCGCAACCCCCAAACAATTGCCCAGCAAATACCAAATGGTATAGTTAGAGAGAAAGTGAAGAAGGTAGTGTAGTTCACCATTGTTTTGCATCTATTATAATAGGGTCGTCCTATGTTCGAATATGAGTCCATGAGGGTGTTATTTGAGTTTTTGGTAGTTCCAATAAACAACAATAAACATTGGAGTAACATTTGGTTGGTAGATTTGGCCAAGTTTATGCACCAATAGGTCATGGTCACAACTAGAGCAATAGTTACAATTGTACAATATGTTTCCATCAGCTATGATGAGGTCTCCACCTTGGACAACCAATCTTGGTTGTTAGTCCATTGCTCTGTTGTGGAAAATTGGGTAAGGATCCATATTCTGATTTCCCTTAAATCGTGTTTTGGAAGGATTTAGTTCTAACAATTTGACCAAAGTGATTATGGAGGCATTGACCATAAGGGGAGGTATGCTTAGAGATCAAGTTGTTAACAAGTTGATGAATTTTGGAGCAAATGGTGTCAATGTGTTTCAAGGCACCAAGTATGGTGTCACCAAGCACATTTGTGATGATTATGCATCCTTCTCCATAGGTGTGCATTGTATGGCACATCATACAAACAAAGCAATGTAGACTTTATTTCTTATACCTTGGGTGAAGTGCATTGAAAGACTCTTGCAAACCTTGCATGCATATTTTGCACATTCTCCCAAATGACATGTGGAGTTTATAAAATTTGCCGAAATCACGAAAACAAAGGGGAATAAAATCTTCCACATCATGAAAATTCGATGGATTTCCACATTGAGTCATGCAAAAAGAGTCATGGTAGAGTTTATAACTTTATTGTTGAAAATGGCTATGGACAACAATACAAACCAGTAAGCAAAACTAAATTTTAAACACCTATGTGACCTCTAGATTGTGCTTAGGCTTGTATGCATTTTGCCTTTGCTAAAATATGTGCATTCTTTAATCAAGTTTGCTTAGATGCAAGACATATTTGTTGGTGACGTGGTGGCAATTGTCAAGGCCTATTAGGGTGATTTATACAACATGTATTGTGATTAGAGCTCAAAGTTTGTTGTTGATAGTTTTTAATTTTTTTAATCTTTGCTTGATTCTAAAAACATGATTATATCCACATGTGGTGGATACTAGATATTAATACAAGAGTTTACCACTTGGCTTTCGAAGTTTCTAGTTAACACATTTTGGTAGTGCATCAGGATTTAAAAACAATGGTAGCTTCTTTTGTGACCCAATATCTTTCTATTGTTGTTGAATCTTTGGTGAAAAACCAATGCATAGGTACATCTCAATTCATCGCTTTGTTTTGCATGTTTTTTAGGGTTCCAAATTAAATTATGAACAAATATATTTACGATTCTAATTTAGGTATGACGTATTTCTTTTAGGGTTCCAATTTAGGGTGCATGTGGGATCTTTTTAAGGTTCCAATTGTTTTTAGGTATGATTCATGGTTTGAGACCCAAATCTTTTGGGGGTTCCAATTGTTTTAGGTTTGTCCAATTTTTTTTTCAATTTTGGTTGTATTCACTAGGGTTTTTTTGGGATTCTAGTTTTAGGGTGGTGTTTTAAAGGTTCCATTTTGAACATTATAATTTAAGTTTGGAAGGTTTTTTTAGGGTTCCAATTTAGGGGTCCTTATTTTAGGGTTTCAGGTTTGGGTTTGGGTTTGTTTTGTTTTTACTAATTGAATATGGTTTTATTGTGGGAGGGTTTGTAACATGGCTCATTCATGAACCGGATACCAAATTCCCAATTCATGCCATCATGGATGTTTTAAGGATTGTGTATTCCCAATACTAGCTCCAACTAAATGCCGATGTGTCATTTCAGAAACATTTGGAGGTTCTTAAAGTTACATTCTACTATGGCAAGACTTCCACCTTGAATGGACAAGAGGTTAAAGTCTTTGAACTCCTTAATATGGGGGACCTTGAATGCTAATAAGGATTGTTCAAATTGACAATGAAATATAATGCAACAATGTGCATGGCCCCCTTGTTTGACATTAATCCTTTCATTAGGATGTGGTGACTTGTGACAACACCTTGGATTCTGATTATTAGTTTCTTTGAGTGCATCATATTGGTTGAATTAGCTATGGTGCAAATGGTTGGTAGCGTGGAGGATGAAAAATGTTTATTTACTTGGGCATTTATGAAATATAAGCTTTGCAATAGTTTAACAACCCATTTGTCGTTTGTTGTGTAAATGTTTGCATAACTTTTTTATATTATACAAAATTTCCCGTATGAGGAGTGCATCTAGTAGTGGAAAGTTATCCATCATCCCTATTGTTATAATGGGTAGCATGTGATTACCATAGTACCTTGGTTTTTTCAACACATGTCTATCGAATAATTAATTAATTTTGAAATATTCATTTCAACAAATGGAATATTTTTAAATATACATTATTTTTTTTCACAATATATGAAGATTTGATTTGGAAGAAATTATTTTTGAAAATTTCAACATTTTTGAAAATAATATAACTAGTGTTGAACTATCCAAGGTATTAAGGTAGTGGTTTCTGTGAAGGAGCTTAGAAGTCCTTCGAAGGATTGCCATTTTTTTGTGCTAGCAAATGTTTATTTGTTTGTTATTATTTTTGGTGAATCCTAATGCCTAAATGCCAAGACAGAAGCCCCTTTTGTTTCTATGATTCTGGCATGTTCTGTATGCTTTTTTTCTTCGCTCACAATTTCTTTCCTACTTTGTATCATGATTTTGGATTTTGTTGTACATTTATAGGCTAACTTGGTGTGACATTACAAGTCAAATGAGTTGGAGAGGCTAGTTTTAGGAGTTTAATTCCACCTCAATTGCTTTGAACTCATTTAAGTTGTGAATCTCAATGACTTTTGTTTTGTGTGCTTAAGAATATTGTGTTGCAACTTGAATAGTAAATTGTAAAAATGTTTTGCTTTTTAGTTATTGAATTTGTAATGTGTTATGTGATATGTACCAAACTAGCCCCTTCATTTTTAATTTATTGATTGTCAAAAAGTTTCCTATAAAATAAATGTATGGGCCAAAGTTAAAAAAAATAAAATTTACCAGTTGTAAAAAATCACATGTGTAATAATCGCCTGATAAACCACAAGTGCACTGACCCCTTTATAGCCAAATATTTTTCCCCTCCAAATATAAAGGGGAAACCACAAACTTCACCCCAGCAACTAAACTAACAGCCACATTTATAAAAAAAAACTCTGATCGGGGTGAGACAAGGCTTCAATAATTGTAGGCTACTAGCCACTTGAGCACCATAGCCAGGGCGGTAGTGGCCACTAGGGCTAATTCCCAAAAACCAAAAGAAAAAGACGCTAAGGAGGACTTGTAAAAATGGTACAGCCCACTTAGGACAGTCGCCATTTAATTCTAACTAGTGTGAACCTGGTGCATAATGCACCCCCCCTAGCGGACAAAACCCATCAAAAAAAAAAGAAAAAAAAAAAAAAAAAAATCCCGGGAAGTTTAAAAGAAAGGAAAAACAAAACCCATCCAAAAAAAAAAAAAAAAAAGGTCTGTGCTGGCCCGGGCAGTGCCCGGAAACTGCCTGGACAGACGGACAGACA